>Ga0207752_1000407_pt1 | contig 20275 bp, 15 predicted proteins | sample Pon2CUnioCityCA_6_FD_187272 | JGI IMG/M metagenome (GOLD analysis project Ga0207752, IMG submission 187272) | Marine sediment microbial community from Union City, CA, USA - Pond 2C Sediment 2 (SPAdes) | ecosystem: Environmental > Aquatic > Marine > Intertidal zone > Salt pond sediment ...
AGCCCCCGAAAGTTCTGGATGAGCCTTTCGAGACCGAAAAGGGCTGGGAAATCATAAAGGTAGAGAAAATCACTCCCGAACGGCAGAAAGCACTCGATGAAGTCAGTCAGCAGGTTATATCAATGCTCGCCAACCGGAAACGCCAGGACGTCCAAAGCAGCTACATCGAGCAAATGATGGATAAGTATAATGTCATTATACACGCATCCGAATTCGGTGGTGCGGGAAAAGCTGAGCCGGAGGAAACATCTGCCGGAACTCCAAAGTAAACAATATTAAAATATATGCTAAGAAACTCAGTCAAAAGCCGTTTTATTTTATCCGCCTTTGGCGGACTGCTGTGTTGCGGCGTACTCTGGCTGTGCGCCGGATGCGGAAAAAGTCCGGAAGACAAAGCCGATAAAACAAAATTCGAAATCGACAAAGATTACGAGCGGGGACCTTTGACCGTTCATGTCCGGGCAAACAAAGCTAAGATAACAATTGCTGAAACAGTTACGCTGGAGCTCCAGGCAACCATCGAGCCGGGCTACGAAGTCCGCATGCCGAAGGTCGATAAAGTGCTGGAGAGCTTCGGCATCGTTGACTGGGACAATCTCGGTGACAGGCTCGATCCGAACGACCATGTTGTCAGCACATATCGGTACCGTCTGGAACCTTTTCTTTCCGGCACGTATCCCATCCCTGCGTTCACATTCGAGTTCTACGACGTCAACAAACCGGAGGATAAGAAATACGAACTGACGACCGAGCCAATCGATATCGAGGTGACTTCATTGCTTGGCGAGCAACGGACAGAACTGAAGATAGAGGACATCGATGGTGTTGTCGAGATGCCCAAGCCGGCATCTTTCGCATGGCTGTGGGCTTTTTGCGGGGTTGTTGCAGCAGCCGTTGCCGGTTTGGGGATTTATTTGAGACGCAAACGAGTCAAGGAACTCGTCAGAATTTTCAAACCGGCCCACGAGCTTGCATACGAACGACTACGGGTGCTGGTCAATGAGGACCTTGTCGGTGCAGGCAGAATCAAGGAATTCTATGAACGAATCAGCGATATTCTCCGGCATTACATAGAGCATCGTTTCAGCCTCAGGGCGCCGGAAAGAACTACAGAAGAATTTCTCTCCGAGCTTGCAAATACAGATATGCTGCCGAAAGCTGAAAAACAGCGCCTGGGAGAATTCCTCCAGCATTGCGACCTTGTGAAATTCGCTAAACACAACCCGACGACAGAACAAATCCAGGAGACTTTCGATCTGGTCAAAGACTTTATCGAGAAAACCAAATCCGACGAGCGAAAGGTCGATGTCACGGACATGGTCGGCTCCGAAGAGGCCGTAACGATAGGGAGCACATAAATGCAGTTATATTCACCGTGGGCTTTAATTTTGCTTTTGATTCTGCCTGTAATGGCGTACCTGATGCTGCGCAGAAAAGGTACCGCCGCGGTAAGATTCCCAAGCCTGGTGGATATGAAAAACTGCATGGTTTCGTGGCGTATCAGATTCAGACCGCTGCTGATGGTTGCAAGGCTGGCTTGCGTGGCGCTTCTTATCGTGGCACTGGCTCGTCCGAGAAAGGGAACGGTTCTTTCGGAAATCTCGACCGAAGGAGTCGCAATCGAGGCCGTCGTTGACCGCTCCGGCAGCATGGAGAGCGAGATGGACTACTACGGCGACAAACTCAACCGCCTGGAAGTTGTCAAGAAGGTCTTGTCCGATTTCATTCAAGGTGATGAAAAGGATTTAAAGGGTAGAAGCAGCGATTTGATAGGGCTGATCAGCTTTGCACGGTACGCCGATACCAAATGTCCGCTGGTACACAGTCACAACGTTCTTACTGAGTTCCTGAATAAAACGGAGATTGTCAAGATCCGCAGCGAAGACGGCACGGCCATCGGCGATGCCATAGCCCTCGCCGCAGCCAGATTGAAAAAAGCCGAAGAGGAAATCCAGCGAAGAAGGCAAGAACTGATTTCATCCGGCGAAAAAATCTCAGACGCCGACCAAAGCGGCTTTAAGATAAAGAGCAAGGTAATGATACTGCTCACCGACGGCATAAACAACGCGGGTCAATACGACCCTCTCGAAGCCGCTGAATTAGCCAAAAAGTGGGACATTAAAATCTACACAATCGGCATCGGCTCGGGCCAGGCTTATACAACGATTCAAACGCCCCTCGGAACGTACAAGATGCCGACGGGCCAGCAGCTCGATGAAAGACTGCTGGAGACAATAGCAGAAAAAACAGGCGGATTCTACGGCAGAGCGGATGACGCCAAGACACTTCTCAATATTGTCGAAAAAATCGACGAGCTGGAAAAAACCGAGGTCAAATCCGTCCAATACACCCAGTATGCGGAACATTTTGGGCCATGGACCATGGCGGCGCTAATTGTATTGGCCGCCGAGATATTGGCAAGCTGTACGATATTTCGCAAGATACCATAAGATAAACAGAGTACAGGAAAACAGATGAATCTTGGAAACGACAAAGCATTATGGCTTTTATTCGCCGTACCGGTGATTTTACTGCCGGCGTACATCTGGTGTTTCTGGCAGAAGGCCCGGACTTTGAGAGTTCTTGCCGGCAGGGAGATGTTAAAGAAAATCAATAACGCCGTCAGTATAAGAAAACAGATATTCAAAGCATTTCTGCTGCTGGCAGCTTTTGTCAGTATTGTCGTGGCCCTGACCGAACCTAAATGGAACCCGCAGGCACAAAAGATAAGACGCCGGGGCAGGGACATCTGTATCCTGCTGGACACTTCCCGCTCGATGCTGGCCGAAGACATCAAACCAAACCGACTTCAGCGCTCCAAGATCGCCATCTCAGACCTGCTGGAAACGCTGGCCGGCGACCGCGTCGCAATCGTTACGTTCGCCGGCAACAGCGTGGTAAAATGTCCACTTACGCAGGATTATGCTTTCGTGAGAATGGCACTGGCCGATATATCCGTCGAAAGCACCAGCAGGGGCGGTACAATGATAGGCGACGCGATACGTAAGGCCACTGAAGAGGTTTTTGACAGGCAAAGCCGGAAATTCAAGGATATCATATTGATAACGGACGGCGAAGAACACGAAGGCTACGAAAGTTTCCCGGTCCAGGCGGCCGAAAAAGCCGCCGCCGAAGGCATCAGAATTATCGCAATCGGTCTTGGCGACGAGAACGAAGGCTCGCGAATTCCGATTACCGGCCCGGACGGAGAGAGAACATTTATGAAATACAAGGGTCAGGAAGTCTGGACCAGGCTCGGCGGCGACTTGCTGAGGAATATCGTTTATGTCACCGAGGGCGGTAAGTTTCTGTCTGTTGGGCCGGGGACGACACTGGACCTGGGCCAGATATACGAGAACCTGATAGCATCTGCGGAAAAACGCGAGCTCGAATCGGCAACGATGTTAACCTATGACCAGAGGTTCCAAATATTCGTCGCTTTAGCATTAATACTTCTTATTTGTGAGGCTTTTATAAATGAACGCAGGAAAACATAAAAAGGTTCTTCAAATATTACTGACTCTGTTAATTTCGCAAGCGACATTTGCCGACTCGGCAAGAGATTCTACCTCAGAAGGCAATAAGCTATACAAGCAGGGCAATTTTAACGAGGCAATTAATAGTTACGAACAAGCACTTACAGATGCACCTAATGCCTTGGAGCCGAAATTCAATCAGGCAAACAGTTACTATCGGCTCGACGACCTAAGCAAAGCTTTGGACATATATCGAGAAGTTGCCGCCGAAAGCAAAGACATGAAACTCGTGGTCAGGGCCAAATATAATCTCGGTAACACTTTCTTCCAACAGGGCTCCAAACAGAAAGATTCGAACCTGCAAAAAGCGATTGACGAGATGAAAAACGCGATTAGCAGCTGGAGGGACGTGCTGGATATCGAGCCGGAAAACCAAAAGGCGGCAAAGAATATCGAAGTGGCCCGGCTTATAATCAAAGACCTGCTCGACCAGTTAAAAAACCAGCAACAGAACGATCCCAATCAGCCCCAGGATCCGAACCAGCAACAGCAGCAGAATAATCAGCAGCAAAGCCCGCAGCAGGACCCGAATCAGCCTCAGGACCAAAAACAGCAACAAGCCGCCGGCCAGGACCCAAATCAGACGCAAGACCTGAATAAACCACAGGACCAGCAGGATAAACAGCGGCAAGAGGCGCAGGAACAAAAAGAGCAACTCGCCCCCGACACAACGGCACAGGAAATCCTGGATCAGGAACAGCGCCGGCGAAAAGAAAGGCAGATTCTGCAAAGAGGCCCGTGGCAAAAAGTCGAAAAAGACTGGTAGCAAGAACCGATATCTATTAATGATTGCCGGGAACGAAAAAAGATGAAACACGCAAAACAAATAATTCTGTTTTTTACCGTCACAGCAGTGCTGGCGACGGCCGCCCCAGGCCAGGTGCAGGTCTCCGCCCAGGTCGATCCCGGCAAAGATATCTACGTCGGCGAGGGTTTTAATTTCTACATTATTATCCAGGGTTCCGACAAGGCCGGCAAGGTCGATTTGCAGCCACTGCGACAGTATAGTCCCCAAAATGCCGGTAGCAAAAAGCAAAGTTCCATAAACATAATAAACGGCAGAACCACCCAGAGCGTCACGACGATCATGACTTACACCTTAACCGCAAACCAGGCCGGGCGATTGCAGATTCCGCCGCTGACGGTCGAGGTCGAGGGAAAAACCTACCGGACAAATCCGGTGACTGTAAACATAACCAGGCCCGGCACTACCGAACTGCTGGACCTGGAAGTGACGCTATCTCAGCAGCAATGTTACGTTGGCCAGCCGGTTATCATCACGGTCAAGTTTTACATTTCCGCCGACATCGGTGACTTTCAATTCAACATCCCGGCCTTTATCGGCGACGACTTCTATATCGAAGAGCCTGATGTCTCAAACCCACAGGCAAAACTCTATCGCCTCAATAACGATTTTACCGTTATGGTCAGTCAGTACAGAGTAGTTCATAACAACAAAGAATCGATCCTGCTAACTTTTAGCAAGGTTTTGATACCGAAGCGTTCCGGCAAAATCGTCATAGCGCCGTCTTCGGTTTCCGCCGCTGTGGCCGTCGGGCGAACCCGCTCGCGAGACCCTTTCGACAGCTTCTTCGGCGGACAGACCCAATACAGGCGTTTTATCGTAAGCTCCGAGCCGCTCGAACTGCAGGTCCTGCCCTTGCCGGAAGAAGGCAAACCGGCACAATTTTACGGCTTGGTCGGACAATACACAATCTCGGCTTCGGCGACGCCGAACAGGGTCAACGTCGGCGACCCGATTACTCTGACCATCAAAATCGGCGGCGGAAAATACCTTAAACCGGTCCAGTGGCCGGCGCTCGAAAACGTGCCGGCTCTAGCGGACAATTTCAAAATCCCGACTCAGAAAGCTTCACCAACTATCGAAGATGGTTTTAAAGTCTTCACGCAAACGATACGGGCGAACAACGATAAGGTGACAGAAATACCGCCGATTCCGCTGGCATATTTCGATGCCGAACAGGGCAAGTACGTAACCGCCGAAACCGAGCCGATAAAACTCGAAGTGGCGCCCACGAAAATCCTGACGAATGCGGATATGGAAGGTTCCGATTTTACACCGGTTAACAGGGAAATCGAGGCCATCAAAAAGGGGCTTTCCGCCAATTATGATGACCTCGACACATTGAATAACATGAGTTTTTCGCCGCTGGCGGCCCTTGCCAGCCCGGGCTACGCCGTTATCTGGGGCGTGCCTTTGCTCGGACTTATATCGAGCTTCTTCGTCAAAGTTTTCTCACATACGAGCCCTGAAAAAATCGCAACCAGACGACGCCGGCAGGCCTGCGGCAAAGCTCTCGCGCAATTAAAAAAACTACGTGTCGAGGGCGTCCCGCGCTCGAATCGCGAGCAGCACCGTAAGGCGTCCCTATCGGGAGATGCCCGCGACACAATCCTGCAAAGCGAACAGCTTGTATCGATTATGAAGCGTTACATCGGTGAGAAATTCGACAAGACGGCCGGCTCGCTGACGCCGGACGAATGTTACGATGCGATTATTGCTGCAACGCAGGATGCCCAAAACGCCGAACAATACAGGGCAATCATTGCCGACTTCGAGGCCGGACGTTACGCCCTCCCTAAGGGACGCCTTACGGCGCGATCGGAAGTAAAAATCGACGCCGATAAGATAAAGCAGGTCAGCGAGCTTATTCACAGAATCGAAAAGAAATGCAGAAAATAACTGACAGGAAAAAAAACCACGGGTTAGCGAAAGAGCAGGTAGGTAAAAGGTATTCGATCCTAAGGATTCCTTACGGAATGCACACCCTACACGTCTTCGGTCTTCTGTTTTCTGTCTTCTGTCTTCAGATTTCTGTCTTTACTGCTCCAGCCTGCGGGACCATACCGAAAGAGCAGGTCTATTCACTTTTCAATCAGGCCAACCAGTTTTTCAGAGAGGCGAATGCGACGACCGACGACCCTCAGAAGGCCCGAAATCTGTACGAAAAAGCGATACTCAATTACGAAAAGATAATCAATGACGGTGGGATAAAAAACCCTAAACTCTACTACAATCTCGCTAACGCATACTTTCTCAAGGCCGACATCGGCCGGGCCATCCTAAATTACCGCCGGGCCGAACGGCTCGACAAATCCGACACCAACATTCAAAAGAATCTGGCCTTCGCACGCAGCAGAAGAATCGACAAAGTACCCGTCAAGACCCAAAAGCGTATCCTCGAGACACTTTTTTTCTGGCATTATGATTTCTCCATCAGGACAAAGTTCCTGATAACCTGCATCCTTTTTGCGATTGTCTGCATCAGCGGTATTTTGATGCTGTGGCGCGGAAAATCGCCTTTCCTCATAGCTGCAGCGGCGATTTGCAGCATCTTGACGGTTAGTTTTCTTGCATCGGTCATCTTAGAGTCCCAGGCCAATACAGTTTGTGGTGTCATTACGGCCAAGCAGGTAGTTGCCCGCCAGGGTGACGGCCCGAATTATCCGACCAGCTTCAAGGACCCGCTCCACGCCGGCACCGAGTTCGACCTGCTCGAAAAAAGACCAAGCTGGTTACATATAATCCTGCCAGACGGCAGCGAAGCCTGGATTCCCGACAACGCCGCAGATCTAATCTGACTAAACCACAAAACCAAAAAGCAAAAGTTACTGAAATCTACTACATCCATATCCGTACTACTTAGCGATAAGGGTAAACTTGGATTACCTCTTGAAAACACAGCAGCGTGGGATATAATTCATTGATGGATTTATCGATTGTTATACCGGCATTTGAGGAAAGCAAAAAGATCGCACGGGACATAACCGAGGCGGCGGGATTTTTGGAAGCGCATAACTTTATCGGCGAGATTATCGTCGTCGACGACGGCAGCAGGGACAATACCGCCGAGACGGCTAAAAATACCGCTGTTCCAGACGTAAAGCTTGATGTCATTCGCTATGAGAAACACAGGGGCAAAGGCTACGCCGTGCGTACGGGGATAAAGCGATCGAGCGGCGATTACGTGATGTTCGCCGACAGCGGCTCCTGCGTGCCGTACGAAGATACTATGCGTGGTCTGGAGCTGCTCAAAAACGATGCTTGCGATATTGCTCACGGCTCGCGAAAAATGCGGGGCTGCCGGATCGAAAAAACACAGAGCCTGTTCCGGCGTATCTGTTCGAGAATGTTTCACTGGTTCGTCATCCACGATATGAAAATTCCCGCCGAGTTCACTGATACGCAATGCGGTTTTAAGATGTACAAAGGGGATATCGCCCGGCACCTCTACGGCGAGGCCATCACGGACGGCTTTAGTTTTGATATAGAAATCATCATGCGGGCGCAAATAGAAGGCTACAGGATAAAGGAGTTTCCCATCGACTGGACCTGCGACCGTGACAGCCGGCTCTCGCCGGCACGAAGCTCCTGGAAAGTCCTGACTGAATTAATGAAAATCAGACGGACGCTGTCAAAGAAATAAAACGGCACTGGTGAATGGTGACCGGTAACCAGGTCGGATGTAGGGTGTGGGGTGTGCACCGCACACCTTTCATTGACAGCGATAGTATGCAGTCTCAGGGACTCATTACGGAGTGCACATCATATCGTCTCACTTTAAAATCGTTTCCCATTGCCCGAAACGCAGAATTTTCTGCTGAGGCTGCTTTTCACCCTCCTTATCGAGGATGACCATCGCCAGAATTTGCGGATGCGAACTGCAATATTTTTCAATCTCATTGATGCCCATAATCATAAAAGCTGTCGAGAGCGCATCTGCGGTCGCGGCGTCGGGCGCTGACGACCAGGCAGCAATCTTTCCTTCGACCGCCTGGCTGCTGCGCGGATCAATTATGTGCTCGCCTTTTTGTACGCCGGAGCCGCTCAGTGCTGCCCGCCAAAGGCGGGGACGGGCTATTATCTGGCCTGAGGTCGGATTGGTCATGGTCAGAGGCCAGCCTTTTTGTGGCGAGGCCATCCTAGCCTTGCGTGTCGCGGGCATCCTGCCCGCGATTCGAGGGCGGGACGACCTCGCCACCGGCGCATCGAGTGCCAAGACAGAGCTGTAACCGCCGGAAATAAGGGCGATATTAATGCTCCAGTCCCGCAGCAGCTCGGCAACACGGTCTACGGCATAACCTTTGCCGATACCGCCGAGATCGACTTGTACGCCGCTTACCGACAGCTTAATCGTATGTTCGGCCTCATTCAGCTCGATGAGATTCATGCCCGTATGCATCCGGGCGATATCTATTTCTTTCGGCGAAGGCTTGCGCGGGCCGCCGTCGTCGTTACGCCAGCATTTCAGCAATGTTCCAATTGTGATATCGAAAGCCCCGTTGGTTTCTATATAAACTCGTTTTGCAACCTTTATACACTCGAACGTATCCAAGCCAAGCTGCAAGGGCTGATTGGCGGGCAGGTTGTTTATTCGAGTCACATCGCTGTTTTCACGGTACCTGCTCATTTCGCTTTCGAGCCGGTCCACCTGGTCGAAGGCCGCTGTTGCAGCCTGCCGGGCGTAACGCTCATCTTCATGAACAATGAGCAGTTCGAAAGTGGTCGCCATCGCCTCGTGTGAGAAACGTTTCATATCGGCAATATGACCGCAATTGTTGTCGACAAAACAAGTTTCCCGGAGCGGTTCGGTCACTTAGTGCTTTCCACTGATGTTTGTGACTGCATCTGCTGGTAGTAGTTCCAGAGATCCTTTCTAACAAAACCGAGCAACTTTATTTTCGGCCGCAGCCACATATAATAGGGCTTTTCAAACAAAAACAAGTACATCTGCCGATCTTCTGCGGGGGTTAAATTGTATAGCTTGTCAGTAAGCGCCGTCTCGACCTCGGGCGATGCTATGATCAACGGCGCAGAAGGGGTATTTGGGTCCACATGGTCCCACCAGCCGATAACATGTTTCTCGAATCCCCGGGGTTCCCATTTTCCATTATTCTCGGAAAATGGGGTCCCCCGGAAGTACCAGGGCAGCGGCCAGTAATCTTTGCCGGGACAAACCACCTGAATGTGCATCTTGATCTTACTTGGTTTTTCGCGTGCCATCTTTTCCATTGCTTTAGCCATTTCTTCGACTCGCTGGACGATGGTAAATACCTCCTTCGTCGGGTGAGCATAGACATAGGGATTGCGGCTGTCGGCATAATACCTGTAATTGCCTCGGTAAGCCTGCCAGGTCAGATAAGCCGAAGCATCGAATAACAGACAAAGAATGATCAAACGCGGCAGGACATTAGGCACAAGCCTGACTAAGACCACCGCGCCGACGCCGGCCAGCAGAATCATGCCGTGAAGGAATCCCAAGACGCACCAAGGTGTTTTATATGGTATCGCGGAATAGACCACCGTCATAATGAGCGTATAAAAGGCGATAAATCTGAGCAGATGAATATTTGCCGAGGGCGGGCCTTTTCTGAGCATTGCAGCGACAAAACCAACCACGGCCAGAAAGACGATGGGTCCTTCGCTCCAGATAGGCCCGCCGCCGTACTGAAAATAAACGAGCATTTCAAGGTAGTAATACCACGGGTGAATATGCAGGCTGCTCTGGCCGGCCCGATTGAAATATGTCGTGTAGGTCCGAAGCGAATCCAGAATGCCGCCGGGATTTGACAAGAACGATGAAAAAAATAAGGCCGAGACAATTACTCCGGCCGCAAGACCGGCGATAAGATGTGTGGCAGCCTCAAAGCCTGTGCTGAGCGAAGTCGAAGTGCCGAAGGCTTTGGGGATGGCCGATATTCCAGAAACCATCCCCAAGCTTCGCTTGGGGTTGCCACCCTTTGTCACGAGCGTCAGCACGACAGCCAAAAACATCGCGCCAAAAGCAATAATACACGTTTCTTTGGTAGCGTGCATCAGGCCAAGGAATGCACCGGTTGATAATGCCCACGCGATGTTTTTGCTTTTAGTATATCTATAGCCGGATACGATCGCGCCGAAAGTGAAAAAAACAAGGAGCATCTCCTGAATATAGTACCGGCTGTAAAAAACCATCGCCGCGGAGATAGCGGTCAACACCCCGGCGTAAACCGCCGTCGCCGTACCAAGACCGTCCATCACCAGCAACAGTAAAATCACAAGGCACACCCCGAAAAAAACAGGCACAATGCGCAGCGTAAATTCTGTTACCTGCTCCAGATTTTCGGCGCCGGTCAGCCATGCGGGGATTAACGTCAGGTAATTGAGTGTCGGGCCGTGGTATTCTTCCGGGTCATATTTATAGACGCCCCGCTCCAGCAGCTCACCGAACTTGACGGCGTGAACGGCCTCGTCGCCGTGCATCGGACGCTGCTGGAGCCGCGGCAAGCGCAAAACAAGCGCCACAATCGTCGCGGCCAGAATAAGGACGCAGCCCTTTTTAGTCATGTCACTTTACCGGCTTGCCGTAAACCTCGACTTCGATGTAGTGGTTCAAGTCATTGCTGGTATTGCCGTTGCTGTAGAGGCGGACATAACGTCCATTGATGTCACCCTGGGACAGAACGTCGATAAGCTTGCCCTCGTTGGTTTCGGTGTAATGCATGTCATCGCCGACGCCAAGTCCGGCAGAGTTGTCAATATCGTTGTTGAAAACGGTCTGAACGTCAGTGATGAAATCAGCGTCGTCAGCCACCTGGACGACCACGTCATAATAGACGCGTGCCTGCTTGTGATAGTGCCAGACCACGATGGCATAAATATTGTACATATCCTGCAAATCGATTGTGACATACTGCACGAAGGGACCCAGCTCCACGTAGCTGCCGTCGGCCGCTTCCTTATCGCCGTCGGTAACCATAGACAGCTCGCCGATAATCGGCTCTTCGTCGCTGCCGCTGACCGGTTTACTCAAAGCAACGTTCTTGGTTCCCTCAGGAGCCAAAAACGGTGGACGGGCCTTGCCCAGCGGTTTTTCCAGATTAGGCACTTTGGTATCCTGGGGCGTGCCGACGAACATCGGCTTTGGCAGCTCAATATCGATGGGAACCATACCTGCGGTATCGGCGGCAGCGGCCGGTTCTTCTTCCTCTTCGACCTGTGCCGGCTCTTCGGCAACAGTTTCCGTCTCGGTCTCGGCAGGTTCCTGGGGTTCTTCTTCAACCGCTTTGATCGTGCTGGGAGCAGGAGATTCCGATTGAGCTGCACCCGCGCCCTCATCGGAAGGTTCCGATTTCTTGCAGGAAGGAAGAAGGCATAAAGACAGCACAAACAACACACAGACACAGATTTTTGCAACTGAACCAAAATTTTTCGTCATCATTTCCTTTTTACCTCAAAATTATCAATATCATAAAATAAACGAAAATGCTCAACATCTGCAAACTACTCAACATCCACAAAACCAGGACAGCAATGCTATCCTATTTGTATGACGTTGTCAAGCCGCTCAAAAGTATATTTTTTTTCTTTTATTTCCATGTTACAGAGAGAAACCGCTTCAACAAACCCGTGCACAAGTGCCTGTCGATGTTATACTTAGTGTCAAACGGAAATTTCCATAAAAATACGGCAGGAATCGAGATGCATTCCCGAATTCCTGCCGTCATTATGTTCTTCATCAAGCTTTGCTAAGAACGCTACAAACTGGAAGCTACTTTCCTTCTTCTTTTTTCTCTGTCTCGGCGCCGTCAATCGCTTCTTCGGCGGCGGCAGCCTCCGGTGCAGCGGGTCCTTCGCCGGGCTCACCGGCAGGTTTGACCGGTGCGGCAGCCATTTCAACAACCGGCGGCTCAAGACCGGCCTTGGCAAGGACGTAGTACAGTATAAAGCCAATCAGAAAGGCAATAACCGGAGCAGGTGTGATAAATGAAAACTCTATGCCCGTAAGATTCACAATCATCGAGTTTGGAAGGATGGCAACGACAAAACCAACAGCCCAGGCAATGTAGCCCGCCCAGTTAATCCCTTTTCTCGGACCGGCCCATTTGCAGCCACTAAGCAAGTAGTCAGCCGCCATTGAGCCGCAGATAGGACCAAAGGACGCTCCGATGAGTCCGAAGACATCGGCCAGATTAAACGCCCATCCCATCACGGCAATAAAGATGGCAACAATCGCACCAATGATAACCATCACGGTTTTGCTAAGCGTGGGGAACATCGTACCAATACTGTTGCCGGCAATGAATGTACAGAAGCACGCCGGCGCGAAACTCGCTATGGCAAATAATGCAAACATTAACTTGGCCCCGGCCAGCTCACCGATGATGACATTGAACGTGTAACCCTGGAGGTCTGGATTGGCGGCATGAGCACCGGCGGCGGCTATCAGCGGCAGGCCTCCGGCCACCACGATGGCCAGAGCAATCCCGACCAGGCCGCCGAGCTGGATGTCTTTTTTATTGCGATTGCCCATTCCGAAGTCCACACCGGCGGCGCCCGCAGTAGCAAAGAAGCCAACAACCATCCCGATCAGACCCATAAAGCCTATCACGGGCTTGCCCGCTTCAGCCGCGGTGTAGTCACCGGCACTGCCGACATTGGCGAAACAGGCATACAAAATCATCACAAGCGGGACGATAGGAAGGAAGGTGGACACCCTGCCCAAATACTGGATTCCCCGCAGCGCTACGAAAACAGCCAGAGCGGCCCAGATAATCGCCACAATCGTAAAAGCCGCGCTGCCTGAAAACTGCCCTGTGGCGGGATCTACGGCCGGCGGACGACCGAACGCCTGAAGAATAAAATCGCTCGATATGGCAGTATTCACACCGAGCCAGCCAAATTGAAGTATCCCCATCAGCAAGCCCGGCATGATAAACCCTCCAGCAGTCCCGTAAGTAGATGACCCGACCACGTAGAGCGGGTAGCCGGTTTTCATGCCAAACAGACCCGGGACTAAGTAAAACAGGAAGTGGCAGATCAGGGCCGCTATGACCAGGGCGGCAAGACTGAGCCCAAGGCCTGTGTCGGGCAGGAAGTTGGCAATGCCCATGTAGAAAACAATCCACAGGAAGATGCCCGCGTAGGCCGGAGCCGTGCTCTTGTACCAGGGAGTCCTGTTCTGGGCCGGGTTCGGCTTGGCCATACTCAAGTAACTCGGCAATGCTCCATTACTCATGATTTCTTCTCCTTATTAAATTACCTCGAATATATACCACCGGCACGCCGCCGGATTATCACGATAAATATAACAATTGCACTTCAATACAACCAGTTTTTTTGCCGGGTTTACGGAAATTTTACCTGCTTCAAATACTGCTAAACGGTCTGCGGGATTTGGATTCTCTTGCCGTCGTTCATCGCCGATTTGTGGGCACAGATTCCCGCCATAGTCCAGTTCGCAGCGGTCCCCGCATCTACGGCGGATTTCCTGTTCTCAACAATCGCACGAACAAACTCGTGCGTCATATGCGGATGAGAGCCGCCGTGGCCGCTGCCCTGAATGAAAGACGTGTGCTCGTGTTCTTCATCGTAGACGCCGTGACCCGTAAAAGGAGCGATTTCTTTCGGCAGCAATTGACCGTAGTCAGGGACTTCTATCCTTTCAGCATCTTCATAGCCGGAATAAATTACCGGCCCTTCGCCGGCGGTTTGCTCCCATTCGAATGAAAGCTCTGTGCCGTACACGTCGAAACTTTCCCTGTATTGTCTGATCGTATTAAACAGCGACCTTGTCACTTCACAGGCAAGGTCGGAGTCGGCGAGTTTGATAATAGCGGTTTCAGCCGCGAAAGGTGAATTATATTTCTCAATATAATCTTCCTGAATCCGGCCTGAGCCGTGACAGACGACAGATTCGGCGCGCTTCTTCGCAAGACACAGCAACGGGCTTACGGCATGAGTTGCATAGTGCATCGGCGGAAAACCGTACCAGTATTCCGGCCAGCCCGGCAGGCCCATATTCTGCTGGTGCGAGCCGCGAAGGAATTGTATCTTGCCTAACTTGCCTGATTCGACCAGCTCTTTGGCATAGAGAAATTCACGAGTATAGACGGCGGTTTCCATCATCATATAAACTTTGCCGGACTTCTCTCGCGCCTCGACAAGGGCAAGGCAGTCCTCAGTGGTGGCAGCCATAGGGACGGTGCAGCAGGTATGTTTGCCCGCCTTAAGGGATTCCAGCGACATCCATGCGTGATCGGCAATGGGCGAGACGACATGGATTGCGTCCAGCTCGTCGATGCCCAAAAGGTCTTCGAATTTTGTGAAACGCCTTTCGATGCCGAACTGGTCCCCTATTTCATTGAGGTGGTCTTCGCTGCGCTGACAAATCGCATAACACTCGGCGTCCGGGTGTTTTTGATAAATAGGAATGAACTCGGCTCCGAATCCAAGCCCGACAACAGCTACTTTTACCTTGGCCATCGGCTCTTTCTCCTTTCCGGCTCTTTTACAGAGTCCCTGTGTTCAAAGATAACACAATATATAAACCGAAAGCCCATCACAATGGATAAGGCTTTAATCTGAGTCAGGACTTACGCAAAGTATATTAAAGAACAGCTAATTCGGAAACTATTTTTTTGCTGTCGTCTGGATTAAAAGGAAAGTATGCAAAATTACGACCACCGAAAAAACATAAGCAGTATACCGATGCAATCCCAAAAGAAGTTCCTGCCAATGCGTTCCGAATAACGGAAACATGCTCAAAACAATCGAAAGAGCCAGCGGTAAAGCCAAAAATATAATAAGCCAAAAAGTTATTTTCTGTCCGAAAGCCGAGCTTTTGCCTTGTGTCGTTTTACCGGCACTTTTTGCCGCAGTGATGCGCTGAACAAGACGCTCAAACCACGGCCAGTCGCCGGCGGTAAAGCGGCAATTGCCCGCCCACATAACGGCCAGAACCGCCAGGCAAATCGCGAAAACCGGGGCAAAAGTCGCGTGCAGCATCACGAGATAGCCGGAAATGTGCTCGCCTAAAACAAGCACCGGATAAAAGCCGGTCAATGCCAAAACCACGAAGCAGACTAATGCCAGCAGATATACGAGCATCCTCAAATTAACCACAAGGCTATGTTTTCGTATCGATTTCGATTTGGACATATCACTCACAAAATTTTTAATAAGAACCGCTTTTTTCTCCGGCTAACGTTTTGACAGCGCAACCCAGAGCCTTGAGTCCGTACAGCAGCAAAACGAAGGCCATAACAGCACAACAAGCAAGAACAACCATCTTCATCCAGGGACGGAACACGAACGAGAAGGCAAACGCCCAGGCATAAGATGGCGAGATGTCCTGGAACTCAACCATTTTTTTAGATTCCCGCGCCGCCGCAACAGGGGTATCTACGGCAACGTTCCCGAAAAAGAAAGGCGCTTTCGTCCCATGGCAATCGGTACAATAACGAATACCAAGGGACTGGGACGCCGGTCTGACATCATGACCGATAGGCCACATGTAAGGTTTTGCCGCCGGATGATCCATCTTTTCATTCAGTTGGCCTGAATCATCAAGGCTGTACAATCTGCCGCCAGCGACATATACAACCTTTCCGTCCACCGAACCGCCGGACGCAAGAGCACTCAGACCTTTGCCGATATGATCGTTCGTCAAATCGGGCCAGTCGCCCGAGGATGGAAATTCTTCATTCGAGAGAACATCTTCGATAACTTTTGTTACGGTCTCCAGTTCAACGGGCATAACATTTTCGCCTTGCAGAACGCCCCAGAACGCCGGCCAAACCAGTTTGTGAGGTGCGATTTTGCCGTCGGCCTGCTGAGCAAAAACAACGGAGGCGATGTGCGGCAGCATCTCGGGCGCCTTATTGACGTTCGGCGTACCCAGGCGATGTGCCATTGAGGTTTTCGTTAAGTGTGTCCGGTCGGCAGGCCACGGACCGGAATGACAGGCCGTGCAGGTAAGCCTTTCGAAATGCACTGGCGGCAAACCGCGGTGTTCGGGAACCGGCGCGCTTAAACGGCCGGCGGTAGGCTCAGTAGCAGAATGCTCTCCGAGGTGGCAGCCCTCGCACGAAGAAACCGCCGCCATCTCGTTATCCGATTTTTCCTCTTCGCCCGCGTAGCCCCGGATGATATTGTGATCAATGCCGTTACGGTGACAATCTACGCAGGTCAGGCCGGCTTTAAGGTGGATATCCTCATCCTCGGCCCACTTTTCGGTTCTTTCGGAACTGTTATCTATATAAAGATTCGAGTGGCAAAAATAACATTGATGCGCAGGGGCCTCCCTGAGGATATTGAAAAAAACGGTATTTTCGTAGTCAAAGATGTACTTATGATAAGTGATGGTTGGCGGCTTTCTGGTCCCGCTTTGAGCCGTCTCGACCGAGAAAGGATCAAACGGATCGTACATGACATCCATATCATCGGCCGAACCGGTCACCATTGCCAGCCCGGAAGACGCCGCCGCGGCCCAGCGGAAATTACCCCTGCTGACCTGCACGGCGTATCCGTTCGTGCCGCCCTGGTCCTGTCGGGGGTCGCCGTTGTGGCAGCACAGGCAGTTAATCTCCAGCTTGCCGGAGACATACTGGCGCATAACCTGGTCCGGGTCATCGGTTATACCGGGACCGCCGCCGGGCATTTGCCGGCCGAAAATTTTCGTGAATTGGCGGTCGCTCAGGCCGAATTGCCCCGGTTTGTAAACGCCCGGCCAGGAGCGGTAGGATAGCGGGATCTGTGTGCCGGTCCGGGCATCGACATAAATCCACGGCTGGCCCGGCCGGCCGGGGTTAACGTTCGGATCAACCGAATTAAAGTGCCAGCCTCCTTTGATGATCTCATAGCTGTGACATACCCCGCAGGTCCGGCGAGTGGAAAAAGGCAAGAGAACCTCTTCGGTCGTGTCAATATCCGGATCAATCTCAATGGGCAAGGCATCTTCTTCAGCCGGCTCGGCAAACAGTCTGAGACGGTGATTAGGATGCGCCCGGCTGCCGTCGCTTTCATCGCCGAGGAGTTTCTGCTGCGCTTGAGCAACTCCGACGGCAATACACAAGATCAGCAAGCACAAAAAGCCTTTCAATATCAATCCCTTTTTCAATGTAAGCTCAATCCTTCTACATAAATAATTTAATAGTAGTATACAGCGATTGTCTTAAACAGGCATTTAAGCCTCGAAATCTTCCGGCTTGAATTCCAGCTTCCTGCCGGCCGCCACCGCTTCATTCACTTTCAATACCGTTACCGCTGTTTCATATCCTATCTTGGCCGGGCAATTCAGTTCGGCCTTGCCGCGAATGGCATCGAAGAAGTTCTCAAGGTGCGGCTGATGATACGGTTTGCCTTCCATTGTGACCGGGATGTCGTAGCTCGGCGGTTTCGGTGACTCACGCACATCAAGCACGGCGTCGCCGGCGGGTTTTTCAGCTTCCGGCTCAACCGGCTCTTTGATAAAGCCCATCTTTACCCACTTTTCCCAGTTCTCGGCCGGAACCCACGCTTCCCGATACACCGTGCCGCGACCGGCGGCTTCCGAGATTTCCAGCGTGCCCTCGTCGCCCATAAAGGTCTCAAAGTATCCCTGGCTGCTGTTGGTTGTAATTGTCTGGTAAAAAGCCCTGGCTGTATAGTCGCCCATCGGATACTCATAAATAACCATCACATTGTCGTACCAGTCGTGTCCTTTCCAGTAGTCGATGCCGCCGCTGGCCATAACGGATTTGGGATTGCTCCCGAGGAACCAGCTATAAATGTCGATCTGATGCGAACCCAAATCGACTATCGGCCCGCCGCCGAGTCCTTTGTACCAGCGCCAGTTTCTAAACTGCTGCATTGACTCGAAACCGTACTTTTCCAGAGTAGCCTCGTCAATCTTGGCGTTTCTCGGGAAACCCAAATCCTCGCACGCCGCTTTGCTGCGATTCCACTGGCCGTTTACTGTGGTCATTTGACCCAGCAGCTTTGCGCCGGTTATCAGTTTCTCATAAGCATGTCTGTAGCGGGGGTTGCTGCGACGCTGATGGCCGATCTGCAACAGTTTGCCCGATTTCTTCTGCGCTTCGACCATCTTTTTAGCCCCTTCGAGAGTATTTGACATCTCTTTTTCGCAATAGACGTTCAATCCGGCCTCGAGAGATGCCACCGCATGCTCGGAATGCCAGAAATCCGGCGTGGCGATGATGACCGCATCGAGATTGTCTTTTTCCTTATCGAGCATTTCCTTATAGTCCACATAGGTATTGTGCTCGTGGCTATAGGCTTTCAGTGTGCGTGAAACGCGCTTCTGGTTGTATGCCGTCCATATATCACAGACGGCCTTGAAACGAATGCCGGGAATGTTCCGGCAGGCATTCATCAGGACCTGTCCCTGTGCTCCGGCTCCGAGCAAAGCTACGTTGATAGTATCAGCCGATGCTGCTTTTGCCCGCCCTATAATCGGCGAAAACGCCAAACCGGCTCCGACCGCCGCGGTCGAACGCAAAAAACTGCGTCTGTCTATTTTCGTAACGTTTTTTTTACTATCCATTGTTAATTAGCTCCACAAATTTAACAAACACTACTAAACTTCAATTTTTAATATTGCCGGGCAATATAGCATGGCAATTTCCTAATGTCAAGCGTACAATCAGCTATTTTTCAGCCGAAGCTGCCCGTTCGCTGTACGTAAGGTCAGACCCATTCAGGCTGCCCCTCGGCTACTTCGCCAAAGGTATCACAATAATATTACGATACGCCACGGGCCCGTGGTTGCCCTGGAACATCAACGGCCCATCCGGCTTTTCTTTACCGGTAACGCCGCCGGGCGTTTGTTTGTCCATTACAAGTTTTTCATGCAGGACCTTGCCGTTAAGTTCCACCATGAGCAGTTCGGCTTTTTCGGTCTTCCGCCCGGAAGAGTCGAACTTCGGCGCGCGAAAATCAATGACGTACTGCTGCCACTGTCCGGGCTTTTTGCTGGCGTTAACTCGCGGCGGGCTGGCGCCGTAAACCGCGCCCATATCACCGCCGCCCAGTTTCTGCCGGCCCCAACTGTCCAGCACCTGTATCTCATATTCTCCCATAACGTAAATGCCGGAATTAGAACCCTTCGGAACCATTACCTGTAGCTCGATAAGGCAATCGCCGAATTCCTCTTTCGAGTAAATATCCCGGCTGGCTCCGTGCTCTGGGGTCAGGTTAATCATCTCGCCCTTACCTTCTTCGGCTACCAGCATTTTGGGATTTTCCGGCGAGATTTTCGCCTTTCCGACCACCCACTTATCGGCCCGGCCCGAAGCGGCTTTCGTAGTCCATTCGTCCAGGTTCCTGCCGTTGAAAATAAGCTGCGCATCAGCGTATTTCCCTTCATCGAGATGCTTGACACGGATATCCTTGAATTCCACAACCATAGGCGGGCCAGCGTGAATCTGGAGGGCAAGAATCCCTTCCCTGGCAGCTCCTCTGGTATCCTTCGGGTCGTCCGGATCGGTCAGGCGGTCGTTGTCAATCAGCTCCATCGTCTTGTAGCCGTTAAGATAGTGTATCAGGTGGTTGCCGCGAGCGATGATGTGATACTCGTTCCAGTCTTTCTCCTTGTAGTAGCCGGCTTTGATTAGCTCATCGACATCCGAAACGTTGCTGACGACCTCTTTTTCGCCATTGTTGTCGATGACCATAAGATCGCCGACGTTGACCAGCCAGCCCCGGCCTCTTTCGTGGTAGAGGAATCCGACCTTGCCCGGATTGTTTTCTACCTCGGCCTGATATCCGCTGACTACCCACTTATCGACTTCTTTGCTTCGATACTGGATGCCGGAGTTGCCGTTCTGAATGCGGAATTTGATTTTCAGCTCGAAATCTTTGAGCTTGCCGTCGCGCCAGATAAGGAAAGTGTTGCCGCGAGCTGGATTTTGCAGCGTTGTTTCGCCGTGAATGACGCCGTCCTTAACCGACCAGAGAC
>Ga0207752_1000408_pt1 | contig 20209 bp, 16 predicted proteins | sample Pon2CUnioCityCA_6_FD_187272 | JGI IMG/M metagenome (GOLD analysis project Ga0207752, IMG submission 187272) | Marine sediment microbial community from Union City, CA, USA - Pond 2C Sediment 2 (SPAdes) | ecosystem: Environmental > Aquatic > Marine > Intertidal zone > Salt pond sediment ...
AGCGGTGTGCAGGAGGGGGAAAAGGTACTGCTGAATCCGCCGCTCTTTGTCGAGACCGGCGCTGAACCGACATTTATGGGACGTTCACCGACGGCGCCCGAACCTTCTGAAAGTACAGAGGATAAGCAGGAAGAACCTGAACCAGGAGATGATAAAGCTTACGGGCCGCCATCCGACGGCTCTGCACCCCAACCGGGAGATGATAATCCGCCGCCTCGAAGAAGACCGTCCGGCCGCCCAGGAGGCCAGGATAGCGGACAAGAAGGTCAGAGGGGAAACCGGCCGGGCGCCGCAACCGGCGCCTCTGGAGAGAACCGGCAATCGATGACACAGACGTCGAATTGAAGATACGCGGGGTACGTTTGAGCTTGCTATGATTAACTTTCGAGAAGATTTCGAATTTAACGCGGACATGCCTATACTGGAGATGCGGAGTTTGTGCCGCAATTATCAGTTGGGTTCGGTTGAGCTGCGGGTGCTGCGGGAAATAACCTTTACCATAAACAAGGGTCAGTATGTCGCGATTATGGGACCCAGCGGATCGGGGAAATCTACGCTGCTCAACTTGATCGGCTGTCTCGACCGTCCGACCAGCGGTCATTATATTCTGGGCGGGCAAAGTGTAGCAGCTCTTGACGACGATGATTTGTCTGTTATCCGGGGTACCCGGATCGGTTTTGTATTTCAGTCGTTTAATCTCATAACTCAACTGAACGTCGTCGAGAATATCGAGGTTCCCATGTATTACCAGGGATTCACCGAGCAGGAAAGTATAGCTCGGGCGATCGAGCTGGCGAACATGGTGGGTCTCGGCGATCGCCTCGAACACCGTCCTACCGAGCTGAGCGGCGGTCAGCAGCAGCGAGTGGCAATAGCAAGGTCTCTGGCAAATGATCCGCTGATTATCCTTGCCGATGAGCCGACCGGCAACCTTGATTCGCAAAGCGGTTTAGACATACTGAATATCCTCGATCGCCTCCACGATGAAGGCAAAACGCTCGTTGTGGTAACTCATGACGAACACATAGCAACGCGGGCCGAGCGCATCATCAAGCTTTTCGACGGTCGTATCGCTGAGGATATCTATAACAAAAGGTAGCTAACAGATGGCTTTATTTCGTTTAAAACGTACATTAAAACTTGGCCTCAAGAGCCTGTGGATGCATCGCTTGCGCTCGATTTTGACCACGCTGGGAGTTATCTTCGGGGTCTCTTCGGTGATTGCAATGTTGGCTATAGGCGAGGGAGCCAGCCGGGATGCCCAGGAAAAAATCGCCCAGCTCGGCAGTAGAAACATTATCATAAAGACGGTCTCTCCCCCCGAAGACAAATCTTCGCTGGGACAACAGCAGCGGTTGAAAGAATACGGTCTGACTTATGACGATGCAGAACGCTTTCGGGGCGCCATCCCGGGAGTGCGGGTTCTTGTGCCCAACCGGCTTGTCTCAGAACAGGTGCAATATCGCAACCGTCGCATTTCCATTGAGGTGGTCGGGACGGTGCCCTGGCATCCGGAGATTTCGCCCACCCAAATCGTGTACGGGCGCTTTCTCAGCAGCGTCGATACTCATTACAAACAGGCGGTTTGCGTGATTGGCGACTATGTACGCAAGGAACTTTTTCTTTTCGATAATCCTCTCGGTCAGGACATCAGGATATCCGGAGACTATTACCGCGTGGTGGGTGTTGTCAATGAACAGACCGGTTCGGACAATGCGCCAAGCCTGGCCGGAAACAGCAACGCACAGTCAGGCGGCGAGGGCGGCGCTAATTTGGGACGGATATACCTGCCTTTGACCACCGTGAGAAACCGCTTCGGCGACTTGAATATACAAATCAGCAGCAGCGGCCCCAAGCTGGAACGCGTCGAGCTGCAGGAAATCATCGTCCAGGTCCAGGAAATCGACAGGGTCCTTCCGACCAGGCGCAGCATACAAACACTCCTGTCGCGATTCCATAAGAAAAACGACTATGAAATCATCGTACCTCTCGAGCTGATGCGGCAGGCAAAGGAAGTTCAGCGGATTTTCACCGTGGTTCTCGGTTCGATTGCAGCGATCTCGCTGCTGGTCGGCGGTATAGGCATCATGAACATCATGATGGCCACCGTCAGCGAGCGGACCCGTGAGATCGGCATCCGCCGGGCGCTCGGCGCCAAGAAGCGCGACATCATCATTCAATTTCTTTCCGAGACGCTCATGCTTACCCTTTGCGGGGGGATTCTCGGCATCGGATTGGGCATGTTCGTGCCGCTGCTGGTAACGCATTTCAGTCAGATGCGCACGGTAATAACGACCGGCTCTCTGATTCTGGCGTTCGGTATCAGCGCCGCCGTCGGGATTGCCTTCGGAATGTACCCGGCCTACCGGGCGGCTAATATGGACCCGATCGAATCGCTCCGGCATGAATAAACTTCTCATTTCGCCAGTTTTCAGCAGGAAACTTCCATTAAAAATACATTGCTTTCTGTGCCTGATTTTATGCCGAGGACGCTGAATCGCCCATTTTGTTCGGAACTAACCAGCATGTCCAACTCATCACCCTCGAAAACCTCCGACAAGTATGTGGCCTGCACGCAATGAATATTCTCATTGATTTTGAATGCTTTGCTAAGTGCATCGATGCCCCATCTCACGTATTCGGTGTTATTGACGTGCCCGTTAAGGTCAATTGCACTGCGGGGCACTCTCACTACATCAACTTTTCGACAGTCACCGTTTGGCTCTAAACGTTTAAGTTCGTCCGGCAGAGCTTTGACTCCGGCCTTGGACAGATTAAAATCGAGCTTAAAAAGGTTCTTCAGCCGGTTTGTCTGTTTATTCATGACCATCCATTCGCTTCCGGCACGAAACAGCTCCGAACCATTTTGGTCTTTACCGACAAATTCCCTTGTAGCTATTGTTCGGCTATAACCGCTCGGCCACGTCCTTAGCGTGATTTGATCTTCTCTTACGGGAAGCCGGCTGATTACTATTTTGATGTTCGAAAGCACCCAGTAGCCCCCCATTTCGCTGAGCCTGTCGAATCCCAGGCCGAGCTGTTCGGCGTGAAGGGCGGCGATTTCCTGTAAGTATTGCATCAGCGAGAATATCTTGATCCTGCCGTCAACGCCGCACTCATAAGTTCTTATCCGGAATTGTTCTTCTTTGACTTCCACACATCGAAAATACCAGATTTACACCTTATGCACAATAGCACGGCTATCCTTTCCATGCTTTGTAGTTGAAGAAATTTTTGATTCTTCCGGTAAATCAGTTGCCCTTATAATCAATCTTTATTGATGATACGACATTGTCCAGCTTTCCGAGGTCAGGTGCATCTGAAGTATAAACAGCACTTGCGCCGTTAAAATTTTCGCCGTCGTATAAAGTCACTTTCCATCCGTCCGGTATTTTTATGGAAGATATCGTATTGTCGGCAATGCCGTAATATGACCACAAATCATCTTTTGTGTAATCGCCTTCGGCAACTGCCCTTTCATAATTTATGCCGGTTCGGAAGTGAGGGCCGTTTTCCTTGTAACTGCCGGTATAATCGGCTCCGTCAAAAACGGTGACGTTTTTTGTGCGGACAATGCTTGAGAAAACTCCTGGAGCTTTCATAACGTCCCACCATGCATTCGTCACGTTGGCTTCTGAAGTATATTCAATGACTTTAACTATCTCCCCGTTTGAATCAGGTTTGAGATATAACTCGCCCCTTTCGTATCGGTCGTAGGACCACCTTTTGTAGCTCTTTATCAACCCACAACCGGCCTGTAATAATGCGATTGCGTGCCCGTCTCCGTCGGCGTGATGGTCTCTCAACAAAGGATGCCGCTTCAGACACATCAGGTCTTCAAGATATTTTCCCGGCATTTTATTTCTGTCGGCGTCGCTGGCAGGATCCAGATATACCGCCGGAGCGTACTTCCATAAGGGATTCGAGTAAGCGCCAATGACCCTGAAATTTTTCAGCACAATGTTCGCCGCCCACATATCTTGCTGGATATTATAGCCGGGAAGATGTCCGTCACTGCCCAGATGGTCCAGATATTGAGCGACAATAACTTTATCGGCGATTGCAGGATTAATCATATAAGCGTCTGCGACGCACGTTGCTCTGCCTCCTACAATTACGATCAGCGGATTTCTCGCCGTGCATTTTAATGCTTCGGCTACTATTTTGTAACCCGCAGGCGTCTTAAAAGGGATCGTATCTTCGATTTTTTGACTAGAAGGAATGCGCTGGTCGAAAGTCGTGCCCAAAGGCGCACCGGGATATATCGGCGGCACGTTCGCGGATCCGTCTTTAATCGCGGCGGTCCTTATCATTGCCCCCCAGCCCTGCTGCACCACGGCTTTCCACCTGTTTTCATAAGGCGCCCATCTGCTGATTGCAATAGCTTTCAAATTAATTAATCCCGAGCTTCCCGCTGCAAGAGCGATCTCGATGGTATGAGCATCATCCATAATATCATTGTCAATGATATGTGCTTTGCCGTTGAAAAAATCGGTAAAAATCTGCGGCTGAGGGTACGCCGGGTTAATTAATGGAATTAATAGTACAAAAGTTAAAATAGTTGATCTTATCATTTTTCCTCCTGCTGTGATGATAAAAGCCCACCCTCTGAAAAATTATCGGGTACATCCCTGATATTACTCAAATCACAATACCAGATTTCATCACTTCGGCCAAAAAACCGCTTGCATCATGTTTCTTTTCAAGGATAACCGGCTCAATTCTGTCGTCGATCTCCCGACTAAGTTTCCATAAGATCGGTCGTGTTTCAAAATAATCGCCGGTCATCTCGTCAACAACGACGGCAACGTCAATATCACTGTCCTGTCTTTGAGCGCCCTTCGTATAGGAACCAAAAAGAATCAATGATTCAAAATTCATGTGTTTTGAAAGAAGCTCTTTATACTTTTTCAGGATTTCGATAATATTTTCTTTATCCATAATTGAAATTCCTCACCCTTTTTGAGGATATCCTGACAACGATCTTGAGTTAGACTTTCTATTAATTGTTTTTTATTTGAAGGGTATCGAGCCTCGATATTCAGAGGCTCGATCAAGTCCATGAAATCTTTTTGCTCTTCGGATAAGGATTCGTAAATAGAGGCCCTTTTTGCAAGTAATGATAATCGGTGCGAAAAGGGAGGCGATTCGTTGTGTTTCATTACATAATAGGCTTTGAGGATTTTTTCGATGGATTGATGAACCATGAATCCGACATATAGAAAACGCCGACCGTCTAACATTACAGATGCTGTTTTCATATCGTAATCTGACAGTTCAATCCAGTATGTAACTTTCGTATCCATGAACTGACTATATTATACAGTATCCTGCCAAAAGACAAGCCTTATACAATTTGTATCTGAATCACATTGCTATTTAGACAGGACATACATGTTAGAGGGTAATTGTGTTGTTCCATGATATGCTTCGAGCTAATGGATGCTCGGATTACTCTTGCGGCGGTTCTTCGGGAGTTTGTGCCGGGCCGTTTTGAGGCGTGTTCGGGCCGGCTTGTCGGTATCGTGGACCGTACGGCCCGGGTCCGCGACCTCTGCCGGGGCGTTGCTGCTGACCTCTGCGGAAGGGTGGGCCGCCGGGGCCTTCACCTCGTCTTGGGCCGGGACCGCCTCTGGGGCGAAGCTCGCTTTGAAGCCGGCTTATCTCGTGCTGCCAGCGTTGCTGCTGCTCGTCAGTGAGTATTGCGGCAATCTCCTGGTTCATCTGGCTCAAGGTCTCAGCTATTTCGGCGCGCGCTTCGGTGCGGATGGTATGAAGCTTCTGCATGTGTTTATCGAGAATGGGCTTTATCTTCTCAACCTGTTCTGGATTCAGACCGAGGTCTCTTCTTAGCGGCGGAATCATCCTAAGGCTTCTGAATTCCGGGCCGGGAGGCGGATTTATCAGCTTTTCCGGTGCGAAAATCAGCATTAAAGAGCCGCCGATTACGATGCCGGCCACCAGAATTACAAGGCCGAAAAATGCCATCCGCCAATAATGAGCTTTATTAAAATGGCTGGCCGCCGGGTTGTTTGTTGTCTCGTTCTGGCTCATTGTGTTACCCATGAAATCGCTTGTGAAATCTCGTATAAAGGTCCCGTCGAGGCGTTATAAACCATGATTGCTATTATTACCGCGGGCACGGCGACCGCCGAGGAAGCCGCCGCAAGCCACAGCAGGGGCTTTTCGGCCATTCTTTCTATCCTGCTTTGCTGTGCGCTAAGTCTTGCGATGACCCGCCCGGCGACGTCCACTGCCGGCGGCGACTCACTACGCGCCCTCGCTGCTAATGCTTCTAAAAATCTTTCGTTTTTCATCTTTTCAGCTCCTTTCCCGCTTGAGCGAAAAGCTTTTCCAATCTCTTTCTGGCCCGCAGCGACTGGACCTTAACCATGCTCTTTGTCCAGCCCGTCCTGCGGGCGGTCTCGGCCACGTCGCATCCTTCCAGGTATCGCAGGGTCAAAACCAGCCGGTCGCGTGGTTTTAATTGCCCCAGCAGGCGATGCAGCAGCTCGGCGGCCCGGCCGGCATCCATCTCGTCCGGCGATTTGTCCGGCAACTGGTCCCATTCGGCCAGTGAGAAACTTTCCGTTTCGTGCCGGCGCGCCTGCTGCTTCCAGTAGCGGTAGCCGACGCGAGTGGCGATCCTTGAGAGCCAGTGATCAAAGGGTGCTTCTTGACGGTAGCTGTGCAGGCTCATATACGCCTCTACAAAAACGTCCTGAACAAGCTCCTCATGGACGAGCTTGTCCCTGCTGAAACGCCACAATATCCGGCTGATGTGCGACTGGTGTCGTTTAATCAACCGGGTATATGCGTCCGAATCGCCTTTACGGCTTAAACGAACATCTTCAATTTCGGCCGCAAGCGATGTGTTTGTCTGCTGCCGGTCTTCTGCGATGGATTCTGAGTCCATTAGGCTGTAAACAAGTTCAAGTAATAACCGCCCGTCCCGGAAACTTACGAGCCGGCCTGGCAAAAACGGAAAAACCATATTTGAAGGATACGAAAGCATAAGTGATTCAGCAATAAAATTCCCGAATATTCTCTTATTCTTCAGGCATTTCCAATCGACCGGGAAAACCCCGCCGGGCAACGATTTGCCGGCGGGATTTTCGCTCTGTTAGTCTCTTATATCGGCAGGGTTGTCGGTCTATTGTATTATTTAAGAGTCTCAGCATTATTAGCCCTCCGTAAGGAGTCCTTATGACTGCGGTTTTTCCGGCTGATTTTCATCTTCCGGCGGCTCCGGAGCATTTGCATCCGGTGCTTTTTCAGCTTGCGGTTTCAGGTTCCGGTCCGGCGTCCAGTTTTGTCTCAAGCCCGGCCGCCAGCCTGGAGTCCAGCCCCTGCCTCTTGGAGAGATGGGTTGGTTCGTTTGGTCCTTATCTTGCGGTGCGTACCATTGCGGCTGCCAACCCGGTCCCGGCCTGCCGAAACCACCGGGTCCCGGCTGTCCGGGCCAGTTATTCATGCCGCGACCACGTGGAGCGATATTTCCGCGTTGGAAACCTCTGCCGCCTCTGCCTTGCCGGCCTCGGATATTTTGATTAGGACCCTGGCCCCAAGGGCAATATGGTCTTTGCGGTCTCTGGAAGCCCCGACCCGGTCCAACCGGACGTCTGCCTTGCCGGCCGCGGATGTTCTGATTAGGACCCTGACCCCACGGACAATATGGTCCTTGCGGTCCTCGCAAGTCTTGACCGAATCGGCCCTGTCCTTGTCCTTGCCAGCGCTGTATGTTCTGGTTCGGGGCCTGTCCCCACGGGCAATATGGTCCCGGCAGCCAGGAATCGTCTTGCTGTGGGGATTGGAAGTTTGCGCCCATTCGTGGTCCGCCGGTCATCCCGCGTCTCCATCCCGGACGGCCGCCGCCGCGACCTCGGCCGCCTCGCCCGGATCCGGCGAGTGCCTCGCCGGCCAGTAACGCCAATACCAGCACAAAAACGACTGCTGTTGCAATTTTTGTCTTTTTCATTTTCGGTTCCTTTCATTAATTTTTCGTTTTACTGCTTTTCTCGGTCCCATTTTGGGTTCCTTCTGTAAGGATAGTGGCTCCGGCGGGGGAAAGGTTACACCGCGTTCTCGATTTTTGGCGTCGAAAATAGTAAAATGGATACAAATCTGGTATAAACGTAAAAAATGCGGTTTCCAGTCTGCCAGAGAATATGGTGCTGTCAATCCGTGGAAATCCAGTTATTACTAACACAAGAACCGGGGTAACAGATGGCGACGAATACAAGTTCTGCGATCTGCATTTGCGGCGTTTTATTCACAGCGTTCGTTACAGGATCAAGTGAGCTGGCGGCATCAAATTCAGATTCTGCCAATTTTCCCGGCATACAGGTCAGGCGGGTATCGGTCGAAATTCGAAGGGAAGCATTGCTGCCGCCCAATGGCCCGCTGGGGCGGCCTCTGCCGCTGGTGAGTCATTGGAATATGGGCAGCCAGGGCCGCGGCTGGACGCCGCAATATCAGGCCGAGCTTCTCGAACGAGGCTGTCATATTCTGCCGTGGTTTAGCTGGCCGAGAGGCGATTCTTTGAACTCCGAGAAAAGTAGAAAGCGATTTCACGACTACTATGACACTTTAATTGCCTACTGCCGCGAGCTTGGACTGCCTATATGTTTCCGCGGCACACAATGGGAAGCAATGCTTTTGGGCAAAGAATACCGCGAGCTTCCGCCGCAGAAGTGCCCGGCGGTAATCGGCGCTGACGGCAAGATTATTCGCAAGCTCAGTCCCTTCGGGCCGGTTGAGCCCTGGGGCGACCCGGCAAAGGTTTATATTGATACTCCCGCGATGAAAGAATTGCAGCGTATGTACCCCGAGCCGCCGTTGGTCTTGTTTGTCGGCAACAATGAAGCACCAGATCTGCGCTGGCATCAGGTTGAGCAATCCAAACGTTATCTGGATAAATACGGCAAAGGAAGATCCGACCAGTTCAAGCGGCGGGTTACGGCCGAAGGCTGGATGAAACGCTATCCGGTCATGTTCAAGGCTATGCGGGAGGTACTGGTGAGCGATGCGTGGAAGAAGAACGTACGCTTCGTAGGTTACAGCGCGTTCGGCCCATCTCATTTCGGGCGCTGGTCCGGCTGGAAGGAGTATTCCCTCATCACCGATAAATGGACCAGCCCGGACTGGTATATCTGGGACGGCGGCAGCCCTTCATATTACACCCACAACTGGAACGACAACCGCGACCATTGGGTCTGGTCCACACAGGTTCAGTCGATGAATTGGATTTTTCAGCTCGATGAGGCATGGAAGGTAAACCCGGACTTCTGGTGGGAGATTTCTCTCTGGGACGGCAATGCTTCGGACTGGACGCCGGAGGTTGACTGTACAGACGAGATGACAAAGAGGTCCAAAGCGTGTCAATATAAACATGACGGCCAGATGTACACGCCGGAGCGGTACTTAGGCTGGGTGCAGTTCGGAATGTGGCTGCTGCGGCCGCGAGTAGTACGTGAGTTTCGCGGCAGTACGACGCCGCTGGAGCCGTGGAGGCTGTTCTTCGAGCGATTGTTGTTTGCAGTTGATCGTATCTATGCAAACGAAACTTTGCAGGAGTTCTGGCGTCACGGCAGGCTCGTGCCCAACCGCGAGCATCAGCATCCTTATCAAGAGGACATTCCGGAAAAATACCGCGGCCTGGATCGCTGGTTTCTGCTGGATACGAACCTGAACCCGCCCCGGCCATGGGGGCTGAAAACGAATATTCCGGTTTTCAGCCTGGCTCTGGTACGAGGCGATAAGCAGGCTCGAAGTTGGCTGGTGTATGCGCATTCCCCACTGGAAGACCGAAAGGATGTAATAATTACAGTCCCCGGATTCGGGAATGTGACTGTTGATGTGCCCCGCGAGGGCGCTTTTTATCTTATCGAACTTCGAGACAAAAAGCCGAGACCTTTGAGCAACTTTTAATGGGAGGTATGCTGTATGACGGCAAAGGATAATTCACGAGGAAAGTTTTGTAGTCGGCGGGATTTTCTAAGGTCGGCCTGTCGCGGTTCGGCGGCACTGGCGCTGGCCGGGGCTGCTGCTAATTCCCTATGTGCCGGGCAGGGCGGTCAAACCGCTCGAAGGAACATCGTTCTTATGCTTAGCGACGACCATCGCTATGATTTTATGGGGTTTCTGCCCGAATCGCCGGCCTTTCTGGAGACGCCGAGTATGGACCGTATGGCACGGCAGGGGGCACATTTAGCCAATGCGTTCGTAAGTACGTCGCTGTGCTCGCCGAGCAGGGCGTCTATTCTTACCGGCCGGTACATGCACCATCATCGTATCGTTGATAATCAGCGGCCGGCGCCGCCGGGAACGGTGTTCTTTCCGCAGTATTTGCAGAAGGCCGGCTATCAAACCGCCTTCATCGGCAAATGGCACATGGGGCATGAAGACGACAGTCCCCGGCCGGGATTCGATTACTGGGCCAGCTTCAAGGGCCAGGGTACGTATTTCAATCCGACGCTCAATATCAATAATCGGCGCCGGACGTTTGAAGGTTACACGACCGATGTCCTGACGGACAAGGCCCTGTCGTGGCTCAAGGACGGCCGCGATTCACGCCGGCCTTTCTTTTTGTATTTGTCATTCAAGGCCGTACATTACCCCTTCCTGCCCGCAGAACGCTACAAAGGCCGTTATGGGAAGGCAGAGGTTAAGCGTCCGGAGACTATGGCAAACACCGAACGCAACTACCAGACCCAGCCGCACTGGGTTCGCGAACGCCGCTACAGTATACACGGCGTGGATCACATGGAAACAGGACAATATGATAATGATCCCGTGCCGTCGTTCGACGAGCTTTACAAGCAGTACTGTGAGACCGTGCATGGACTGGACGAGAATATCGGCCGAGTGCTGAAGTACCTGGATGATGCCGGTTTGAGCCAATCTACACTGGTGATTTACCTGGCCGATAACGGCTTCGAGCTCGGAGAGCACGGCTTCTACGACAAGCGGGATGCCTTTGAGGAGTCGATTCGAGTGCCGATGCTCTCGTATGCACCGGGTTTGATAAAGCCCGGCACAAAAATCACAGAAATGGTGCAGAATATCGATATCGCGCCAACTTTGCTGGAAGCGGCCGGCGTACAACCGCCGAACACCGCCGGTTTCGACGGTCAATCCTTTTTGCCGCTGCTGCGGGGTGAGTCAGTCAAATGGCGCGACCATATCCTTTACGAGTATTATTGGGAATGGAATTTTCCCGCCACGCCGACTGTATTTGCCGTTCGAACCGAGCGTTATAAGTACATTTTTTACCATGGCTTATGGGACCACGACGGCTTTTACGACCTGCAAACCGACCCGCACGAGCGGCACAATCTAATCAATGTACCAGCCTACGGCCAGCAAATAGCGGCGATGAAAAAACAGCTTTTCGATGAGCTCGAAGCGAGTGGAGGTCTTAATATTCCGGTTGGCCGGCCTCTGGGCGAGCGCCTCGACCAACGAAAAAACAGACGATAAATGTCAAAAAAATAAAATTATTTTCTTGACGCTCATGTTAATTCAGATAATTTGGGTATTTTGGGTCAAAGAATATAAGTGCCTGTTTGTTTCATTTTGGAGGAAGCATTAAAACAGGCGTTTGACTTATTCGCCACGGGGCAATGAAAAAGTGAGAGGCGGTACTTCTTCTTTTCGCAGTTCAACTGTATTTTGACTTTATCTTATTTCTCCAGTAACATAACTACATAGCAAGACTCGTGCTTAGGGTTCTGCCCGTATGTATTTGGCCAAGTAAGAGCCATCCCCATCCCGATAAAAACAATCGGGATGAGGCTGCCACGCAATAGAATTGTTGCGAAACGTGTGGCAGCCTCAAAGCCGCAGGCTTTGGGGATGGTCATGAGTTCCATTTTGAAAGTATATCTGTATTGTTCAAGGAGAAACCCATGCCATCGAGAAAGATATCTACTCCGCTGTGGGATGCCTTACGGCTCTGTATTTTGACATTGTTGCTTTTTTCGAATTATGCCGTAGCCGGTAATATTCAGATGAAGCCTTTTACGATGGACTGGCGAGATAATACCGATTCGCTCGTGAATATATCCTTTTTGTTGGATGCTCCGGCAGGTAAAGACGGCTTTATCAGAGCCGAGGCCGGCCATCTTGTCAAGCCGGACGGCGGGCGTTTTCGCATTTGGGGCATAAATTTCACAGGCTCAGCATGTTTTCCGTCCAAAGATGACGCCCCGGTTGTAGCCGAGCATCTGGCCCGGTTCGGTATTAATTGTGTTCGATTTCACTTTCTCGATTCGAACTGGTCGGACAGCCTTTTTATTAAAGGCCGGGACGACACGCGAGCGTTTGACTCCCGCCAGCTTGATCTGCTGGATTATTTTGTTGCTGAATTGAAAGAGCGGGGAATTTACACGAATATCAATCTCAACGTCGGCAGAAATTACAGAAAAGACGACGGCGTAAGGGATTATGAGTATCTCGGCCTGGCGAAGGTACTTAATTACTTCGACGAGCATATTCAGATGCTGCACAAAGAATACGCTGAGCAGCTTTTAACTCACTATAATCCCTATACAAAGTCGGAATACCGCAATGAGCCGGCAGTGGCGATTGTCGAACTCGTTAATGAGAATTCCATTGTTGAGGCATGGTTCAGCGACCGGCTGCTGGGAACGAACACGAGTAAGAATCCCGGCACGTGGGCCGACATCACGGCCTGGTACGCCGAACAACTTACAAAAAAGTATAATGCCTGGCTGCAAAAAAGCTTGTCGAAGGCCGAACTGGAGGAATTCCGTTCGCTGGCCACCGTCAAAGCCGATGAGCTTATACCCCGCCTGATGAGGAACCAGTTCGCTGACGCCGCCGAAAAGAGATTCCATATCGAAGCGGAATTCTACATGGAATTGGAACAACACTACTTCGGACAGATGTATCGATTTTTGAAGGATGAGCTTGGGGTAAAGTCTTTAATCGTCGGCACCAGCGACCATAACCACTCCAGAAGCGGCTATCCTTTGCTTACTTCCACTGCCAGGATGGATGTTGTGGACGGTCATGTATATTGGCAGCACCCGCATTATCTAAGAGACCCAAAGACCGGGCGAAGGACGTTTTCGATACCAAATACACCAATGGTTAACGATCCTTTGAATTCCACCGTGGTTCAGCTTTCCCGGTCTGCGGTGGCCGGCAAGCCCTATACCGTTTCGGAAACCAATCATCCTTTTCCCAATGAATATGCTTGTGAAGGCATCGGTATCCTCGCGGCGTACTCGGCGTTCCACGACTGGGACGGCGTATTTCTCTATACCTTCGAGCACAAAGACCCGAAGGAATGGACACCGAAAATGCCGAGGCATTTCGAGATTCGGCCGGACCCTGTAAAGATGACGAACATTGCCGTATCTGCTTTGATGTACCTGCGAGGCGATGTTCGCCCCGCGCTCGAGACCATACCCAGGTCGTACTCGATGAAACAGGTGCGTGAGAGTATCCGCCTGCCGTATGCCGAGCGTCCGTATTTTACGCCGGGCTTCGACCTGTCATTGCCGCTTAGGCACACGACGCGAATTGCCGGCTTTGACGAGCAACAAACGCAATACCCAAAAGTCACCGTGGACGATCCGGTTGTTTCCGATACGGGGGAACTATGCTGGTATCGCTCCGAAAAAGGAAAAGGACTTGTCACCGTTGAGACGGAAGAGTCACAGGCCATAATCGGATTTGTCAAAGACAACAATAAGGCGTTGAAAAATATTGCTGTTACGGCGGAAAATGAATTTTGCTCGATTATCGTTACCGCTCTGGATGCAGAACCTATCGCGCGTTCGGAAAGTCTGCTTCTGGTCGCAACGGCCCGCTCGGCAAACCAGGGCATGACCTGGAACCAGGACAGAACGTCACTGACCGACTGGGGCTCGGCTCCGACCGTTATCGAGCCGGTCAACGGCAGCGTGACTTTCCGGAACATCAGGAAGGCGAAAAATGTTGAAGCCGTTCCATTAGACGGCGCAGGCAAAAGAATGGGGCAATCGATTCAAGTAAAAATGCTTGACGACGGTTTCGAGATTCCCATTGGAGAACCTGCCACGACATGGTATCTTGTGAGAATTCGAAGATAAAAACATTGTATGATGGGCAAATATTTTGCACCAGCACAAGGCGTCCCTAAGGGAAGGCTGAATATAAAATGAACAGCATGGGCAGGAAAACCTGCCCATCCTACCGCTTATTAGAGAAGAATAAATGATGGATTTTTCCAGGTGGGAAAGAATTCACAGGTTTTTTCGCAGATCTGCGGACGACGAGAATCTGCTGACCGATTTCGAAGACAGCCTGATGCTTATAGTCGATCCCGAGCAGCTCACGAATAATCTGCTCAGCAAATTGCAGGGGCTGATGGATGTCGAAAAAGCGTTTGTATATCTGGCGGATAGCAGTGAATCATCGCGTACTTTCTCTCTTGTGGACCAGACCGGTCATAGGGAAGCGCGGCTTCCGGCTTTGGCTGCAAACGGAATCATAGCACAATGGTTTCATGCTAATCGGCAAATATTGTTTTTTGAGGACAATGAAGAGATAACAGACTATTTGCGTGTCGAGCTTCAGCCTTTTTTGGATTTGGACGTAAATCTCGCCTGTCCCCTTATTTCGATGGACAGGCTGATCGGCATGGTGTTTCTGCATTTGAATCAAGTGCCGTTGAGCGGAGCTCAGATTGCGAACCTTCAGGTGCTCAACAGACAGGCCGGCCTGGCTTTCGAGAATGCTCTTTTATTTAAGGAGCGCTTACGCCAGAACGAACGGATGTTTCGTGCCGAGCAACTGGCGACGATGGGCCAGTTTGCCGCCGGCATTGCACACGAGCTTCGCAATCCCTTGACGGCGATTCGAAGTACTATCCAGTACCTTGAGAATGAATTCGAGGATGGCACAGACCAGCGAAAGCTTGCGCACGATGTCTTGGATGAAGTTGACCGGCTGAATAATATTGTGGGCAACTTATTGTCACTGGCACGTCCCGCCGAGAGCAATCCCGAAGAAATAGATATTTGCCGGGAGATTGAACGCTGTGCGAGTTTTATCGAGACTAAAGCCAAAAGCCAGAATATTAAACTTCAAATGGATTTCCAGAAGGATTTACCGAAGCTTAAAATCGACCCGGCTGAGTTTCGGCAGGTGCTATTGAACGTTATGATGAACGGTTTGCATGCTATGCCGGAAGGTGGATTGCTCCTGATAAAAGCAAGCTGCGTTGTTGAAAGAAGCCGGGATTCCCTTGCGGAAAGTGAGAGAATGCTGATCCAAATCGAGGACGAAGGTCCCGGCGTAACCGCCGATTTGCGGCAAAAGGTTTTCGAGCCTTTTTTCACGACCAAAGTCGGCGGAACGGGTCTGGGGCTGGCCATTTGCAATAGTATAGTCAAACGATATAATGGTGAAATCTGGATAGAGCAAGCCAAAGGCGGCGGTATGGAAGTGATTATTTCCCTGCCGGCAGGCTAAAACGGTATTTGGGAGCCGGATTACATGGAAAAACCCAGAGTACTGATTATTGACGATGAAGCCGGCATCCGTTCCATTCTGTCCACACTGTTGAAAAAAAATGGTTACCACGTGCGGACCGAGGATTCCGGTCAGGCAGGGCTTAATATGTACGCCCATTTTAAGCCGGAAGTTATTTTGCTGGACTTGAAAATGCCCGGAATCGACGGCATGGAAGTAATGGAAACGCTGGACAGACGGCTGAATGCCGACTGCAAAACCATCATAATGACCGCTCACGGGGAGGTTCGTTCGGCCGTAGAAGCGATGAAGAAGGGCGCTTTCGATTATTTACAAAAGCCGTTTGATAACGATGAGCTTCTGGCAATAATTTCCCGCGCGGTGGAAATGGTAAATCTCAAGCGCAGGGTCAGGGAACTGGAAAACCAGCTCGAAGAGGCGTACAGTTTCGAGAGTATCGTCGGTATTTCGGATAAGATGAAATCCACGTTCGCTTTGATGCGTAAATTCGCCGGAACCGATGGTACAGTGCTTGTCTCCGGCGAAAGCGGCACCGGCAAAGAATTGATTGTTCGGGCCATTCATCAGGCCGGCAAACGCAAATCCGGGCCGTTTGTGGTGGTTAATTGCGGCGCTATTCCCTCAAACCTGATTGAGAGCGAGTTTTTCGGCCATGAGGCAGGCTCATTTACCGACGCCAAAGAGCTCCGGATAGGCAAATTCGAGTCCGCAGACGGCGGAACTTTATTTCTTGATGAAATCGGCGAGCTGACTTCGGCAGCACAAGTTAAGCTCTTGAGGGTCATCGAGGAGGGCAGTTTTTCACGCGTGGGCGGCAACAAACCGATTGCCGTGGATGTCCGTGTTATGGCTGCAACAAATCGCGACCTGGCTAAAATGGTTGAAGAAGGCGTATTCAGAGAGGACCTGTACTGGAGATTGAACGTTCTGAGTCTGAATGTCTGTCCGCTTCGCCAGCGAAAGGAGGATATTCCGTTGTTAGCGGAACAGTTCCTCGAGAGATACGCCGCATCGTTGGGAATTGAACAACCGTCTATTTCCGAAAAAGCCGTTCAATTGCTGATGGCTTACGAATGGCCAGGCAACGTAAGAGAATTGCAGAACTGCATTTACAGCGCAATCACCGTTGCCGAAGGCTCTACAATTGAACCTGCTGATTTACCAAAACGAATTTACTTCGATTCAGAATCGTCCGGGATTACTGGTGCAGTAACAGGGCAAATATCACTGGCCCAGACCGCCGCCCAGGCCACAGCAAAGGCCGAACAGGAGGCGATCAATAAAGCACTTTCGGAAACAGGCGGCAATCGCGAAAAGGCCGCCGAGATGCTTGGCATCGGCAGAAAAACCCTATACCGCAAGCTCAAGCAATACGGCATAGAGTAATCCGCTTTTTTGATTTCAGTGTGTCATCAATGACCCGCAAGTGTCGGCGATGACCCATCGCAGAGAAGTAAGGGCTGAGTTCCCTAAAACATTGTTTGATATATATTTCCTTACCTGATAAGAAGTTAAGAAAACAGCATCATTTCAGTTCTTCTTTGGCACGCATTTTGTAAAGACAGCCGTTAGAAAAGAATCAATGAAAGGAGCTAAGGATGGAACAAACTAATTTGGCTGTTAAAAGGGATAAGCTGCTGATTTGTGGATTGGCATATATTTTTTTGGTGGCACAAAGCTTATCTGTTATCCATGCATCCCCGCCGAAGCTTCCCGATGATTTTAAGGTTCGAGACTATTTCAGTTTTTTCGGTAGCCGCGGCATCGACTGGCAGGCTTTGCATGATCCCAATAATAATCCCATATTAGTGGCGTGCCTGAATGGAACCGCTGACGAATCACTCAAACTTCCCGGGATAATTGACCTTAAGCAACGCTTTGAGAGACTCGAACACGGGAACTTGATAAAGAAGGTCGATGGATGTTACAAATTGGCTTTTCCGGCGATAATTGGCAATAAGAGACAAAAATTGCGAGAATACGCGGAGCAAGCAGCTGGGCAGTTGGTTGGCCTCGGTGAAAAGATGATTGCCGAAATCCGGCCGCGTCTGGCAGGGCGTGATGAGATGATTTATCACGTTCTGTGGTCGGTCGTAATGGATGGCGGGCCTGCCTGGGATGCTGCCAGAGCCGAAATGGACAAGAAAATCGATGCTGGCGATACTTCCATTCAGAATAAGGCCTGGCTGCTGTACCCGTCCCATTCCTGTCGGGCGGGGACTAATAGTGGGAGCAACTCTTTCGGACATCTGAAAGTAACCTGGAGCCGCAATACTCCGAATCCGAACGAAATCAGCAGGGTCATTGCCCGGCACTCAAGCCAGTTAACTCAAGCTATCGAACAGGGCCAAGCCGTCGAGTCGGCGGATGCTAAAGAAGCTTTGGGTAAATATGGGCTGGTAGACGAAACAGGAAAAGTCAGTCTATATACAATTCGAGCAGATTCCGAAGCGGCAAAATCCTATGCCGAGCTCGGGGCCCAATTCGGCCGGCAAATAATGACTCAATTAGATGTAAAGAAAGCAGCCGGGATGCTGGAGGTTTCGCCGGGCGTGGCTTTTGTCATTGCATATCACGAAATCTGCTGGCAACTGCTGCAAAACCTTGCTGAAGCAAAGGTCCTCTCGGTGCCCCGAATCGTGGCACAGGCGGGAACTCAGACAAGTGATGCATATCAGCTTGTTTCCCTGACACTCGTGCAGAGTATCAAGGATCCCTTGCCGGATACAGAAATCAACGCCGAAGAGTCACAGGCCATCGAGGAATTCCGTCGTATCAAATCGCAAATTCTTGCCGGTGAAAGCTATCAAGATGTCTCGACGCCGCTTCATGCCTTTCTGACTCATTTGTCTGCATTAGAGCCGGGACAGACGAAAGATTATTTCATGAGACTTGAAGTTCTCCGTGCTCCTTTGCCGCCGGCAAAGCCTGAGGAAGGGAGCCTCTGGCCGGTTTATGCCGGAGACAAAGAGCTTGAGGACACGTTTATTCTTGCCTATTCGAAGGGGCGATGGATATGGATAGGCAATATGGGCGCTAATTATGATTGGCGTTTATCAAAACCTACATTCGAAAAATGGGCGAAGAAAAAGATCGAGGAAATCACCAAGGCTGACGATTCAAATGTTAAAATTGCTGACGAACCTTCGGAACCAGAAGAATCAACAGTGAATCGAGTATTGAGTCTCGATGGCGAGGGGGATTTTGTGCGAGTTGCGGATTCGCAGTCGCTCCACTCGTTTTCAGATGCGATTACGATTGAAGCCTGGTTTAAGGCATCGTCATTTTATCCTGAAAATGGGATGGTTAACTCTATAATCCGAAAGGACATCACAGCAGAGGCTGAGAATTTCTTTCTCCGATTTCGCAATGTCGCCGGCGGGCCAAGTGTGGAAATGAGCATAGGATACGATATCGGGTTATTAAAGGCGCCCCATAATTTTGCTGTGGACGCATGGTATCACCTTGCCGGGACTTATGACCGAAGCGCTATTACAGTTTTTGTCAATGGTCTCAGCATAAAGAGCCAGATTGCATCAGGCACGCTTTATATCGATAATTCTGATTTGTTCATCGGTAAAGGTGATCCGAAATTCAGTTTAGGGGAATTCTTTCACGGCTCTTTGGATGAGCTTCGCATCTGGAATGTCGCGCGGTCGCCGGAAGAAATCGGTGCTTCTATGGATAGCCCGTTGACCGGTAAAGAAGAGGGCCTTGTCGCCTATTGGAACTTCGATGACGGCACGGCAACAGACCTGTCCGGTCACGGCAACGATGGGATTCTCAATGGAGATGCCCGGATTATAGAATCGCCTCGTCCGGCCGCATCAGCACCTGAGGAAGGAGAGCCAGGCAAGCTTATCTCCTGGTGGAAATTCGAGAATGATGCCAACGACAGCGTTGGCGATATTCATGGAACCATACATGGAAATCCTAAGTATGTTGACGGTAAGTTTGGCCGGGCAATCGAACTCGACGGCGACGATTACGTGGACTGCGGCAACCCGGATTCGCTTAACTTCGCCACAGGCGACTGGACCATATCGGCCTGGATAAAGACAACGCAGTCCGGCATGGAAGACACGGACAAAGGAACCGTCTTTGCCAACGGATCGGACGGAGGCGGCGGCATTAGATATACGCTCGCCGTCAACGAAGGACAACCGGACAGTATTACATTGACCGCGGACAGCGATATCCATAAGGCCCAGGCAATTGGAAGAACCGCCGTCAATGACGGCGCCTGGCATCACATAGCCGGAATGAGAGACGGCGAGCAGTTACGTCTATACGTCGATGGCGAGCTGGATGGGGACAGTTATCTTCCCGCCGAATACGACCTTTCCGGCGCATCTCAGAGTAACGCCCATATCGGGGCCATCACCAGCAACGATGATAACAGCCTGTATAAGTATTTCGTCGGTGTGGTTGACGAGGTATGTATTTTTAGTGCTGCGATTGATGCCAATGGCGTTCGTGCGCTATATTCGGGCGAGGACCCGGCGAAGGTCGCACGGACGTCGATCATTGCCGGTGCGGGCGGGACGCCCTCGCCGCGCGGAGGTATCGAAGGCGATTGGCGGATAATCTCGGATCAGATCAGCCAGCAAGTGGTAATCGAAATACGAAAAAAAGCAGATGGTACTCTTACCGGCGCTGTCGTTGCCGAGGTTCCAGACGATGCATCACAGGCAATATTATT
>Ga0207752_1000409_pt1 | contig 20152 bp, 16 predicted proteins | sample Pon2CUnioCityCA_6_FD_187272 | JGI IMG/M metagenome (GOLD analysis project Ga0207752, IMG submission 187272) | Marine sediment microbial community from Union City, CA, USA - Pond 2C Sediment 2 (SPAdes) | ecosystem: Environmental > Aquatic > Marine > Intertidal zone > Salt pond sediment ...
CGGGCGAGGAGGCATTGGTGGAGATGTTGCGGTGGGCATCTCCGTGGCCGTTGGAGTGACTGAAGGTGTCGATGTAGGTGTAGATGAGGGCGTGGGCGTGGAGGTGGGCGTCGGTGTGGAGGTAGAAGTGGGTGTAGGGGTTCCGGTGGGCGTCCGCGTCGGGGTAGGAGTCTGGGTGAGCACAGTTGCACTGGGGGAAGGAGTCGGGACGACAGCAATCTCTCCAGGTGTGGGTGTGCCGGTCCGAACTGGGGCGAGGGTTGCCGGCAGGACAACGACCGCCGTTCCTGCAGGTGTCAGGATGCGTCTCGGATCCCAGGGAGGAGGGGTCATTACCTCTGGACGGAGTGGTTGAATGCGTCCTTCCACGGTGCCGAAAGCCTCATCTGGGTTCAACTCGGAGAACATGTTGGCAGCAACCTTCCATGCGCGTTCTGGTGTGACTGCCAACTGTGCTGTGATCATGAGGCAGGCGAAGCCCAGCAGCAGTAGCAGGAGTAATACCAACAGGCTGCGCCACTCCCGGCCCTCGTCACGGTCGTCTTTAGAATTCTTGGGAGCCTTGTCGTCTTCTGTCTGCCTTGACACCTCAGTTCGTGCCTTTCCCGCCGCCCTCGTTGTTCTGCAGCGCTGGAAGAATCACGCTGAATGTGCTGCCGACTCCCTCCTTGCTGAAGACCTGGATACTTCCTCCGTGTGCCTCGACAATCGCTCGAGTCACATAGAGACCCAGACCAAGACCGCGCACGTCGTCTACTGTCACGTTTGTGACTCGGTAGAAGCGGCTGAAGAGATGCTTCTGGTCTTCAGGTGAGATGCCGATTCCGGTGTCTGTGACGTCGAGCACCACGTTACCATCGTGTTCAGACAACTGCAGCGTGATGCTCCCACCTGAAGGCGTGTACTGCCAAGCATTGCGCACAATGTTGATGATCGCCCAGCGCAGTCGTCTGGTATCCGTATCTACGAAAGGGAGGTCGGTGGGGGCTTTTACCTGCAATATGAGCCCTTTTTCCTCTATTTGCGGGCGTAGCTCCTCTGCAATCTCCTCGACAAGTGTGGTCAGTCGCACCGGGCGCCCGCGGAGGCCTAGCTTCCCTCCCGCCTCCATTTCCGAAAAGTCCAGCAGTTCGTTGATCATCGCCACCAGGTTGTCGGTGTGGCGGGATATCGTCTCCAGGAAGCCCAGCTGTTCCTCGTTCAAGGACTCTTCGGCAGTGACAAGCAACAGTTCGCTGTAGCCCTTGATCGCCGTCATCGGGGTGCGCAGTTCGTGCGAGACGTGGGTAATAAAGGCATCCTTGAGTCGCTCTGCTGCAGCCTCGGCTGTCACGTCCCGTAGCACGATCACAGTGCCCAGGTGCTCGCCGTTGTCCGTTCGAACAGCCGCTGAGTGGGCGCTGATTACTTTCTTGCCCACCTCGAAGCGCCGCCGTTCCAGAAGCCAGGGGCTTGGCTGAAGGTCCGTAACCTTGTCGTAGTCCTCCACGGACAGTTCGCGCAGCGGACTGAGCGCGAAATTATCTGCCATCTCCTCCAGGAGGGCCTCGGCTGCGGCATTCAACGGGTGTAGCTGCCCTTTCAGATCCTCCAGCACAACACCGTCACCAATGCTGGAGAGGATGGCCCGCATGCGCCCAATGGCTTCCTCCAACGCGCGGGTTCGCTCCGACAACCGCACTGTCATCTCGTCGAAGGTCTCGGCCAGCATTCCGATCTCGTCTGGGCTCACGATGCCAGTACGCTGCTCGAGGTCCCCTTCTGCCACGGCCTGTGACGTGTGTACCAGGCGACTGAGGGGGCTGGTGATGCGCTGAGAGATCAGATACCCGACCAATATTACGGCCGCCGTAGCCGCACTGAAGATCAGCGCATATGTGTTACGGCTGGTGGTGCCGGCCTGGACGATGAAGTGCGAGGGCAAGGCGACGGCGAAAACACATAGCGTGTCGTTACCCACGCGAAGCGGTCCACGGGCAAGTCGGTACCAGCGTCCGCGAATACGAACTTCCTCACCTGTCGTAACATCGGTGCCATACAGGGCGCCCTCGTACAATGCTGGCGTAGTTGAGAGCTCTTCCAGTAAGGCCGTCTTGTCGGCACCCGGTTCGGCGAACGCGAAGGTAGTGGCAACAGCACGACCGCCATCAAGGTAGATGGTCACGTCGGCCAGTGAGGTGATTTTGAAGTGCGGCAATAGCGTCTCGAACGAGGTGCCGACGACGGCAACCCCGATCATATCGCCTTCAAGTCCGATGGGAATTGCGGTGAGATAATAGTAGTCTTGGTCCGTTGGATGGAACACCAGGCCGCGTTTGGGCAGTGCGTTCGGATCACCATCTTCGAGCAGCGACTGCACCATCCATAGCTCCGAGGCGTCGAACTGGCCCTCCACGAATTCAAATGAACCATCAGCACGTTGCAGCATATGCAGGACTTCTCGGCCGTTCGCATCGACGATGATCAGGCCTTCAAGACCTCGAACGAAGGCCACCGGTTGAGCCAAAGCCACCACCTGATCTCTGTCACCAGCCTGCACGGCCTCAGCCAGCCCTGTCGTAAATGCGATTGTCCGTGCGGACTCCAGGTGGTCCACCTCCCAGCGTGCCAGGCTGTCCGAGACCACACGTCCTGCTTCGAGCAACTGGTTGGTCAACCGTTCGTCAAGTGAACTGGCAACCAGCCTGGTTACCACGTACGTGCCAATGACCGCCACGATCAGCGTCAGGATCAGGTAAGGCAGGACGATCTTGTTGCGGATGTTGAGGACCAGAAGGCGGCGTAATCGCTGAAGCCGTCCAGGGTGCTTCTCTAGTTGTTGCTCTCGTGCCACTGGCGTCCCTCCCATCAGGGTGCGGCGAAGTAAGCCAGTGCTTGACGCACTCGCTCCTCGACGGCCAAGTCCTCCTCTTGCGGCAGACTCTGAAGCGCCGCTTGTGCCTCGACCAGGCTGAAGCCTAGGTTGGTCAACGCAGCGAGAACCTCGGCGTCGGCGTCGTCCAGTAATGGTGTTGCGTCCACTCCGGTGGGGATCAGTTTGTCCTTTAAGTGGAAGATGATGGCCTTTGCAGTCTTCGGGCCGATGCCCGGTACCCGGGACAATATCCGTGGCTCTTCCTGTGCCACAGCCTGGCGGAGCGCGTCTGTCGAGATAGTGCCCAACAGTGCCAGCGCCACCTTCGGGCCAACTCCAGAGATGCTCAGCAAGAGTTCGAACATGCTCATCTGCTCCCCCGTAAGAAAACCGTAGAGCGCCAGTTCGTTTTCCCGAACGTGTAGATGAGTGAACAGCTCCACCGTCTGGCCCACGCCACCCAGTTGCGCCAGCATGCCAGAGGGTACGTACACATGCAGGCCAATCCCTCCAGTACGAACAACCACGTGGTCCTCGCCGGTGCTCCAAACTGTTCCACTTATCCTGGCGATCATCTCAAAACATCCGTTTAACTGTGGCGATTGGTCTCACTCAATGAAGATCACTTCATTGGTCTTGCGTTTACTCCTCGGAGAGCGCGGTCAGTCGGGCTGAGTGAATGTGGCAAATCGCAACTGCCAGCGCATCGGCCGCATCGTCAGGGCGCGGCACCTCCGCCAGCTTCAGCAACAGCCGCACCATCTCTTGCATCTGTGCCTTGTCTGCGTTTCCATAACCGGTCACCGCCTGTTTCACCGCAAGCGGGGTGTATTCAGCCACAGCCAGCCCCCCATCGGCCAGCGCCAGGAGTGCGACTCCTCGTGCTTGCCCGACGCTCATCGCTGTGCGAATGTTCTTGCTGAAAAAGAGCTCCTCTACTGCAGCCGCTGTCGGTTCCCATTCCTCCGTCAGTTCGCTGACCGCGTGGTAAATCAACTGCAGTCGCTTGGGAAGTGGTTGGTTGGCTGGCGTTCTGATCACCCCGAACGCCAGTGGTTTCAAGTCCCCTCTTGCCTCCTCAACCACACCGTAGCCTGTGGTAGCAGTGCCGGGATCGATGCCAAGCACGCGCATCGGACGTCAGTCCATACTCTCGTACCTGGACAGCACTTCGTCGCTGATGTCCAGGTTGGAGTAGACTTGCTGAGTATCGTCCAGATCCTCCAGTGCGTCAATGACTGCCATCACTTGCAGCGTCTGCTTTTCCTCGAGTTGCATTGTCGTCTTGGGGATCATTGCCAGTTCGGCCGTCTCGAATTGAATGCCTGCATCCTCCAGTGCTTGTCGCACTGCCTGGAAATACTCCAGATCGGCGTACACCTCGATCAGATCGTCGCCGAACACGATGTCCTCGGCCCCTGCCTCCACCGCGATCTCAAAGATGGTATCTTCATCTGTTCCATCGGGCGCGATTGCGATGTAACCCTTGCGCTCGAACTGCCAGGCAACAGCGCCTGCCTCCGCCAGTGTTCCCCCCTGTCGGGTCAGGACGCGACGTACATCGGCGACGGTGCGGTTCTTGTTGTCGGTGAGCACCTGAACCAAGAAGGCGACTCCGTTGGGACCGTACCCTTCGTATACGACTTCCTCCAGGTCTTCGCCTTTCAGTTCACCGGTGCCGCGCTTGATGGCTCGCTCGATGTTGTCCTTGGGCATATTGGCGGACTTGGCCTTGTCGACCGCCAGCCGCAGACTGAAATTGATTTCAGGGTCGCCGCCTCCTTCGCCTGCTGCAATAGTGATCTCCCGGGCTAGCCGGGTGAAGAGCTTGCCCCGCTTGGCATCCTCTGCGGCTTTCTTATGCTTGATGGTAGACCATTTGCTGTGACCGGACATGCTTTACCCTCCACTGATCTCTGAATCACGAAATCAGGTTGTCGGCAATTGTGAGCCTATGAAGCGACCAAATGCGAAACGTGAGATGTGGTCTCGTTGGGTCTAGCTCGCGCGTTGCGCGTTGGATTTCAGATGTTGAGATTATACCACCGTTCGCCCTGGTTACGCAAATTCGGAGTGCGACAACCGCACCTCGTATAGCGTCCATATTACTCCATTGCTAACGAATGAAGCGGAGGGAGTACCTCCCTCCGCTCTGTCTATTGCTCTTCCATCACCCCCAAACGACTGCCCACGAAATCGCGCTGACCGCGGATGAAGGAGGCAACGTCCATTGGCCGCTTGCCGGCCAGCTGTACCTCGTCCAAGAGCAGCGCTCCCTCGCCCGCGGCGACGGCCGTTCTGTCTGCTTGAGCGACTACTGTGCCCGTCGGCACATCCACACGCCAGTCGAGCAATGTCGCCGCCCGAAGGACCTTGAGCCGCCGACCGTGCCACGTCGTGAACGCGCCCGGCCAGGGGGTGAAAGCCCGCACCCGTCGGTCCAAGTCGACCGCTGGGAGTGACCAGTCGAGCCGGCCATCCTCCTTGCGTAGCTGCTGTGCGTACGTCACTCCCTCCTCCGGCTGGGGCTGTGGTGAGAGGTCTCCTGTCAGATATGCCGACAGTGTCTCGATCAACAACTCCGCTCCCAGCTTTGCCAGTCGCTTCTCTAACGTCACATGTGTGTCGTCAGATCGGATCCGCTCCTCTCGCTGGGTCAGGATGGGGCCTGTATCGAGACCTGCGTCCATCTGCATGATCGTCACGCCCGTGACCTCGTCGCCAGCCAGGATGGCCGCTGGTACAGGGGCCGCACCTCGCCACCGCGGGAGCAAGGAAGCATGGACGTTGAGGCAGCCGTGCGGAGGCAGATCGAGCACGTTTTGCTTCAGGATCTGCCCAAACGCCGCCACGACGATGACCTCTGGCCCCCACGCCTCCAGCTGCGTCACGGCCTCTGGCGTGCGCAACGATCGGGGTTGAAACAGCGGGAGGCTATGATCCAGTGCTGCTTCCTTGACCGGCGAAGGCGTCAAGCGCCGGCCACGCCCGGCTGGTCGATCTGGCTGAGTGACGACGCCGGCTACGTGGTGTTCTTTATCGAGAGCCTCAAGCACCGGCACGGCGAAATCAGGCGTGCCCATAAATACGACTTGTGCCATGATAGGCTGATTTTAGCACAGGATGGCCCAGGCGGCAAATCGGCGTGAGCCTTTGCCGGCGGGTCATTGCTCAGCTACTCGTCGAGTCTACGACTTCCCAACCTGCTGCATCGGGAGAGGAGGCACCGGATTGATCGATGCCCTCAGCCTGAGACTGGTCTTCGTTCTCTTCGTCTCCTTGAACTTCGCTGTGGTGATGTCCATCTCTCAGCAATCCTCCCGAAGATCCAGAGAGGCGCTCGCGAGATTCAGCTCCCGACAGCGTCCCCGGCAGAAGTCGCTTCGGAAACGTGACATTGCCGGTTCGTTGGATCTCCTCGCTGGCGTTTGCCAAGTCTTCAAAAAACGTGATCCCCCCAAGCACGACGCTGACGGTTCCAGCATGGACAGAGGCAAAAATCCAGGCCTTGACCCAGGCCCAGAAGCCGCCGATAGTCCTCCGCTTCGCACGAGGCTGGCTGGCGTGTGCCTGGGATCTGTCGGCGCCTATTGCCTCCCCGGCGCGAGGCCGAGACTCATCAGTGGGTGCATCAGCTCTGGCTTGTGGACGGGATCCGTTCGTGGGGGGCGTGCCCTTGGTGCGAGACCGAGGTTTCTCGGTTGTGGTCTCACCTTTGGCGCTTGGAGGCTTGGTGTTCAGGTACATCGCGATCATCCCCGCCAAGGCCAGCAGCAGAAACCCAACCGCCCCGATCCCCAGGGCCGCGACCCAAACCACAGAGTCATCCATTTCAGCTTTCCTTCATTCCTTGGCCCGTCTTGAAGTCGAGGCAATGCAACTTCGGCCAGTGGGAACTGCTCCCACACTTGTTTCGAACGCCATCTGAGCGATGCCGGACGCTGAGTAGAGTGGATACATCGTGCTTGTCAGTATAGTCCAACTGCGGTGGGAAGTCAACCCTACCAGCGCTTTCAGCTCCAGGCAAAGTGTGCTAGAATGTTTTGCAGTATGGGACACCCGAGCTGCGGGAGGGTGCACATGCAGATTCACATTCGCCGGGCCACATCCGACGATGCTGATGCCATATCAGCCATTTGGGAAGTTATCTGTGCTGAGCGAGTCTACACCGCTGTCAATCACCCGTTCACACCCTAGCAGGAACGCGCGTATATGGCCTCGCTCTCCGACCGCGAGGCTATATTTGTGGCGGAAGTGGATGGCCGCGTCGTTGGCTTTCAGACCCTGGATCTGTGGGGCAGGTACACTGACTCCTTCGACCACGTCGGAGTGATGGGCACCTTCGTCCTGCCTGGGTGGCGACGGAAGGGCGTCGGCCGTGACCTGGCAAAGCGCACGTTTGACTTCGCGCGCGCCAACAGCTATGAGAAGGTCGTCATCTACGTGCGGGCGGGCAATGCCGGGGCACAGGCTTTTTACCGCGGCCTGGGCTTTGTGCCTAGGGGCGTGCTGGAGCGCCAGGTCAAGATAGATGGTCAGTACGAGGACGAGGTCTTCATGGAACTGTTTCTATGACTTCTACCGGATATGCAGGGGCGCGATGCCCCCTGCCTCGAACCCGCATGCCTGATAGAAATCGCGAGCCGCTTCATCGCCTTTGGACGTGTCCACCAGCAAGTGCGTGGCTCCCCGTTGGTCGGCATGCTGTATGGCCGCCTCCACCAGGGCTGCGCCAATGCCCTGTCGTCGGTGCGCCGGATCAACAGCCAATTCGTCAATCAAGGCCCGGAGCCCAGAGAGGCCCTGGATGAACGTGAGTGCGAGAAAGCCTACTACTTGTCCATCCATTTCCGCGACCAGCACCTCCAGCGCCAGACTCTCGCGAAAGCGTTGGCCTGCGGCCTTTTTCTCGGCGGAGCTCAGATCATCGTTGGCCGGGATCAACGGCAGCAGTTTCAGCACTTGTGCTTCGTCCTGGGGGCGAGCCTCTCGAATGGTGACGCTGGGCGTCCGCGTGGATAGATCGGTTGAGCGGCTGCGCACCCAGCGTGTCAACACTTCTCGGTGGGTGCGGAAGGCCAGTTTCACCGGCAGGGCGTCCGGGGAGAAGATGCCTACGTCTTGGGCATCGTCACCCGCGTGCAGCTCTCCCCTGGTGGGCCGGGCACGATAGAATATGACGATACCGCTCTGCACCGGTCCCTCCGGGAAAGAATAGACGCCGAACAGCTCCTCAATCTCCACGTCAAGGCCTGTCTCCTCCTTGCACTCCCGCTTCGCTGCCTGTTCGACACTCTCGTCGGCCTCGATATAGCCCGAGGGGAGCGCCCACCAGCCCTTGAACGGTGGCTGGCCACGTTGGACGAGCACAATGCCTCCTTCCATCTCCACCAGGACGCCCGCGCCGGGCACCGGGTTGCGGTACAGCACGAAACCGCAGGCGGTGCATACCTCGCGCGCACGCCCGCCCACTTCGGCAGTTTCCATTACTGTCCCGCAGCGGGGACAGAAAGTCGTATCCCTATTCTCGGTCATCTCATTGTAATGGTTGGTGAATTGGATGTCTAATATCACTCGGGCAGTAGTTCAGCCCGTAGTTCTGGTGCGTAGGAGTCGATGGTCTGGGGTGTGATCGCGTTAGACTGCGCGATGTTGGCGTAGAGTTCAGCACTGCGGCGTGGGGTGCGAGCTTGGCTCTTGGGATCAAGCTCGATGAGGCCGAAGCGCAGCGTCCACCCTTCGGCCCACTCGAAGTTGTCCACCAACGTCCAGTGGTAATAGCCCATCACGGGGTAGCATAACTGGATTGCGTGCCACATCTGGTGCAAGTGAGTCAAGAGGTAGCGCGGCCGCTGATCATCGTCGTTGTCGGGGATGCCGTTCTCTGTGACGTAGATGGGCAGGCCCAGGCGCGCCAGCCGCTGCAGGCAGCGGAACAGCCCTTGGGGGTAGAACTCGCCATAGCCCCCATCGAGCAACTCGGCGTCGTCAGCGTGCAGGCGGCGGCTAAAGAGTGTCTGGCGCTGCGTTGGATCGAAGGCCACCAGATCCCGGGTGTAGTAGTTGAGGCCGACCCAGTCGAGGGTGCCCCGCAGTTTCCACGCTAGACCGAGGCCCACGGGCAACGTCCAGCGGCCTTTAGTCAACGCCGTGAGGATGGCTTGGTTGTAACCCCTGTCTGCTAGCCGGGCGACGCGCCGGTCCATTGGCGAACGGGCGTTTGCTGGGTCGAAGACAATCATATTGTGGGCAAAGCCCACGCGAGCGCGAGGTTGGACCGTATGGATCTCGCGATAGGCAGCAGCGTGTCCAGCCATCAAGTGGCGGACGACACGCGTTGCTGTCCTGAGATTGGACTGACCCGGAGGGAAAATACCTTCCAAATATCCCAGGTAGCTGTAGACGTTGGGTTCGTTGATCGTGCACCACAAGTCACACTGCTGGCCCAGTACCTCTACAACGCGGTGCACGAAACGGGCGAAGAGTTTGATGGTCTCCGGGTTCTCCCATCCACCCTCTTCAGCTATCCAGCGAGGATTGGTGAAGTGGTGGAGTGTGACCATTGGTTCGATGCCGCGCTCGCGCAGACCACGTAGCATATCGCTGTACCGTTCCAGGGCGGAATCGTCGAACTCACCGGGGCGTGGTTCGATACGAGACCACTCCACCGAGAGGCGGAGCGCGTTGAGGCCCATTCGAACGGCACGATCAAAGTCGGCCTCCGCGTTCTTCCACCAGTCGCAGGCGAGTCCAGATGTGTGCCCATTCTTGATGTGACCGTCTATCTGCTCCCAGGTCCACCAGTCGTTGTGGGTGTTTTTACCTTCGACCTGATGGGCGGCAGTGGCGATGCCCCACTTGAAGTCAGCGGGAAAGTGGAACGTGGCCTCAGGCAGAGGCTTCCTCGCAAGGACGACATCAGCAGGGCGTTCGGTCCGCGGCGGCTCCAAGGCTTGGGAGGGGACTGACGGCGCGACCTCCGCGATCGCCTGCTCCCGAGCAGGCGGTTCAGGTATCTCTGGAGCAGGCTCGATCTCAATCTGGGCTGGTGCGATTTCACTCGCGTCTCGTTTCAGCTCGGGTGGTCGCTCGTGCCGTTCCTGGCCTATCCACTCCACCTCCATGCCCGCGAACGGGTCGTGACCCAGAACTTCAATGGACAGTTCCCCCTCCTCCCGGTCCAACCACTCCAGATCCAGGCCCTCGAATGGGTCGTGACCCAACATCTTGTCGGGTTCTTGTGCATCGTCGAGATTTTGCTCTCTCTTAGCCATCGCGAAGGACCCTCTCTGTCAGGCATTCATAATCGGCTGCACCAGTGCTACTGGGAGAATACTCGTAGATGGTCTTGAAGTGACTGGGTGCCTCGGTGATCCTCACGTTTGTTCGGATCGGTTCGGCCACCTTATCGGCAAAGTAGCGCTGCAATATGCCCAACACCTCGCGATCCTGTCGCAAACGGGCGGAGTAAAGCGTAGGAACGATCAGGTACAGGCGAACGCGATGCCCTGGTACGCTGCTGACGTTCCTCAGTGTCTCGATCACCTGACGGGTCACCACCAGCGACATGTAGCTCATCGAAACCGGCACAATGAGTTCTCGTACGTATCGCAGCCCGCTCTCACTCAAGATGCTGGCCGAGGGAGAGAAATCCACGATGACGTAGTCGTAGCCATCCTCCAGGCCGCGCAGTTTGCTGGTGAGCAGCTCGCGAGCTTCCTGGCTGTCGTTCATGCGCCACATCTCGCCCTCGACCTGCAGCAGGCTGCTATCGCTCGCGATCAGGTCGAGGTTTTCCCGTGCCTGGACGGTGCAGGTGTGGGGTTCCGCTTGCCCCAGCAGCAGGTGGGCCAGAGAATAGGTGAAATGCGCACCCAGGCAAGTTGCCAGACTGCCTTGAGCGTCCAGATCAATGCAAAGCACGCGTGCTCCACGCGAGGCCAGGCCGGCACCCAGGTTTACCACAGTAGTTGTCTTGCCTGTGCCACCTTTGTAATTCAGCACACCGATGCGTCTGCACATCTCGGTTTCTCCCCGTTCCCCCTCTGTCTACAAGGGGCACTAAAGTTCTCGGCTTGCTGACAACTCAACACAGTGAACCCGAATCAGGGTTTGGCGCTGTTGATGCTATTCACAGGAACACCACGAGGCCCAGAATGCCCCCCGTCATTTTAATTGTACTGCGGGTTGCTCAGAGAGGCAAGTGGACAAATTGTGAGCCATGTTTTGGGTGCAGGGACGAGCAAACTGCCAGTCCCGCTGTCCTCTAGGCTGGGTTGTGATTCGACTCCGGGATCAACTGGGAGCCTCAAATGGTCGGAATCCTCCTCCACGTACCTCCGCCACTGCGCTGATGACGACGAATGCGTGGGGGTCGACTTGATGCGCGATCTCCTCCAGGGTGTGCACTTGCACGTCGGTTACGGCGCACAGCAGGACATCTCGCGTCTTGCTGGTGTACATCCCGGTCCCCTCCAACGCCGTCACGCCCCGCCCAAGGTCTGTCAGCAGCTGCGAGGCAATCTGCTGTCCTTGGTTGGTGATGATGATTGCCAGCCGTTCCCAGGGGTGAGGTTCGGGTATCACGGGCCCTGCTGCCTGCTGCAATCTTCTTGCCAGTTCTTGCAGTTGTTTGGGCAGGGCCTCAGGCCGGGCGCGAGATAAGGACGAAGCGACCGCCATCACTGTCAGCGCCGCATACACGATCCCGACGATGGAAGTCATCCACGTGCCGGGGATGAACCCAAAGGCGGCCCGTTCGATCACCGTAGCCCAGTCTGTTGCGGGCAGCGGGTGAATGGCCAGCTTGGCTCCCCAGCTGATGAGCAGCAGTGTGATTAGCCAGACGTAATTGCGACGGAACCGCAGGCCAATTGCCTCCCATCGGCTGATCGGGAAGGCGGGTTGGTGTAAGCTCTCCGTCAGATGATCGGCCCAATCAGCCGAGGGACGGAAGGGAGGCGCGAGCATCGCTGCGAAGAAGTCGGTCTCCATCAGGTGCACCCGGTAAGCCCATAGCACGTAATACTGGTAGCGGCGCGCCTCGATATGCAGAAAAGTGAGCACCAGCAGAAGTACCAGCAGGAGCATGAAGTGTGGATTCTGAGGTGCACCGAAGACGAAGGTGAGCGCTGCACCTGCGCTAATCACCGCCCAGTTCGTGGTGGCGTCCAGCCGTGTACGCCACGTGTTGGCACGAGTTACCTCCGCCCGGTAGAAATGGACCATCGCCGTGGTGAAGTGTGCTGGCTCCAATCGGTAGCCACGGAAGGTCCACGTGTGATTCTCCTCTTCGTCGAGGGGGTTGGTATCCTGATACTTGGTTTTCTCGGTCATTGCTCTCTTGTTCGGACTAACATAGTTTCGACTGCCGGGTTGTCGTCAATGCTTTCGAAGTCTCTTCATAAACTCGGCCATACTTCGGCGCCTGTCTCCTCCTACGAGCAGCCCTCTGTCCTGAGGTGCGTCAGCGCCTGCCTCTCTGGAGTTGTTTCTGGATCAAAGTCGCGACGACTACAATTGCCATGATGATCGCCACGGCTTTGATGACCGGCTGCTGAAAGTCCGTGCCGATCAAGATGGCGTGGACTGTTCCGAGCAGAAAGGCTGCGTAGTTGAGAAGGTGAATCGCGCGCCACCTCTGGCCGATGACTCTGCGCAGCGCAGCAGCCAGCGCCGCGGCAGCGATGAGGTACCAGGCTGGACGTCCGCCCAACTGTAGGAAGACGCGCCAAGAGTCAAACCGTGGAAGCAAGACGCCCAGGCTCATGCTGGACCATGCTACGCTCAATGGATGAAGCGTGATCAGGATCAGCCCTGTCACGGACAGGATGTGATGTACCTGCACAAACGGGCGGCCGAAGAATCGTACCAGTTGGCGCAAGTAGGTGGAGGAAACAATGGCTAAGAATATGGCCAAATACCCCAGTAGCGCTGCCCCTCGAGTGATCCAGTTGATGGGAGATCCGTATGGCTGCAGGGATATCAGCCCGCTGACTAGGACCAGGGCGACGAGACCGGCCAGGGCGAAGTACTCTGTCTTACGTGGTCTCCTGCGCGTCATTTTTCGCCTCCTTTTCTTTTTTCTCTTGAGCTTCATGCTCAGCGAGGGTTCCAACGAGATGTCAGTTTATCACCCCAGGATGCGGGGTTGGCCAGATGGTGGTATTCTACCGCCTGCTGTAGGGGACGGGTATCCACCATCTGCCCCTGCGATCTGAACAAGTGTCGTACCTCTACTTGCCCTCAAAATCGGTATTGGTGACGATGGGGAGCGTAACGGTGAAAGTGCTACCTTCCCCGACCTGGCTCTCAACAGTCACATACCCACTATAGGTCTCGACAGTCTCTTTGACCAGTGCCAGACCCAGTCCCATCCCACCGTATCGTTGCCAGATAGAGTGGTCCGCTTGATAGAAGCGCTCGAAGATGCGCTCCAACTGGTCGGGCGGAATACCGACGCCGGTATCGCTCACCTCCAGGGTCACTTGCTCTTCCTGTCTCCATACTCGCACGTTGATAGTTCCTCCTGCAGGTGTGAATTTGATCGCGTTGCTCATCAGATTATCCAGGACCCGCCGCATATAGTCAGGGGACCCAGCAACTGGAGGGAGTTCGGGCGCGATCTCCACGCGCAGCGTCAGTTCAGCGTGCTCAGCCACAAGCTGGAAGTCCTCCGCAGCCATTTGGGCCAGTCTACCCAATTGCACTGCCTCTGAAGTTGGTGGACTGACCTCGGCTTGCAGGATCAATGTGATGTCCTGCACCAGGTCGCTTAGCATGCGCACACGGCGTGCGATGACCGCCACCGGTTTTTCCTGCTCGGGTTGTAGTTCTCCCAGTTCGCCTGCCTTCAGCATCTCAACGTATCCGTGAATGATCGCCAACGGTGATCTCAATTCGTGAGACACGTTTTGAATGAACTTGTCCTTGAGGCGGTCGAGTTCCTCCAATCGGTTCAACGCGGCGGCCAACTCTTCGGCACGCAGCCGCACCTCTTCGAAAAGGTGCAGGTTGTCCAGCGCCAGCTCCAGTTGGCGAGCCACTGCTTCGAGCAGGCGGACCTCGTCAGGACGCCAGGCGCGTTTCTCGCGACAGCAGTCACAGCCCAATGCGCCGTAAAGCCGCTTGCCAAACTGCACTGGAACCAGGAGCGTAGACTGCGTTCCCTGCGACTGGTACATCTCCCGCGTCTTGTCGACTCTGGGATCGAACATCGTGTCGAAGACGGCGAAGGGCTTTCCGGTAGAGAGCCTGTTCAATTCAACCGGCATGTCGGCAAAAGTACCAGCCAGACCTACGCTCGGCTCGATGCCCGGAACGGCTTGGGCATGAATCCTCTCCCAAGCCAGGGTCTCCGGGTCAATAGTGACGAAGTAGGTGCGGTCGGCATTCACCAATTCGTGTAGTCCTTTCAGGGTGCCGTCGATGAGGGAGTCGAAGTTCAGTCCTGCTCCAAATCCAACGGGGATGCGGCTGAGTAGCGTCAGTTCTTGTAAGCGGCGCTGGGACTCTTCGTAGAGGCGGGCATTGCGCAGCCCGATGCTTACCGTATCGGCTACTGTCTCCAGCAGCGACAGAGTTCTCTCGTCGAAGTCTGTCTCGTGATCACTCTCAACTTCGATGACGCCACTCAGATTGCCTGCGTCAAGGATAGGGATGCATACTTCGACTTGCGCGGGCATTGGGTCGGCAGGTCGATAGGCGTGATCAGTGATAATGTCGGATACTGCGTGGGACTTGCCAGTGTGATTGGCGCAAGCGGTGATGCCCTGACCCTGGTGAACCTCAGGGTCGGCTGACTTCGGGAAATTGGCGGGAGTACCGCTGTGACCACGTAAGACCAACGTCTGACCTTCATTATCTAGCGTGAATAGTCTGACAGCGGGGTACCCAAAGTGGCGACCAATGCTTTCGGCTACATCCTTCAATAGAGCGTCAGCGTTGAGGGAAGTGGCGACGATGTGTGATACTTCTACCAGCAGGGACAACGTCCGCGACTGTTGGTTCTTGGGCTGTGGCGGTCGCCCGTTCCTATTTGGCGCCATCTGGCCATGCTGGGTCTGTCCTATGATGACGCGTATCATAACCGGTAGACGGTCCAGGTTCCCGGGTGACTTGGGGAGGTAGTCGTCTACGCCTGCCTTCATCGCCGCCACGGCGATTTCCTCGTTGCCGGCATCCGTGAACATAACCACCGGTCGGCTGGGCCGGGCAGCCTTGATGGTGCGCAGAGCTGACAGCCCATCCGTCCAGGAGAGTTGATACTCGGTGATCACTACGTCGAAGTTGCCTGTCTCCAGAGAGCGTTCGAAGGTTTCCGCGTCAGTGATCTGCTCCACATGCAGGTCGGGGAATTCCCGATGCAGCGCTCGCATTGTTGCTGATCGGTCGTCAGGATTTTCGTCGAGCAGAAGAACGCGCAAGGGCTGACCCGTCATGTCGCTCCTACCCGTACTTGCTTGCCGAAGGCTGTACTGCGTGGGTCGTTGGCCTCGACAAGGCCCTCTTCAGTCTGCGGATTAACCAGAATTCGCACAACAATCTACCTCGGGTTTCGCAACGCATGGCGCCTACGTGTATCCCAGTTCGGGATCTCCTACAGGGACTCGGCAGTTTGGCCAGGTCGTCTGGAGTGATCCCAATTATACATAATTATACCATTAATGGGAAAATGGTTGGGGGCTCGTGAGTGCGTGGGGGACTGCAGCGGTCCGTTTCCCCACACGGCTTTGTCCGGGTTTCCTGGGGAGCCGGGCAGTGGCCAAGATGATTCCTTCCCAGGCAGCTTCTGAGAGCGTTTCACGTTGACTTTTGACGGTGAATGTGCTAAGATATGTATACTTGGCCCTTCCAGTGGCCCACATCATCCACTATGCGGTTCGGTTGAAGTACTTATTGTTTCATTTGTTCTGTACCGCGAAGTCGTCCGATGCGACGATACCGTATTCAGGCATGCTGGTGCCAGGTTGTGCAGGCTGCCTCTTGGCAGGTGAGGGCCTTGCTGCTGCTCACCTGTTTTTGTTTCGCGTCCGCGGATGTGGTCTTATTGTTTTGCCTCATTATTCGGAGGGTATTATGAGCGTGGAATTCATCTCTCGTATTGTCGGCATGATCCTATTAGCTGTGGGCGGGGTCTTTCTGGGCATCTACATAGCTGCCCAATTGGGAGGCTCGCCGTATCAATATGCTGCAGTCTTTTTGCTCGTTGGCGCCCTGTTTGGCTTGGTGTTGACGCCTTATGTGACCGTGCGACCTTTCTTGGCATTGCGCAGGCGCATCCGCCAGGCACCTACACAGCAACTCCTGGCCGCTGTTCTCGGATTGATAGTCGGTTTGATCGTCGCTGCTCTGATCTCGTTTCCGCTGTCACTCTTACCGCCCCCCTTAAGCCAAATTCTGCCTTTCGTCGCTGCCGTGCTTTTTGGCTATCTGGGGATCATAGTGCTGATCACTCGTCAGCACGATATTCTCAATCTCATCCGGGGTCTTCCAGGGCGAGGCGAGGGTTCGGAAGCCGGACACGATGGGCGCAGACCTGTGCTGCTCGATACCAGTGTGATCATTGATGGCCGCATCGCCGACATCAGCCAGACAGGTTTTATCGAAGGCGAGATGTTGGTCCCTCACTTCGTGCTCAACGAGCTCCAGCATATTGCCGACTCCTCCGATACCTTACGTCGTAACCGCGGGCGTCGTGGGTTAGAGATGTTGCACCGGCTCCAGAACGAATCCGTCACGCCGGTGCGTGTCACCGACATGGACGTTGAGCGAGTACGCGAGGTCGACGACAAGCTGGTACTGCTGGCCAAGCGGCTGCACTGTCCGATCATCACCAACGACTATAACCTTAATCGCGTAGCAGAGCTGCAGGGCGTGAGAGTGCTCAACATAAACGAATTGGCAAACGCTGTCAAGTCCCTTTTTCTCCCTGGCGAGTCTATCGTCGTCAAGATCGTGCAGGAGGGAAAGGAGATCGATCAGGGTGTCGCATACTTGGATGATGGTACGATGGTTGTGGTGGAGGATGGAGAGCCGTACATCAATCAGGAGGCGAACGTGATTGTGACCAAAGTGCTGCAGACAGCGGCCGGGCGTATGCTTTTTGCTCGGATGGCAAAATAGGGCGCCATGATGGAGGGTTGATGTAATGAGTCTTCGAGTCTTCAACTACCTGACCCGCGAGAACGAGCCCTTCGAACCGCTGGAGGAAGGGCGAGTGAAGATGTATGTCTGCGGGCCGACGATGTACGACCATGCCCACCTGGGCCATGCCAAACTGTACGTGGCGGCGGATGTTATGGTGCGTTACCTGCGTTATCTGGATTACGACGTCCACTACGTTCAAAACATCACTGATGTAGGACATCTCCTGGATACCGGTGAAGATCGTATTCTTAAGGGTGCTCGACGGGAGCGAATCGAGCCAATGGAGGTGGTGGAAACATATACTCGCTCCTACTTTGATGACATGGATGCTCTAGGACTGGTCCGCCCGAATATCTCACCCCGCGCGAGCGGCCATATCCCTGAGCAAGTTGAAGTCATCAAGACCCTGCTGGAAAAGGGATATGCGTACCAGACCGAGCAAGGTGATGTTTACTATTCGGTGGAGAAATTTCCCGACTATGGCAAGCTCTCCGGACGCAAGGTCGAGGAATTGGAGCCGGGTGCTCGAGTAGCAGTGCGGGAGGAGAAGCGACACCCCGCTGATTTCGCGCTTTGGAAGCACGCCGAGCCGGAACACATCCTGCGTTGGCCTTCTCCGTGGGGATGGGGCTATCCGGGTTGGCACGTCGAGTGCTCTGCGATGGCAAATAAGTACCTGGGCGAGACGTTTGACATTCACGGAGGTGGGCTCGAGAATGTCTTTCCTCATAATGAGTGCGAAATCGCCCAGTCGGAAGCTGCTACTGGCAAACCGTTCGCCCGGTACTGGGTTCTGGTCGGCTCTTTGACCGTCGGCGGGGTCAAGATGAGCAAGAGCCTGGGCAACTTCCTGACGATAAAGGACGCACTCAAGCTCTATAGCCCAGAGGCGATTCGCCTCTTTGTCCTATCGAGCCACTACCGAGGGCCGTTGGACTTCAGCCGTGACGCGGTGTTGGCCGCCGAGCGGGGAGTTGAGCGACTACACAAGACTGCCCGCACGTTGCGTCTGCGAATGAAAGACGCAGGCCCGGCGGGCACGGCTGAGCTTTCGCACGTGACCCGGTTAATGCCCATTGCAACGCAGTTCACCGAGGCGATGGATGACGATTTTAACACACCCAGAGCTATTGCTTCTCTATTTGACCTGAACAGGGAAGTGAATGAGTTGCTGAATTCAGGGAAAACTCTAAGCCAGGGCACGTTGGCGGCAATAGACGGCCTCTACCGCGACTTGGGCGGCCGGGTATTGGGTATCATCTCCGATGACCTGAGTCAGGACATCGGTAGTGAGCTGGTCGAGGGGCTTATGGACATGATTCTGGACCTTCGCCAACGCTATCGCGAGAGCGAGGACTGGGTGCAGGCAGATGCGCTGCGCCAGCGGTTAGCCGAGCTGGGCATCGTCGTCGAGGATCGGCCCGAGGGGCCGACATGGTATCTGAGCCGTGAGGAGGCATGAGAGAGATTCTGTACGGCCGGAATGCAGTCCGCGAATCGTTGCGGGCTGGTCGACGCAAACCCTACAAGCTTCTGCTGGCTAAAGGTGTCCGGCAGACGGACACCATCGGTCAGATCGTTTTCCTTGCCCAGCAGGCCGGGGTGCTGATTGACCACACCGATCGGCGCAACCTGGAGCGGATTGGTGACGTCAACCATCAGGGTGTGGCGTTGGAGGCAAGTGAGTATCCCTACAGTGTGCTTGGTGACATCCTGGATGTGGCTCAGTCCCGTGGCGAGGCTCCACTGCTCCTACTGTTGGATTTACTCAAGGACCCTCAGAACGTGGGGAGTTTGCTCCGCACAGCCGAGGCTGTGGGTGCGCACGGGGTAGTGATTCAGCGGCGGCGAGCGGTGGGTATCACCCCGGCAGTAATCCATGCCTCGGCAGGTGCGGTTGAGCACCTACGCGTGGCCCAGGTGACCAACTTAGTGGACGCGATCAAGAGGCTCAAGGCATACGATTTCTGGGTCGCCGGCTTGGAAGCCGTGCGTGGTGTGCAGCGCTACGATCAGGCTGACCTGAGTGGCTCGCTGGCGCTGGTCGTGGGCAGCGAGGGGGACGGTATGCGGCGGTTGGTGCGAGAGCGATGTGATTTTCTGTTGTCTATTCCTATGCGCGGCGAGGTGACCTCCCTCAATGCCTCCGTGGCCGGTTCGATTGTGCTTTACGAGGCTCTGCGTCAGCGGAGGTTGCGAGCGGAAGCGTAGTGAAATTCGAGTGCTAGGCGCACGACACACTTGAAAGGCGCGTCGTGCGCTTGCTTACTTTTCTTTTTGGCGGATCTCCTTGAAGGTAACCTCAAGACGGCGCTGGGCTGTCCTTTTGATCAGTCTGATCGTCAGCCTGGGTTTTCTCTGGTACGCTCTGCGTGACCTGCACCTCGGGGAAGTCTGGGCCGCGCTGCGGCGTGCGAACTACTGGTGGCTCATCCCCGGCGTGGTTGTGTATTTCGTCTCCGTCTGGTTCCGAGCCTGGCGTTGGGGTTTCCTCCTGCGCAGTAGCAAGCGCGTCTCGGCCAACCGTCTCTTCCCCGTCGTTGTCATTGGCTATATGGGCAACGACATTCTTCCTTTTCGCCTGGGCGAGGTTCTGCGCGCATACGTCCTCTGGCGCAAAGAGGGTATCAACGTCGGTACCACTCTTACCACGGCTGTGCTGGAGCGGCTGTTCGATGGTTTGACGATGGTCCTGTTTGTCCTCTTCAGCCTTCTTTTCATCCCTCTGTCCGCCTTTCTCAGGCGATTGGTGGTCGTCGCCAGCGCAGTCTTCTTCGGTGCGCTGGTCGTGTTCCTGTTTCTGGCCGCTCAACCCGATTTGCTTCGGCGGATCGCGGAGGTGTTGACCGGGCGCCTGGTGCCCGCGCGGGTCCGGCCTTCACTGTTGGGCCTGGTCGAGGGGATCGTGGAAGGGCTGGAGAGCTTGCGTAGCGGACGGGACGTGCTTGTCATCTTCGGTGTGACGCTGTGGGTATGGGTCCTGGAGACAGCTAAATACTGGCTGGTTAGCTTCGCGTTTGCGGATCTGCACTTACCCTACATTGCCGTCCTGCTGATGGGGGGAGCAGTCAATTTGCTGACAGCGCTGCCCTCCCTTCCTGGATACATCGGGACGTTTGAGCTCGGTATCAAGATCCTGGAGGGGATCGG
>Ga0207752_1000410_pt1 | contig 20127 bp, 15 predicted proteins | sample Pon2CUnioCityCA_6_FD_187272 | JGI IMG/M metagenome (GOLD analysis project Ga0207752, IMG submission 187272) | Marine sediment microbial community from Union City, CA, USA - Pond 2C Sediment 2 (SPAdes) | ecosystem: Environmental > Aquatic > Marine > Intertidal zone > Salt pond sediment ...
CGTTTCGTTACGACCAGAACTCATCGACAATTAAGCCGCAGTACGTTATCGAAGAGCTTTGCCGTCAGACTAAAAACGAGGCAATAGTCACTACCGGCGTCGGGCAGAATCAGATGTGGGCGGCACAATTTTACAAGTTCGTCAAGCCCAGGCAGTTTATCAGCTCCGGCGGACTCGGGACAATGGGTTTCGGCTTGCCGGCCGCCATCGGAGCACAGATTGCCAAACCCAAAGACATAGTTATAGACATCGACGGCGACCACAGCTTTAATATGACAATGACGGAGCTGGCCACGGCGGTCGAGCATGAGCTGCCGATCAAGGTTTGCATTTTGAACAACGGTTACATGGGAATGGTCCGGCAGTGGCAGGAGCTTTTTTACGGCCGGCGCTATTCCAAGAGCTACGTGAAGAATCCGGATTATGAGGCTTTGGCCAAGGCTCTCGGCGCCGTCGGAATAACCGTTGATAAAAAGGCCGACGTTCCGAAAGCAATAAAACAAATGCTGAAAGAAAAACAGCCGTGTGTGGTTGATTTTAGAATCGAACCGGAAGAAAATGTTTGGCCGATGGTCCCGGCGGGCAAAAGCCTGGACGAAATGAGCGGACTTGACATATTGGAAAGGTTGATCTGATATGAAACATATAATAAGCGCATTAGTTGAAAATAAACCCGGAGTTCTGGCCCATGTCGCGGGCATGTTTGCCGCCAGGGCATTTAACATAGACTCACTGGTCGTCGGCCGAACCGAGGACCCGGCCTTGAGCCGCATGACTATCGTTGTTGTCGGTGACGACAGAGTCCTCGAGCAGGTTCGAAAGCAACTGGCTAAGGTCATCCCGGTTGTAAAGGTTCAGGATTTTGTCGGCCAGCCGGTTGTCGCGCGCGATTTGATGCTCATAGTCATTTCCGCGCCGCCGGATAAACGTTCCGAGATTCTCTCGCTCATAGAAATGTTCAGGGGCAAAGTCGTGGATATCGGCCAGAAATTCGTCATGGTCGAAGTCAGCGGACCCGAGCAAAAAATCGAGGCCTTCATCAACGTATGCAAGCCTTACGGCATTAAGAGTCTCGCCAGAACCGGAACTATAGCAATGGCACGGCATTCCAGAGCGGACATACAGCCGGCACAGACTTCTGACAAAACGCCCGAAAGGTAGAAGCACTTCCCGAATCTGTATAAAAAATTTGCGGCTATCCGACGACACACAATCGACAATCTGTTTAGGAGTGGTCAACAAACCGCTCTTAAACGGATAAAATGAAAGTGTCATCAGACAAATGATACACACGCTTACAGAACACCAATTCAGTCCTCTTTTTCAGTATTATTACCACCGATTTTAGACACTTTTTTCGATATAGAGAGGGTCTATAAGCGGTTCAAATGGCAAACCTAATTCACATCTTTTCCACAATGCGACTTTACAGTGTGTAAAACCTGTTAAAAATATTTTTTTTTCGCGCGCAAATTCAATGCCGACAGTAACCTTCGAAAAGTGGAAAAGAATTTTCATAAAACACATTTGATTTGCACCTTGATTGATTAATAATATTGAAATCGAGCAATGAATTATGAAAGAGGGTTTAAATAATGCAAAGCACAATCATGGATGAAATGCTTAGTACCAGTCGCAAGGAAGCAATCGCCCGGGACGGCAAAATCCAAAGTCGGAACGAGGCGGAATCCCAGGTACAGGCAATCAACGAAGCTCTTGCCGATAAACTGGGACAACAGAAATATCGTGTCTGGTTCAAAAACTCAACGAAACTGTCTCTCGCCGGCGAATACCTGAAGGTGGGTGTGCCAAACCTTTTTATTGCCAATTGGATTGAAAATCATTTCAGCGATGAAATCAGTCAGGTTATTCGGTCGGTAACGGGCAAGAACGTAAAAGTAACATTCAACATCGATCCTGAACTTTCCGGCCGCAGAACGGGTTCGAAAGCCGCCTCCTCGACGGCCGCAAAAAGTGACCGGCCTCAATCCCGTTTCGTAACCGAGCGGTCCAGCAGGAAATCTCACTCAGGCAGGCAACACAAGAAAGGATTGAAGCTCCATTTGGACACATTTGTCGTCGGCCCGTCGAACGAGCTGGCCTATAACGCGGCCAAAGTCGTAGTAAACGAGCAGCAAAGCCCGTTTAATCCCCTGTTCGTTCACGGGGGATACGGTGTCGGTAAAACACATCTGCTCCAGGGAATATGCAATGCAGTATCGCAGAAGCGGCCCGGTGACAACTGGCTGTATCTTTCGGCGGAGGATTTTGCCAATCAGTTTATCCTGGCCTTAAAGACAAAAAAGCTTGAGGCATTCAGGCAGCGAATACGAAAAACGGACTTGCTGGCAATTGACGATATACATTTTCTGGCCAGCAAGCCTTCCATGCAGGAAGAATTCCTGCATACATTTAATACAATCAACCTGGCCGGCAAACAGGTAGTCCTCGCATCTGATGCACATCCGAAAATGATCGGCCAGCTGTCCGAAAAGCTGATAAACCGTTTCGTCTCAGGAATGGTAGTCAAGATTGACACTCCCGACCTTGAGACTCGCTGCCGGATATGCAGACAATATGCAGATAACATTAACAGGTCCGGCAAGAAAACAAGTTATACAAAGGGAAATACCCAAACTGTTCTTCCCGAAAGCGTCGTCAGGTACATCGCTGAAAATATGCGTACCAACGTACGCGAGCTCGAAGGCGCCCTGCTGAAATTAATTGCCTATACCGCCCTTAAAAACGAAAAAATAACTTCGGCTATGGCAAAAGCCGTTCTGGCCGAACATCTGGAACGATGCGATCCAATCGTGCACGTATCGGACATTGAATCGGCGGTGGCGACTTTTTTCGGGATCACACCAACAAGTATACACTCAGCCAAGAAAAACAGGACTGTAGCTCTGGCCCGTCATTTCAGTATGTATCTGACCAGAAAGCACACGAATATGTCATCATCCGAAATCGGCCGGGTAATGGGTAATAAAAATCACGCTACGGTCCTTTTGGCCTGCAAGAAGATCGGAAGCATGTTGGAGAAAAATTCCGATTTGAACTGGAAAGGGCCGTCAGGCAACAAAATCTCAAAAACCAAAGCCGTACTCGCCCAGCTTGAAAAAGATATCTCCCGATAAAATGAAGGCAACAGTTCTGTTCAGCATCGGATTCTTATTTGTAGTATTCAGTTTATCCGCCTGTAATTGCCCGGCCGTGGTCAAGCTGCCGGGAGAAAACCCAACCGCCGGATATAATCTTAAATGGACTGATCGGATCAGGTGGTCCAATGTCGTCTGCATAGAGGACTTTACAGCCGCCACAATCGAAGAACGTTTTGCCGCGGCCCAAAACGCGATAGCACAACAAGGCGGCGGCGTCGTTTATTTTCCTCCGGGAGTATATAAGTTCATCAGGTCGGTATATTTGAGGAACGGTGTGATAATCCGCGGGGCCGATACCGGTGAAATTGTTGATGCACAGAATCAGAGATATACGCCGCCGACACAATTCGAGTTTCCAAAATACACTCCCAGTTTCAAAGGCCGGGGCACGCCAATCGAGACGGCCTTCAAAGGTATTTACCTCGAAGAACCTCAGCGAGCCGGCAATTGCGGCATTGTTAACATAGCTATAAGTCACGGCCATATTGATTTTCAGGAAGGCCCGGAGCATCAATGCGGCTCGAATCGACTGGTTTACGGTTGTGTGCTTCGCAATGCCGCAGTAGCGGACCCGCGGGTTCCGGATACCAATGGCGGCCAGCATCGATGGCAGCGGTTCACCCAGCGGCACCATGCGGCGATCTCCGTAAAGGCCGAAAGAAACATTCTCATAGCAAATAACCGGCTGCCCGAGTCCGGCGACGACAACTTTATTATGCAAGGCTATCTAATTGAGGGCCGGCTTTTCGATGTTACCTTCGATTATGACAACCGACCCGGACTTTATATCAATAATTACGGCCTCGGCGGCTCAGGAGGAAAAGGGCCTAACGGTACGTCCCGGACACATCCCTGGGGTTTTCGCAAAGGGATTGTTATCCGCGATAACTATATCTTCTGCACCGGACGATGCGCGATAGCATTTACCGGTGACGGCACAATTTGCGCCAATAATGTTATAAGATTCAAAGACAACGTCTGGCGACCAACGGCCACCGGAAGAAATATCACCAAAGGTTCATCGACAAATGACAACCGTGCCGTGCAGATGCGAGGCTGGAGATGGACCGTCGAGGCCAATGATTACATCGTATATAGAAACTGGGCTGCGGACAAAAAGTACAAAATCAACGACGGCGAAGGATTAATGCACGAAGACCATGTCAACAGTTCGGTCCTCGACAGCAGGTTAATCAATAACAGGGGCAACAGCTACATTTCCATTTACAAAACCGGCGGCATCAACGGATTGCTTGTCAAAGGAAATGATATTCGCACCGCCGGCGGAATCGCGGCCATCTATGTCGTAGCCAATCGAAACAGCGGCCCCTACGAATGCAAGAATGTCAAGATCATAGAAAACACTACGGCCGGCGGCGGGATCCATATCGCCGGCAACCCGGCTGAAAATAATATTATTCAAGACAATCGCCACATAGGCGACAATGGAAAAATCATTAACGAAGCCGATGCCGGGTGCAGAAACAATACAGGCTACGATATGTAAGTCTTGAACGGAATAGCGCCTGGGAACCTTCGTCCGTCATCGGCGCATCATCACATTATCAATAGTAATTTTCATTATCCGGATGGCAGGTAACTCAGGCGTCTGCTCATAGGCGGCATCAATCGCCTTTTTCGCTCGGAGCAGCTGGCCCGTTCGATAATATACATAACCCAAGAGAAATTGTAACTGGCTTGAACCGCTCCGAGCCAGCCATTGTTCTATATCTTCGATCCTTGAAGCAAGTTTGTTCCTGTCACCAAGTATCGATGCAAGGTCAACTCTCATCTGCAAATATTCGGGACTAATAGCAATCGCCCTGGAGAGAAACAATGCGCTGCTGACGTACTCGCCGGCGGCAAATAACGCGTGACCCCTGCCAGCAAGAGCCAGAGGGCTGTTCGGCTGATAAACAGAAGCCAGAGAAAAGCAGCCTGCCGCACGATAATACCTGCCGGCCTTCAGATGCTCTTCGGCATCCCGCATGTGCTGATTGAACTTGGACTGTGATAAAGAGTCGAGACTGTTGTGAGAGCCCATTATTTTATTGGCTTCGGCGGAAATCTCTGCTCGTGAAAGTTTATTCAGCTCATCCAGCGGAGATCTTCTCTTTTGATAATTTTTATAGCTCGGTACTCCTGAAAATTCCAAACCAGACTGTCCGCTGACGTCGGTTTGATTAAGACCTCCGCCGCCAGTTTTGAAAGAGTCCTCTTCGCCGAAACCGGACTCGCCTTTATGCGCTCCATAATAGTTCGAATAGCCGCTGGAATTCATCCAGTCTCTGAAAATATTTTGGCGCTGATGTCCTAAAATGTTCTCTTGTTTTTCTGCGATCCGCTCGACGTTCACTTGTTTATCCGCATCACGTCTGTCCTCAGGAGGTTCCTGGGACTCTATCGCCGTATCGATTGTTCTGGTTAAATCTTCGAGCTGACGTCTTATCCGCTCAAGAACGTCACCTTGTTCTTGAGAGGACCTGGAGATTTGTTCTTGAGCCGTTTGAAATTTTTTGTTAGTAACAGACTCGTATGTGCCCTTTTTCAAAAAGGGATTATCCTGTGATACCGAATCCGTTGAGGGCGCAAACTGCTTCAAATCCAACCTTCCCCGATTGTAAGAAATGTTTTGTTTTCCATCCTCTTCCCGATTTCGCTCGGATGATTGTGTCTCGAAGCTCGGCCTGAGATTATCGATATTGCTTTCTCGATTCTGCAATTGAAACGGCTCGTCTTTTTTCCACAAACCCTCTCGGCCCCGGCCGGCATCAATTGTCGGCTCTTGTGTCCGGTCCGCTACGCCTTGATTCCGTTCGCTAAATAACTCGGCAGACGACATCCGATCTTGCGTGCTTAAGCCGGTTTCAGCAAGCCTCGATTGTTCCCTGCTGCGAAGGTTAAGCGACATACTTGTCGGGAATTTGCTTTCCAGCATTAAACGTGACTGAGCCAATGGGCCGTATTGAGCCGCAGAACCGCTCGTAAGAGAATCCCCGGCTGTGACACCCTGACCGAACAAAGCCTGTTCCCGCTGCGCGGTCTGATTGTTAAATACGCCGGCATCCCCCAAGCGGGTATCAGCATGGGCGCGGGTGCTCAATCTCGTATTTTCCGGCATAAAAATCTCAGACTGTCCCGGCTGCATGGTCGTGACGGTTTCGGTCGGATGATAATAAGGCTGAGTACCGTATCTGTTCGAACCAGCTTTCAAATCTTCGGTCCCGGCGGAATCTCTCAAGAAAGATCTCAACGCCGATGAACCGAGGTTCGATCCAAAGCTCGTTGGCGACCGGTACGGCACATCGCCGCGAAAGTGCCTGCCGCGACGCACATTGCCGGTCATTAACAAATTTCCGCTTGAATCTATAGAAGCGGGATTCTCTGAAAGACCGCTGCTGTAAGTACTCGGAGGCACTGTACTCAGGCCAACGGAATTGCCTATTCCGGGATTTTCTATCGACCGGGCTGCTGCACAACAAAATACCACCGAAACAACCAATGCGATTATGAACATCCGATTCTTCATAATACCAAATACCTGATAACAACCAATCGAGCGATCTACAATCGACCTGTATCTCTATTCGTCCGGATATTGGTTGTACTTTGGTTTTTCCGCCCAACTGAGTTTAGTAGCTAAAGTATCCCATTGGCTTCGAAGCGGATTATTCACAATCAAAAAAGCTGTTTTTTCCTTCTCGATCCTCACAATATCATCGATCGACAGCTTCAGCGATACCTGCCCATCAATAGAGATAGTGGTGCCTTCATTGACTTTTACGCCAAAAACCTCGATTTTACTGTCGGCGCTTATAACAATCGGCCTGAACGTCAGCGTATGAGGACATATCGGTGTAATAACCACGGCCTCGATTTTTGGCGATAAAATTGGTCCCCCGGCAGAAAGATTATAGGCCGTAGAACCTGTAGGTGTGGAAATTATCAAGCCGTCGGTAACGCAGCCGGCCAGCGGCTGACCGTCCACCAGAATTTTAAGCTCTATCATTCTAAACGGCGGTCCGGCGGTAATATAAATGTCGTTAATCGCAGCCGAACAAAACTTTTCCTGTTGTCCATCACCGAAAACACGGCAATTCAGCATCATGCGCTTATCTATCGGAACTGTGCCCTTCTTGAGGCGTGGGAAGAAATCCTTCAGCTCGTCCACGCTGAATTCCGCCAGGAAGCCCAGCTTGCCGACATTGACGCCTATCACGGGCAAAGCTGCCTTGCTGACGTTTCTCGCCGTAGAGATAATGCTGCCGTCACCGCCGAAAACAATCGCAAAATCGCACTTTTTCAGGGTCTGAGTATCTCCCGGCCGCAAATCTGTCGTGCAAGTTTGCTTTAAATCTTCGATGCCGTAACTGGCCACGATTTCCGCTTTACCCTTTGCAAAGCGGAGGAATTCGTCAATTGCGCCACTGACACCCTGTTTTCTCAGGTCTCTGAAAATCACCAGTTTAGGTAAAGATTCCATCGCCGGCACCGCCATTTATATTTTCAAAATTTTTCTTACCGTCTCTGCTATTTTTTCGGCATTTGCGCCCGCTTCGGTAAGCTGCACATCCCGAGTATCATGCCCAATAAGTCGTCTCGGCGCACCAAGCAATCGTATAGACTCTGTCGAAAAGCCTTTCTCGGCGGCCAGCTCCAGCACCGCCGAGCCGAAGCCGCACGCAACAGCATGGTCTTCCACTGTTACAAGACTCTTACCTTTTTCGAGCAGCGATACAATCTTTTCATCCACGGGAGCGGCAAACCGGGCATTGACGACGTCTATTGAAATTTTCTCTTCAGACAACAGTGCAGCGGCCTTTAGCGCTTCGGTTAAAACGCTGCCATAACAGACAACCGTAACGGCCGAACGTTTCGACCTTCTGACGGTCACGCCCTTGCCCAGTTTGAACGGTTTGGAGCAGGCAGCCCTTACAAACTCCTTCGGCGGGACAATGTCTTTCGGATACCTGATTACCACCGGCTTATCTTCGTTAAGGGCAAATTCCAGAGCCAGCTTCATTTCGATATCGTTGGCAGGGGCCGTCAGCACCAAATTCGGCATCATTCGCAAAAAACCTATGTCCATCAAGCCATGATGCGTCGGGCCGTCAGAGCCTACGAAGCCGGCCCTGTCCACACAGAATATTACAGGCAGATTCTGCAAGGCCACTTCCTGAAAGATCTGGTCGAAACTGCGCTGCAAAAAGGTAGAATAAATACACACCACAGGTTTCAATCCGTTTTTGGCCATGCCGGCGGCTACATCGACGGCGGCACTTTCCGCAATCCCGACGTCATAAAAGCGGTCGGGAAACTTTTTACGGAATTCCATCAGCCCCGTCCCATCGCACATCGCCGAGGTGATAGCGACAATCTTTTCGTTACTGTCGGCCAGTTCCGTCAGATGCTCGCCGAAAGCTTTGGTAAAGCTGTGTCTGCCGGGTCCGACGGCTCTTTCTATCCTGTCCCCATTAATTTTGAACGGGCCGGTCGAATGAAACTTGCTTGGACCCTGATCGGCCGGATGAAAACCTTTGCCCTTCTTCGTGTAAACATGCAAAATCGCCGGGTGATTCAGTTCGCCCATCGCCTCGAATAAATCTATGAGCGAGCCGATATCGTGGCCGTCGACGGGGCCGAAGTACGGAATATGCAGGCTCTCGAACATCTGGCTGGCCGGCAAGACCATTCTGATGCTCTGCTTAATCCTTTCGAGCGTCTGGTCAACGCTTTTTCCGATGACCGGCATGTGTTCGAGGATGTTGCTGGTCGTCTTGCGCAGGCCCTCATAAGTCTGGCTCAGCCGGACTCTGGAGAAATATTTCGCAACAGCGCCCACCGTAGCATCGATCGCCATCGAATTATCATTGAGCACGATTAGCAGTTGCCGCTTGAGAAGCCCGAGATTATTCAACGCCTCGAAAGATGTGCCGTTAACTATGCTGGCATCACCAACCACTGCCACGATTTTAGATTCATCCCCAGCCTCGTTTTCCGCCGTGTCCTTCTCGTTCTTGTTCTTTAACTGCTCAGCAAGGGCTAAGCCGATTGCGGTGGCAATTGACGTGCCCGCGTGGCCCACGGTAAATTTATCATACGGGCTTTCTGCCGGATTTGGAAAGCCGCTGATACCGTCGGAATGCCGCAGACGGGTGAATTTTTCTCGCCTCCCTGTAATTATCTTATGCGTATAGCACTGATGCCCGACGTCCCATACCAGCATATCTTTCTTAAAATCGAAGACACAATGCAGCGCCAGAGTCAATTCCACCACGCCCAGATTGCTCGCCAGATGCCCGCCGGTCTTGCTAACCGAATCAAGGATAAATTGCCGGATTTCCTCCGCCAGTTCTTTCAATTCAGGCACCGATAGCCGTTTTACATCCGCTGGACTGTTTATCTGCTCAAGAAATTTACTCATAATCGACCTACTATAGCAAATTCTGAGGGTAAAAGGAATGGTTTTTATTTTACTTTATCTGCGGCATCTAATATTCTGCCGTAGAATACGCAAAACAGCTAAAAACATTAAGGAAACAATAATGGAACAAGTAAATCGACGTGATTTTCTAAAGATAATGGGATTAACCGCCGCATCGGCAGCTTTGCCCGGACGTGCAACAGCATCCGGACGGTATTCGGCCGAGATTTCCACGAGCAGGCCCAACATCTTAATCGTGCTGTGCGACGACCTGGGTTACGGCGATCTTAGCTGTTACGGCCATACTTATATCAGGACGCCGAACCTGGACAAATTCGCTGCAGAAGGCATGAAGCTGACCGATTGCTACGCAGCGGCCCCGGTCTGCTCTCCGGCCAGGGCGGGAATGCTCACCGGCCGTACCCCCTACCGCTGCGGCATATATGACTGGATCCCTGCCGGCAGTCCGATGCATCTAAAAAGTCAGGAGAAGACAGTTGCCTCACTGCTGAGAGACAATGGTTATACAACTTGCCATTCGGGCAAATGGCATTGCAACGGCAACTTTAATTCAGCCGAGCAGCCTCAGCCGGACGATCACGGATTCGAGCACTGGTTCTCCACGCAGAACAACGCCGGCCCATCGCATCATAATCCGAGGAATTTCGTTCGCAATGGCGAGCGGGTCGGCCCGCTTGAAGGATACTCTTCGGAACTGATTGTGACCGAAGCAATCGACTGGCTCGGCACAAAATGGGACCGCATGAAGCCGTTCTGCCTGTTCGTCTGGTTCCACGCCCCACATGAACCGATTGCAACGGCGCCGGAATTCATGAAAATGTACGAGGGTAAAAAGGAGGCCATCTACTACGGCAACGTTTCACAGATGGACCACGAGTTCGGCCGGCTTATGAAAACGCTGGACGAGATGAAGCTGCGGGATAATACTTTCGTAATGTTCACCAGCGACAACGGCCCGGAAACGCTGAACCGTTATCGCGGCGCACACCGTTCATTCGGCTCGCCGGGACCATTGCGGGGAATGAAGCTGCACATGTACGAAGGCGGGATTCGCGTGCCGGGAATTATTCGCTGGCCCGGCAAAACCCAGCCGGGGTCTATATCCGGCGAACCGGTCAACGGAACGGATATCCTGCCGAGCCTGTGCGAGATGGCCGGCGTCGAAGTGCCAGAAGACAGACCGATTGACGGTGCCAGCTTTTTACCGCTCCTGCGGGGTAACGAACTCAAACGCAAAGTTCCGCTATACTGGCGATACGACCGAGCACTAAGCAAGCCCTTTATTGTGGCGATGCGTCAGGGCGACTGGAAAATTCTTGCAGACAATGAAATGACGAAGTTCGAGCTTTACAATTTGCGAAAAGATATTGCCGAACAGCATAATCTTGCCGGACGCGAGCCTGAGCGTCTTGAAGAAATGAAAAAGACGCTCGCTAAGCTTCACGCCGAAATTGACGCCGAAGGGCCGGTTTGGGATTAGCTCTCGACCCTTCGTTTGGCAAGAATTGCAACATACCCGCCATCGTGGTCGAAACCCTCGGCTGAGGGTAATATCAACTGCTCGGTTTCGAGAGTAAAGTTTTGATTTTCTTTCAGAAAAGCTTCGATAAGCTCACTGTTCTCGATTTTTTCAATGCTGCAAGTGCTGTAGCAGATTTTCCCGTCCGGCTTTAGCATATCCGCGGCGGTTTTGAGCAGCTTTTTTTGCAAGCCGGCCAGTTCTCTAATCACCTTTGGTTCGATTCGATATCTAACCTCAATACGTTTAGCTAAAACGCCGGTGTTCGAACACGGCACATCGAGCAGGACACAATCGAATTGTGCCTCACCCTCGCGTCGCAGGGGCGGTTCGCGAACCGCCCCTACATACGAAATAATATCTACGCTGTTTATACCGAGCCTTGCGATATTTTCCCTAACCATTTCGAGCCTGCGGGCGTCAATGTCAGTGGCGGTAATTTCCGCCGAATCGCCTGTCGCTTCGGCCAACTGCGTAGTCTTTGAGCCGGGAGCCGCACAGAGATCGAGAATCGTCCAATCAGGCTTTGGATTCAGCATCCTGACTGGTTTTGAAGCTGAAACATCCTGGACTGAAAACTCGCCTTCTGCAAATCCGGGCAGCTTTGATATGGCCTGCGGACTTATGATTCTTATCATCGAATCTTCAACATTTACCTCTATATCAACACCGGAATCTTGAAGATTTTCAGCCAGGTCTTTCATCGTTGTTTTAAGCGGATTCGGCCTGAGATAAATGCCCGGTCTGCGGTTCGATGCAAAACAAATCTGCCGGGTCGATTCTTCGCCGAATTCGGCAAGCCAGCCGGCTACAAGCCATTCGGGCAGAGAAAAAACTATGCTCAGATATTCGGCAGGGCTTGTCTGGTAATCCGGCAAAAAAGCTGTATCGAATTGGCAACCCGTTGAAGGCGTCTGCGGCAGCGTGCAGTCGGGATCGCCTTGATCCAATGGAATCTGACGATTGCTGATGTGCCTTGTGATTTGTCTCAGAACCGCATTTACAAAAGCGGCCTGTTTGGAGGCTCCTGCGGCTTTAGCACCGGCGACCGCTTCATTTACGATAGCATATTGTTCGGTAGAAGGACAGTAGATCAGCTCATAAGTTCCGATACGGATTGTATTGAGCAGTTTACGTTGTATTCTTTTGACAGGCCGGCCGGAGAATGTCGCGATTACCGTATCGATAGCCCGGCGGTTTCTTAGTGTCCCAAAAACCAGATCCGTTGCCCGCTGGCCTTGGTCAGTTTCATGCTGTAATCGGTCTAATATCGCTCCGGCATAATCTCTTTTCGGATCCCACCGGTTCAAGACTTCGACGGCAACAGACCGCGCTGATTTGAATTTTTGACCGGCCATATTCTAAGTATCTATCTTTACAAACAAATCGCCGGGTTGGGTTTGCCGGCCGTTGACGAAATCCTTGAAATCCATAAGTGCAGAACCTGCCGGCTTGATTTTCTTTATTTCCAATGCACCGGAACCACAAACCACATTTAGGTTTTCATCGAGCGTTCCGGCTGGCAGCGCCGATTCGCCAACCGCAGCGGCCTTTGCCATAGCTATAGTTACTCTTACCGACTTGCCGGTTTTCTTTGAGACATAGTTGGCCGAAGCACCGGGCCATGGCCAAAAGCCGCGGATTTTTCCTGCCATGACTTCCGCCGGCTCGGTGAAGTCCAGAAAACCATCGGATTTTTTCAACTTTGGCGCGAGAGTCGCTTTTTCATGGTCCTGCTCGGTATAGACCGCCGTGCCGTCGGCAATCTTGTCAATGGTTTTTAACAGTAAAGGCGCAGCCATTTTAGCCAGCCTGTCATGCAATTGGCCGGCGGTCTCATCGGCTTCTATATCTGTTTCGGCCTGTGCTACAATTTGGCCGGCGTCCATTTTTTCAGCGAGGGTGATAATACTTATACCGGTCGTTTTCTCGCCGTTGATTATCGCCCAGTTAATCGGGGCCGCTCCGCGGTACTTCGGCAGCAAAGAAGCATGAACATTGATGGAGCCTTTCGGCGGCAGATTAAATAATTCATTACTGATTTTTTGCCCGAACGCAATCACCACTATCAAATCCGGCTCATATCCGGAAATCTTTTCTATGAGTTCGGGAGTATTAACATTTTCGGCTTCAATAAAAGGTATCGAATGCCCGTTTGCCCAGCGGGCAACCGGCGTCGGTTGGGGCTTTCTGCCTCTACCGGCCGGATTGGGCGGCTGTGTGACTATAAATCGCAAATCGTGGTTAGAGCTCCTCAGGGCATCGAGGCATTCAATGCCGAATTCTCCACTGCCGAGATATACGATGTTCATGATTCATCCTGCTGGATAAACATTATGGCTATGATTGCTCGTGCCGTTTCTGGAGTTTTTTAAGCTGCTTTCGGTGTGCGATTTTGGCCGGCTGACCCATGCGATTGACAATCGTGATTCCTTCGATGTGGTCGTATTCGTGCTGCAATGCCCTGGCATATAGTCCTTCGGCCTTGTCAGTGAATTCGTTACCGTCGAGGTCGGTCGCGGTCACTTCGCACTTATTATATCGCCGAATTTTCGTATATATACCCGGCACAGAAAGGCAGCCTTCGTCGAATTCTTCGAGCTGGCCGGCCGGCGTAACCTTCGGATTCACATACACTTTGACATTTTCTCTACCGCCGTCCAGAGATATAATAAAAAGCCGAAGCGGCACCCCCGCCTGCGGAGCAGCCAGACCGACACCTTTGTTTTTCAGCATGATATCGGTCATCTTATCCACGAGCTGACGGATATTATCATCGACTTTTTCGACCGGCTCGGCACGTCCAGACAAAACTCCGGCCGGGTAATGTGTAATCTGACATTTATCAATATCGATCATTTTTCTCTGTCCCGCATTAATCAGACATAAGCAACCTTATCAGTATTTGTAGCTCGAAGCCGGCAGTTTCTGTGTATCTCTATAAATCGTCGAATTCGTCTCCCTCGAATGTGTTGCCGAGATAGGAGCTTATTACAATTTCGTTACGGATTATTTCGGCGGGCCTGCCGGCTCCTATTACTCTGCCGTGGTCGATAATATATGCTTTATCGACAACCTCAAGCGTCCTTTCGACATTATGGTCGGTCACGAGGATGCTCACGCCGGAATTAACGAGCTGCCGGATTTCCTCTTGCAGATCCTGCACGGCAATGGGATCGACGCCGCTGAACGGCTCATCCAGGAGAATAAGCGAAGGATCGGTTACCATGGCCCGGGCGATTTCGAGTTTTCTTCGCTCCCCACCTGAAAGAAATCTGCCCTGGCTGCGGGCCACTTCCGTCAGCGCGAAACGCTCGATAAGCTCATTCGCCCTTTTATAACGCTCGGCCCTGCTTAAAGACATGGTTTCCAGGATCGCAAGCAGGTTATCACGAACGCTCAGGCGCTGAAAGATACTCGGTTCCTGTGATAAATAGCCAATCCCCAAGCGGGCGCGCTTGTACATCGGAAGCTTCGTGATATCCCTGCCCTCAAAGAGCACCGAGCCGCTGTTCGGGGTAACCATCCCCATAATCATTCGAAAAGAAGTGGTTTTACCGGCACCGTTCCGACCCAAAAGCCCGACAATACTCTGCCGTTCAATCGTAATCGATACCTCGTTAACAACGATCCGGCCGGAATACTTCTTCACCAGCCCGCAAGTTTCCAAAAGAGTCATGTCTGCCATTTTCTTTTCTCAAAAAGGATATTATATATAAGCATTATAAAAATACCAACGGTTAAAGCAAACAAATAACACATTTGGAGAACCCCATAGACGGATATGAGAAAAGCTGATAAATATTCTGGCATTTTTGTGATTTTTCTGCTATTTAATAGAGTCTCTTATAAAAAAGAGGCATTTTTTATTTAATTAGAGACGTATATGTTTGCAATATTAAGCGATATACATTCAAACATCGAAGCTTTAACGACGGTCTTGGCTGATATCGAAAAGAGGGGCATAAAGACGATTTACTGCCTTGGCGATGTGATAGGTTACGGGCCAAATCCCAAGGAATGCCTCGATCTGATTATCAAAAAGACCAAGTGGTGCGTTCTGGGTAATCACGATTATGCCGTCTTTTACGAGCCGACAAATTTCAATTACGGAGCGGAACAAGCCAGCTTCTGGACTCGGGCTGTTTTGGAATCGGAGGAAGAAAAGCAGCCCAGAGACCAGCGCTGGGGCTTTTTGGGCAAGCTGCCGATGAGACGAACGCTAAAAAACAAAGACAAAACAAAACCGGCAATAATCGATTTCGTTCACGCATCGCCGAGAAGGCCGATCAATGAATATATCTTCCCCGACGATGTTTACACAAATCCTTTGAAAGTCCGTCTGCTGTTCGAACGGATCAAACACGTTTGTTTTGTCGGCCATACACACATGCCGGGCGTCTTTCTCGATGAGCCGGACTTTTACCTTCCCACCGAGCTTAACAATGTCTATCCGATTATCGATTCCGAAAAAGCGATTATCAATATCGGTTCGGTAGGACAGCCAAGGGATAAGGACAACCGGGCGAGCTACGTATATGTAAATGATAACAAAGTTCATTTCGTGCGGCTCGAATACGATTTCAAAACCACTATGAAAAAAATATTAGCAATAAAAGAATTAGATAACTTCCACGCGGAACGACTGCGAAATGGAAGATAGAGCAAGAGATAAGATATGCGATATTTGATTTTAGTTGTAGCCGGATTTTGCCTGTTCTGCGGCTGGCTTGTCGTCGAGTCCGGTTTGTTCGACAGCTCATTACAAAAAGCAAGCGGCGTTATCCTCTTACAAAATATAGCTCCTAATCAGCAAGCAGAAACACCAAATGAGCCGATATCGAACAGCCCACAACTTAAAGCGGTTGAATCAATCTCATTCGGCGCCGATAATTCACCGGCAAGAATAATAACCTTAGGCTCCGTAGACCCCAAAAGCGGCTACAAGTATCAGGTGGAACTAAGCACCAAAGGCGGCGCAATCAGAAAAGCACTTTTCAGCGAGTTCGATGACCGTGATCCAAAAGATCCTCAGCCGCTGGTCATTATATCTCCCATCATCCAGGCGGACGGTACCGAAGTTCTGGCGATGGCTAATAAGAATTTTGTCTTTGTCGAGCAGCAGTTACAGCTACCCTTACACAGGCTCCACTGGAGGAGCTTCGGCCCGGAAACTGCGGCCGACGGCTCGCAATCGGCTCGATTCGAAGCAATTATTAAACGCCGGGATACCGGCCAGCCGGTTCTCAAGCTTACCAAAACATATCGGATTGCCCGCGACAGCTACCTTTTCGACTGTAATCTTACTGTCGAGAATCTCACGGACAACGAACAAAAGATACGATTCAACCTGGCCGGGCCGGGTGGTCTCGATAAAGAGGCTTTCAGAAGAGATATGAGAAGCGTCGTGGCCGGCTTTAGGAATGCGCAGGGCCAGGTAGTCGGCGTTATGAAGGATACAAGAGCAATCACCAAGGCAGAAAGCCTCGAGGACAGACAATTGTATCAGCCCGGCGGCAACTTCCTGTGGGCCGCCGCAGTCAATAAATATTTCGCGGCAATCCTCGTTCCTCTCCCGGACGATGACAAAAACTATTGCGATTGGGTCATAAACAGAACGGGCAGACTCTACAATCCCGATGGAGATATCAAAGCCAGCAGCGGCGACGAAACACTCGGTGTGGACCTTTCTATCGCTTCAACTTCTTTGGCGGCACGCGACCAGGCTAATAATTCCAAGACATACAGCTTCCAGTTCTATCTCGGGCCGAAGGACAAAAGCCTCTTTGACAAGAACGAGCGATATCGCGAGCTGGGTTTCGTCCAGACAATCAGTTTTATGCCCTGCTTCTGCTGTCCGACGTGGATTATCCACCCGCTGGCGTTCGGGATACTGGCGCTGATGAAATGGATGTACGGCTTTATCCCTAATTACGGCGTCGTTATCATCATCCTGGTTTTCCTGATGCGGCTTATTATGCATCCGGTTACCAAAAAGAGTCAGGTCTCCATGAGCAAAATGAGCACACTGGCGCCCAAGGCCGAAGAGATAAAGAAAAAATACGCCAACAACAAAGCCGAGATGAACAAGCAGATGATGGCACTCTACCGCGAGCAGGGGGCATCTCCGATTATGGGTTTTCTGCCGATGATGGTGCAGATGCCTATCTGGATAGCGCTTTGGAGCGCTGTTTACGCCAGTATCGATTTGCGAGGTGCAGCGTTTCTGCCGTTTTGGATTACCGACTTGTCGGTGCCGGATGCTCTGGTTAGATTCTCAACTTTAACCGTTCCACTTTTAGGCTGGAAGATTCAATCGTTTAATCTGCTGCCGATTCTGATGGGCGTGGCGTTTTATCTGCAACAACAGCTAATGCCGTCCCAGGCAAGTGCCTCGACAAACCCGCAAATGGCCCAGCAGCAAAAAATGATGAAAATAATGATGCCGCTGCTGTTTCCGCTGATGTTATACACTGCCCCGTCCGGCGTTAATCTGTACATTATGGCAAGCACTTTTGCCGGCGTGATCGAGCAGCATGTAATTCGCAAGCACATCCGGGAAAAAGAAGCAGAAGAGTCCAAGGGACTGGTTGACGCGACCAGCAAAACCGGCGGAAAAGTCAAAAAGAAAAAACCCAAGCCGTTCTTCAAAAACATGTAACGCTCCCGCAAAACTGGTGGAATACGTCGAATGTACAGATTACACGACACCATCGTTGCTGTCAGCTCTCCTACTTCCGATCAAAGAGTCATCATCCGTATTACCGGGCCGGAAACATTAGATGTTTGCAAACAATCTTGTGGGATGAGCCCAACCGGTGGGGCAAGCCCCACCCTACTGTCCACCACTTTGACTATCGACGACGAACTCAAAATCGATGCACAGCTTTACTTTTTTTATGCTCCGCACTCATACACCGGCGAAGATGTTGCTGAGATTCATGTTTATACAAATTCCGCGGTAACCGAGACGCTTTTGAACAAACTGTTGGAAGAAGGCCTTAGGATGGCTGAGCCGGGTGAATTCACCGCCCGGGCATACTTGAACGGCAAGCTCGACCTGGCTCAGGCCGAAGCGGTCAATGAGATTATAGTCAGCTCCAACGAATATCAACTCGCCGCCGCTGAAAAGCTGCTGGGCGGGCGATTAGGCGAAATGACCGCAAAACTTCAAGGTGAAATGATGGATTTACTGGCCCTCGTTGAGGCAGGTTTGGATTTCAGCGGCGAAGATATAGAATTTATCAGCCGGGACGAGGCAGTTAAAAGACTTATTGCTATAAAGGACCGGCTTGAACAAATGCTTTCGGGAAGCATTCGTTACGAATCAGTAATTGAATTGCCGGCCGTTGGAATTGCCGGTGCTCCAAACGCCGGAAAAAGCAGCCTGCTCAACAAGCTGCTGGGCAAAGAAAGAAGTATCGTATCAGACCGGCATAAAACCACCCGCGATGTCCTGACCGGAATCTGGACGCTGCCGCATTGTAAGTGCGTGCTGTTTGATTGCGCCGGACTTTTGACAGAAGCAGAAGACATTCTCGATGAATTGGCGCAACAGGCCGCCATCGAGGCTTTGCGAAACAGCGCCGCAGTTATATTCTGTATCGACATATCAAAAAACGACTGGTCCGAGGATGCCGCCATTCGGAAACACATCGATTCGACATTTATCGTGCCGGTCGCGACAAAATGTGACTTGATTTCGGACCAATTTCTACCCGAACGTCTCGCCGTATTGAATCAAACCTTCGACACCATTTTTTTGTCCACTTCTGCAAAAACAGCCGCCGGCATCGAACTGCTGCGGCAGACAATCGACGATAAATTGACCGAGAAATTCGAGATTCCGCGGACCGGCGGCATTGCTTTAACGTCCCGGCACAGAAAAGCAGTCGCAGATGCAATCGAGCAAGTCAGCGAAGCGATTGTGGAATTGAAAGCGGGCAATGACGAGCTCGCCGCAATGATGCTGCGCGCCGCTTATCAGGCTATAAGCGAGATCGAACAGCCCGGCGCCGCACATATCGACGAGCAGGTTTTAGGACAGATATTCAGTCGGTTTTGTATCGGAAAATGAACACGGCAGAAAAACACAAAAATCGATTTGTTCGTTCCGTTGATTTTGCTACCATGATAGTTTACATTCAACCAACAACTAAATCTTAATATTCATTTGGAGAAGGATTAGATATGAATCTACAAAAAATAACTGCCATGATTGTGTTCTTGAGTCTGATTCTTAACATAAAAGCGTCCGCCGCGGAAGATTTGCGGATACTTCCTGAAAAGATTGATAAAGTACTGCCAGCTGAAATGATGAGCAATTACCTGCGCCGGCTCGCCGAAGAAAAATTTGAGGATTGGAAGGCTCAGTATGAACAACGCAAAACGTCTGAGCAAATAGCCGAATATCAGAAACGTCTTCGCGAGAAGTTCATCGAGGCCATCGGCGGCCTGCCCGAGCGCACGCCGCTGAATTCACAGGTGACGGGCGTGATTGAGCGCGACGGCTACCGGGTCGAGAAGATTCTCTTCGAAAGCCAGCCGAAGCATTACGTAACCGCACTGTTGTTCATGCCTGATGCCGACAAACACAAGCCTCCCTATCCAGGTGTGTTGGTGCCTTGCGGCCATAGCGCCAACGGCAAGGCCCACGATGCTTACCAAACGATGGGGGCTTTTCTTGCCCTAAACGGCATGGCCGGAATGGTTTTCGATCCTATCGACCAGGGTGAGCGGAGCCAGATGCCTTCGCAATTACCGAGACTTGCCGGCACAAGAGCACATACGATGCTCGGCGTCGGCAGCATATTGCTCGGGCGTAACACGGCACGTTTCGAGATCTGGGACGGAATGCGAGCTATCGATTATCTGCAGTCGCGCCCCGAGGTTGATCCAAAGCGCATCGGCTGTACCGGTAACAGCGGCGGGGGCACGCAGACGTTCATCCTCTCGGCCGTCGATCCCCGGCCAGCCGTCGCTTTTCCCGCCGTGATGGTCTC
>Ga0207752_1000411_pt1 | contig 20108 bp, 19 predicted proteins | sample Pon2CUnioCityCA_6_FD_187272 | JGI IMG/M metagenome (GOLD analysis project Ga0207752, IMG submission 187272) | Marine sediment microbial community from Union City, CA, USA - Pond 2C Sediment 2 (SPAdes) | ecosystem: Environmental > Aquatic > Marine > Intertidal zone > Salt pond sediment ...
CTCTCAATGGTATGGCGTCTGCGTCGGTGAGAATCGACTGGTCGGTCGTGCCTGGTCGATTGAGCAGCCTCTCCGATTCTCCCAATCTCATTGAAGGTGATATCTCCTACCGCGGTAACCTGGTCTTCGATGTAGAGCCCCATGGGGAGCGTGTCGAAGTCGAGCTCGACAGCGAACCATCGGGACTCTGGCCGTTGTCGCCATCCGCGTTTCCACTCGGTGAGCAACCTGAACGGCGATGGGATGTGCGGTTGAGCCCCGAGGTCCCCCTGGAGCTCTCTCTCGATGTCGGTGCAGCTGACTGCTATTTCGACTTAACCGGAATGGAGGTGACTGATCTGACCATCGACGGGGGGTCAGGAAGGATGGAGCTCCTCCTCCCCGCGACCGGTTCGTTCGATGCGAACATCGACGGAGGGTCCGGGACGATGGGTATCACTCTCCCCGACCAGATCGGTGCCCAACTCGATCTAGATTCCGGCAGTGGAGCCTTCGATCCCGGAAGCCGCTTCCAGCTAGTAGAGGGCGAGCGCACCGGCAACAGCATCTGGGAGACCGAGAGCTTCGAGGCGTCGGAACACGCGGTCCATCTCGAGATTGATCAGGGCTCCGGTTCGCTCAGCTTCCGCTAAGGTTGAAGACTAGCCCACATATCGGGATTGATCCGAGGTGTAGACAAACTCGGCTGAGATGACCCTATCTGTCCACCTGCTCCGCAAGCTTGACCCTGCGCCGATGGCTCAGCTCCGCGATGAACTCGATTCCGCCGTGAGGCTGACTGTCGGGACAGAGCCACCGGAGAGAGCCGACTACGAGATACTCGTCGCCGGTCGTCCCAGTCGCGAGCATCTGACAGAAAGCAGCGATCTTCGAGCGCTGATCATACCTTGGGCTGGCCTTCCGCCGGAGACCCGCGAGTTGATGCTCGACTTTCCCCAGATCGCGGTTCACAACCTCCACCATAACGCTGTTGCCGCTGCCGAGATGGCCATCACCCTGTTGCTGGCGGCGGCCAAGCGCATCGTCCCCGCTGATCGGGCACTACGTGAACACGATTGGACGGCGCGGTACGAAATGAACTCCATTGTCCTGCTAGAGGGCAAGACAGCGCTAATTCTAGGCCAGGGAGCCGTTGGACGGCGTGTCACCAACCTTTGTCGAGGCCTCGGCATGCGTGCAATTGGCATCCGGCGTCACGCGTCCCAGGACGGAAAGGTTGAGGTCTACCCACCGGAGGCATTGCACGATCTGCTGCCGCGAGCGGACGCGCTAGTCATCTGTCTGCCGCTCACTCCGGAGACAGAAGGTCTGATTGGAAAGAGAGAATTGGCCCTCCTCCCCTCCCAAGCCGTTTTGGTGAATGTCGGGCGAGGACCAATCGTCAAAGAGGAAGCGCTGTATCACGCGCTCCGTGACGGCAACCTGTATGCCGCGGGGCTGGACGTGTGGTATCAATATCCCGAGGGAGAGGATGACCGATCCCGGACATCTCCTTCGGCGCTGTCTTTCGAGAATCTTGACAATGTCGTGCTGAGCCCGCATCGAGCCGGTGCTGGCGGCACGGGCGAGATCGAATCTCGCCGCGTCTCAGAGCTGGCAGAGCTGCTGAATGCGGCTGCTCGCCAAGGGGAGATACCCAATCGCGTGGATCTCGAAGCCGGATACTAATCGCCAATACAGCGCCCCACGAACAAGTTACCGGAGTAACCTATGCAACTCTATGATACACTCTCCCGAAGCATCGAGACATTTGCCCCGCGTGAAGAGCCCGTCACGGTCTACGTCTGTGGAATCACGCCCTACGATGCCACCCACTTGGGTCACGCCTTCACATACACGATGCTCGACATCCTGATCCGTTACCTCGAGTTCCGAGACCGTCAAGTGCAGTATGTACAGAACGTCACCGATGTCGACGATGACATCCTGCGGAAAGCCAACGAACTCGGTGAGAACTGGAAAGAGTTGGGCGATCGCTGGACGGCGCGTTATATCCGGGAGATGGTTGCCCTCAACGTTCGTCCACCCGATCGTTTTCCCCGAGCCACTGACGTCATCCTTCAGATTGTCGATGTCGTGCAGAAACTAATAGAGGCGGGAGTCGCTTATGCATCGGGCGGCAGCGTCTACTTCCATATTGATGCATGGCCTGCGTACGGCAAGTTGAGCGGCCTGGAGCGCGAGGAGATGCTCCCCATGGCCAATGAGCGCGGAAATAATCCGGACGATCCCAATAAACGCGACCCTCTCGACTTTGTACTTTGGCAGGCTCGGTCGCCCAGTGAACCGTTCTGGGATAGCCCTTGGGGACCCGGCCGTCCGGGATGGCACATCGAGTGCTCCACGATGGCGATGCACTTCCTGGGCAATACGATTGACATCCACAGCGGCGGCGCAGACCTCACCTTCCCCCATCATGAGAGCGAGATCGCCCAAGCGGAAGGCGCGACCGGCGAGAAACCCTTCGTGCGCCAGTGGGTCCACACGGCAATGGTCCGACATGAGGGAGAGAAGATGAGCAAGTCCTTGGGCAATCTAGTGATGATGCGAGACCTGTTGGAAGACTGGTCGTCAGACGCACTGAGGCTCTACATGGCCCGCCATCATTATCGTGACGCCTGGAGCCACACCCTGGAGGAGCTCGAGGATGCCGACAGGCTGGCTCAGAAGCTTCACCATGCCCTTGCCGTCAGAGGTGGCGATCTTGCCGCACTGGATGGGCAGCCAGTACTAGATGATTTCGTCACGGCGATGGAAGACGACCTCGACACACCGTCGGCCATCGTTCACTTGGAGAAGCTGGCTGACTCCATTCTGGAAGCTGCGAACGAAGGAAGCGATGTGGAGTTTGCACAAGCCGTTCTCCGATCAATGAGCGGCGTGTTGGGGCTTCATCCCGACACGGAGGAGCCAGGAGAAGATGTCACCGAACCCTGGAGGCGCTACGAACAGGACTTCGCCTAGAATATGAAGACGTCAGTCTTATTTGACACGACCTATTCAGCCGTAGAGTGCGGTGACTGAACCGCCGGAATGGAAGCTTTCACGTAACCCGGACATCTTGTGTGACCAGGAGAGAATAATGCACAGACAGCCAACCTCTCGGATGTGCTTCGTGTGCGGCCGCGAGAACCCGGTCGGTCTGAGACTGGAGTTCTACGAGGATCCCGCCGCGAATCAGGTTCGAGCCGACATTACGGTCCCTGACCAGTACCAGGGGTATCCCGGAGTCGTGCACGGCGGGATAATCTCCACCATCCTGGATGAGGTCTCCGGAAGGGCCGTGATGCTCGAAGAGGGAGATGAGGGACTGATGGCCACGTTGCGGATGACCATACGGTTCAGGCGCCCCACCCCAACCGAGACCCCCCTCACGGCCGTTGGCTGGGTGGAACAGGTGGGCGGTGTCGGTGCAAGGGTCGCTGGAGAGGTTCGCCTACCAGACGGCACAGTCACGGCTGAGTGTGAATCTCTGCTGGCTGAGCCACCAGAACGTTTCAAAGAGGCGTGGGAGGCAGAGAAGCCCTACTGGGGGGTTCCGGACGAGGACGCGACTTGACCAGCGCACGCTTACGAAACCGAGCGCATTGGGGATTCCATCAACAAGAGATGCTTGCCGTCATATTGGCCGCTGGACAGGGTACGAGACTGGGAACTCTGACGGCCCGTCGCTCCAAAGCCATGATGCCGATCGTGGGGAAGTCTATGATCGCGCGGGTCATAGATATGCTGGCAGTCGAGGGGGCAGAGCAATTCATCGTCGTGGTGCATCCGACGGACCAAGAGCTGATAGATGAACTGGAGCAGTCGCCCCGAGCAGGCAGGATTCGGCTGGCTTACCAGGAAGAGCGTTTGGGCACGGCCGACGCTGTCGAGTCTGCCACTCCGCAGATCCAAGCAGATGGTGCTCGCGAGTTCCTTCTTGCCTCTTGCGATAACCTTTATCCTCAAGGTCACGTCAGCAGACTGATAACGCATCGCCGCAGGTTCGGCCTGGACGCGGCACTCACCTTGAATTGGGCATCGCACCAAGAGGCAATGTCGAGCGCAGTCGTTGTTATGCGAAAAGGACTTGTACAGGACATCATCGAGAAACCTCGCCATCAGCAAATCCCCTCACACGGAAGAGGGTCTAGGGCGTTGACTGCTCCATCGCTCTACGTGCTATCTAAACGCATCCTCGATTGCCTGCCCAAGGTGAGGCTCTCATCGCGAAGAGAGCGTGAATTCCCCGACGCCTTGCGCCTGTTGATTGCCGACGGAGGCACAGTGGGAGGGCAAATCGTGGAGACAAGGATGACGCTTACTCGTCGGGAGGACCTGCTCGCCATCAACCGTCACTTCTTGAAGACCACTCTAGATCGTGCCGCGATCGAAGCCGACATACCCGCCGATGTTAGCGTGGTCCCCCCGGTGCTTATTGAGGGTGGCGCTCAGGTCGGACCGAAGTGTAAGATCGGTCCGGAGGTGTACCTGGAGACTGACTCCAGGATCCATAGGGAAGCCGTCATCCGTCGAGCCGTCGTCCTTCGTGGCGCATCCGTCGAAGCGAATCAGTTCATCGAAGAATCGGTGATTGGCTGAAGTCGGTTTCCCTCGTTGCTCCCCCCATCCGGCTGCAATCCTCTGACACAAGAAGGTCCCGAGGACACCCTCAGGACCTAAACCACCGCCACAGTCAACGTCGGCGATACGCTACATATCAGGCACTGTGCGTCTGAGGATTTCGTACTGCTCCAATCCCTTGCCTGCTCCCAGTGCCACGCAAGCCATCGGCGCGTCAGCCACGTAGGCCGCCACACCGGTCTCCTTGGTGATCAGCTCGTCGATTCTCCGCAATAGCGCTCCTCCGCCGATCAGGGCCATACCCCGATCAATAATATCGGAGGAAAGCTCCGGCGGCGTCCGCTCCAACATGGCCTTGATCATCGTGATCACCGCCGAAAGCGGTTCAGAGAGCGCCTCGGCAACCTCCTCCGAAGTAATGGCAATTCGATGGGGAAGACCCGCGACCTGATCACGGCCCTGGACCTCAATCGTCTTCTCCTCCTCCAGAGGAAGTGCCGCACCGATACGAATCTTCACTTTCTCCGCCGTCATCTCACCGATCATCAGGTTGTACTTGCGTCGAACGTAAGCCATGATAGCCTCGTTCATACGCACTCCGCCAATTCGGACTGAGTTCGCGCGTACGAGCCCGTTCAGGGAGACGACCGCAGCCTGGCTTGTCCCCCCGCCCATATTCACCACCATACTGCCAGCCGGTGTATCTACCGGGAGACCGGCACCAATAGCCCCGGCCAGGGGTTCCGGTATCAGATACGCCTCACTGGCACCAGCGTCCAGGGCTGCCTCGCGGACAGCCCTGCGCTCCACGCTCGTGACCCCATAGGGAACGCTAACCATCACCTGGGGTTTGAAGAGGTTGAATTGACCGCACGCTTTGCGGATGAAATACTGCAGCATGCGGTAGGTGACCCGATAGTCCGCGATGACACCGTCGCGCATTGGGCGCAGGACCTCAATGGTATCAGGAGCCCGCCCCATCATCGAGCTTGCTTCCTCGCCCACGGCCATGATGCGATACTCATCTGGGGAAATCGCGACAATCGATGGCTCCTGCAAGACGATTCCGCGTCCCACGACGTTGACCAATACGTTGACCGTGCCAAGGTCAATTCCGAGCTGCTTCTGAAACATTCTGCCTTCCTAGCCTACTCGCTCTGTCTGATCTCTGGGCGCCTTGGTCGCCGGCGCCGACGTTCTCTGGCCAACTTTAAACGCACCCGCGAGCGACGCAGGGCCATCTCGGTCAGCCGTCTTTCCTCGGGCGGCGGTGACTCCTTCAACATCTCCAGCGCCCGGTCCCGGGCTGCCTTCGCACGTTCGATGTCGATCTCCTCCACTCGCTCGGCCACGTCGGCGAGAACAATGACCTCATCCGAAAGCACGTGCATGAAGCCGCCGTGAATAGCGAACGCATATTCCTCATCACCGGCCTGAGCCCTCAGCTCGCCAAAATCCAGCTGAGTGATCAATGGGGCATGTTTGGGAAGGATACCCAGCTGTCCTTCGACTCCAGGTGCCTGCACGGAGTCCACCTCGCCGCTGAACAGCTCTTCCTTCTGCGAAACGACCGTGAGTTGTAGACCTGCCACATTCCCCCCAAGTCTCTAGGCGGTTCTCATCCCGCGGGCCTTCTCGACAGCCTCGTCGATCGTCCCGACCATGTAGAAGGCCTCTTCCGGCAAATCATCGTGCTCGCCATCGAGAATCTCTCGATACCCGCGCACCGTCTCCGCGATGGGGACGTACCTACCAGGTCGTCCCGTGAAGCGCTCGGCCACAAACATCGGCTGAGAAGAGAATCTCTCGATGCGTCGAGCTCGGGCAACAATCTGCTTGTCCTCTTCAGAGAGCTCCTCGATGCCCAAAATGGCGATGATGTCCTGCAGATCCTTGTACCGCTGCAGCACCTCCTGGACATCGCGGGCAGTGTTGTAGTGATCTTCCCCCACGACACGAGGATCGAGGATGCGCGACGTTGACGTCAACGGATCGACAGCTGGGTAGATACCCTTCTCCACGATCGAACGGTCCAAGACGATGGTGGCGTCCAGGTGAGCGAAGGTTGTCACCGGGCCGGGATCTGAGTAGTCGTCAGCCGGAACGTAGACTGCCTGCATCGACGTAATCGACCCCTTCTTTGTGCTCGTGATTCGCTCCTGGAGCTCGCCCATGTCCGTACCGAGGGTTGGCTGATAGCCCACGGCGCTGGGCATGCGGCCCAGCAACGCCGAGACCTCCATTCCGGCCATCACGAAACGGTAGATATTGTCGATGAACAGGAGGACGTCTCTCCCGTGATCACGGAAGTATTCCGATAACGTTACTCCCGTCAGTCCAACACGGAAACGCACCCCCGGCGGCTCGTTCATCTGTCCGAAGACCATAGCTGCCTGATCGAGCACGCCCATCTCGTTCAACGTATGGTAGAACTCAGTTCCCTCACGAGTTCGCTCACCGACCCCGGCGAAAACAGAGACACCCTTGTGATACTCAGCCATGGTGTACATCAACTCTGTGACAATCACTGTCTTCCCGACGCCAGCGCCGCCAAAGACGCCGGTCTTGCCACCCCGAGTGAACGGGGCAATCAGGTCGATGACCTTCATCCCCGTCTCGTGGAACTCACTGCGTGTTGACTGATCCTCGAATTCCGGTGCGGGTTGGTGAATGGGGTATTCCTTTTCGGCCTCTACCGGGCCCTTACCGTCGATGGGCTTCCCCAGGACGTTGAACACACGGCCTAGCGTAGGCTCCCCGACCGGCACCGTGATGGGCTCACCGGTGTTGATCACAGTCATTCCGCGCTGCAGTCCGTCGGTTGTATCCATTGCCACGCAGCGCACCCAGTTGTCCGGTAGCTGCTGCTCAACCTCAAGCACCAGTCTGTCGCCGTCCTCGCCGTCGAGAGGTACCTCTAAGGCATTGTAGAGCTCCGGCAGGTTCTCCGGTGGAAATCTTACGTCCACCACAGCACCCTTGACCTGTACGATTTCACCCGTTTTCTTGTCCTTCACCATATCTTCTCCCACTTAGTTCGAACGATTCCAGTGACTCGATTGCAGAAGTGAATGGTGGCGATCCGTCTCACGCCAATCCCGAAAATTCACGTCACCGTCGTGCTGCGGCGCGCTCCTGCTCCAATGCCTCGGCTCCCCCGGCGATATCCAGGATCTCTCGCGTAATGGAACGTTGCCGGGCCTTGTTGTAGTCCAGCGTCAGATCCCTTTCAAGCTCCTTCGAGTTCTCTGTCGCATTCCGCATCGCCACCATACGCGCTGCGTGCTCGCTGGTGTGGGCCTCCAAGACCGCCTGGTAGACCTGCAGTTCGATGAAACGCGGCAGAATCTCCTCCAAGATCGTCGGAGCGTCAGGCTCGTAGATGTACTCCGCTACGTCGACGGGCTCCGGTTCCAGGACACACGTCATAGAGGTACGGGACTCGCGCTGGCATAGCGGCAACAAAGGCTGGATAATCGGATCCTGCGTCAGCATGTTGACGAAGTCTGTATACGCCAGATAGACCTCGCTTGCCGAACCCGTCAAGAACTCCTCGGTGGCCGTTCGCGCTATAGGAGATACGTCTCCCAAGCCGGGCACGACAGGCAGATCGTGAAAATCAGCTACAATCGTCTTGCCCATTCGCCAAACCGTGTCGCGTCCCTTCTGTCCCACGGTGATGTAACGCACGGGACTCCCCAGGCTGCCAGCGAACTCCAACGTGGTCTGGATGATGTTGTGATTGTAGGCTCCGCAAAGCCCGCGATCCGCCGTAATGAGGATGATGAGGACATCCTCTCCCTCCACCTCCCTGGCTAACAGAGGATGGAGGCTAGTGTCTGCCGTAGCTCCCAAGTTGACGATGACATTCCAAGCCGCGCGCGCATAGGCTCGCGTTCCCATCACCGCATCCTGGGCTTTCCGTACCTTTGAGGCGGAGACAGCTTCCAGCGCACCAGTAACCTGGCCCATATTGCGAACGCTCTCAATGCGTCTCTTGATCTCACGCGCTGTTGCCACAGCTTGTCCTCCCCGGTCGTCTACCCGACACCGCTAGTTGCGTTGAACTCCTCCAGCGCCTCCTGAAGAATCTCTTCAGTCTCTTCTGTAAGCACCTTTTCCGTAGCAATCTCGTTGACAACGCCTGGGTAGTTGGCGCGTACGAAGGCAAGAAGATTTTCCTCGTACTCTCGCATCTCCTCCACCGGGACATCCGAGGCGGAACCCTGCGTACCCGCGTAGATGATGACCACCTGCTCCGCAAGGGGCACCGGATCATACTGGGGCTGCTTAAGGATCTCCGTCAACCGACGGCCACGCTCAAGGCGCCGCTGAGTGGCCGGGTCAAGCTCGGAGCCGAACTGAGCAAAAGCAGCCAACTCGCGAAACTGGGCCATATCCAAACGGAGCTGCCCTGCCACTTGCTTCATCGCCTTCGTCTGCGCGTCACCACCAACACGGGAAACCGAGATACCAACGTTGATCGCCGGGCGAATACCGGCATTAAACAGATCGGTCTCCAGGTAGATCTGTCCGTCTGTGATGGAGATGACGTTAGTCGGAATATAAGTAGCGAGGTCCCCAAGCTGCGTCTCCACGATCGGAAGGGCTGTAAGGCTCCCTCCGCCCAAATCCTCACTGAGACGCGCTGCCCGCTCCAAGAGACGGGAATGGAGGTAGAAGATATCCCCCGGATACGCCTCACGCCCAGGCGGACGCCGGAGCAGAAGGCTGATCTGGCGGTATGCCCAAGCGTGCTTCGTCAGGTCATCGTAGACAATCAGTGCGTCACGACCCTCCTCCATAAAGTGCTCTCCCATCGCACAACCGGCGTAGGGCGCAATATACTGCATCGTCGCAGGCTCTGAAGCTGTTGCAGAGACAATAATGGTGTTGGACAACGCCCCGTATTCCTCGAGCGTTCTGACAACCTGAGCGACCTGAGATCGCTTCTGCCCAATAGCGACGTAGATACAGAGCAGATCCTTGTCCCGCTGGTTGATGATCGTATCGAGCGCAATGGCCGTCTTGCCCGTCTGACGGTCGCCGATGATCAGCTCACGCTGACCACGTCCGATGGGGATCATCGCATCGATCGCCTTGATGCCCGTCTGCACGGGCGTGTCCACGTTCTGTCGCTTGATCACGCCGGGGGCAATGCGCTCGACTGGGAGACGGCGCTCGGGGGTGATAGCCCCCTTCCCATCCACAGGTCGTCCCAGCGCGTCCACCACGCGCCCGAGGAAGTCGTCACCAACCGGGACGGAGACAATCCGGCCCAAGCCACGAACCGTGTCTCCCTCCTCGATATCGGTGTAATCGCCCATGATGATGATACCAGCGTTATCAACCTCCAGGTTGAACGCGATACCAAGCACACCGTTCTCGAACTCGACGAGCTCATTTAACCTTGCGTTGCGCAAGCCAGTGGCCCGGGCGATCCCATCGCCGACCTCGTCGACGGTGCCAACGTCCGTCGCCTCAATGGATGGACGGAAGCCTTCCACTTGCTCACGCATAGCAAGCATAAGGTCCTGCATCGTTTCTTGGGTTACCTTCTCAGCCATAGATGTCCTCTGTTGAGTAGTCGCCTATTCCAGGGAATGAACCGGCAAAATGATACACGATATCAGACGATTTGTCCAGCGCTCCTGAGTGCAGCGCCGGCGGTGTCTTTCGCAATTGACTGGGCCACTGGGCTATGCTATATTATGAAGGTTCTGGCAGGCTGTCCGGCAATAGACAGGCGGGCAACACCAAGTAGCAGCGAAACGAAGGAGACCAACACGATGGTAAGCGACGATCTGTTAGAGATTCTGCGCTGTCCGTACTGCGTTAGTGGCGATACCCGGAAACCGGGCGATGACCCTGGCCAGCTGGAACTGATCCACGACTCGTGGCTAGTATGTCAGGAACCCGACTGCGATCGCAAGTATCCCATCCGCGACGACATCCCTGTCATGCTGATCGAGGAGGGAGAGAAGTGGATGGAAACCGACGTGGAGAATCTGCCGGTTCCACCGCCGTCCGAGTAGTCATATGCATAGATGGTACATAGTCGCGCTGGCGGCACTGGCGGTGCTCCTTCTGGTCGCTGGTATGTTGGCTCTCATTCTACCAGATGCCTACGAAGGACGAGAAATCTATCGCATCGACAAGATGCATAGCATCCGGGTCCTTGACCTTGGGGGAGGACTGCTGCTGGTGGTGGGATGTGTCACGGCGTGGACAACGGGCTTCGTGTGGCAAAGATGCACGTATGACTCCTAGAGAGCCGGGGTCGTACGTGTTGATCATGGAGCTGCCCGAACCGGCCACGGTCGCCGCAGGACGGCTCGGTCGATTCACCTTCACCCCAGGATGGTATGCGTATGCGGGAAGCGCCCAGGGGCCAGGGGGCCTGGCAGCGCGGTTGCAACGTCACCACCGAGGATCGAACACCAAGCACTGGCACGTCGACTACTTGCGCGCCTATGCACAGCCGGTTGGTGTCTGGTACTCCGTCGGACCGAAGAGGCGGGAGTGTGGCTGGGCTGAGGCGCTGTCCGAACTCCCAGGCGCATCCATGCCCGCGCCTCGTTTCGGCGCTTCCGATTGTCGCTGCGCAGCCCATCTTTTCCATTTCCCAACGCGACCAAGACGATCAGATTTCGAATCCCTTGTGGAAGTTCCAGTTTCGGAGGAGATTTTCGATGTCTGACCCGCTCCAGGTATTTATCGACGCCCTAGATGCCGGAGATGACGCAAAGACGGAGGAAGCTGTCACTGCCCTGACTGAGGTAGGTGACGCCGCGCTGCCAGCACTGCAGAGCCTCCTAACAGCTCCAGATCCTTACAGGCGGTGGTGGGGACCCCGCGCGCTGACTGTTATCGGCACCGATGCCGCCATCGACCTGATAATCGCATCGCTGGAGGATCCCGATGGCGACGTAAGAGCGTGCGCCGTTGTGGCGCTTTCCAAGCTCAGACCGGGTAAAGCGATCCATCCCCTGGTCGCTCGCCTCTCAGATCCCTCGGCCTACGTAAGCCGGCTAGCAGCTGATGCGCTAGCCCAATTCGGCCAGCCGGCCGTTGGTGCTCTCATCGAGGCCCTCCAAGGAGGGGACACCGCCACCCGAGCGGGAGCAGCCCGGGCTCTCTGTGCCATCCGGCCTGAGGAGGCGATACCCGCGCTATACGAAGCTCTAGATGACCCGAGCGCGATCGTGACCCACTATGCAGAGGAGGCGCTGGAAAAGATGGGCGTGGGGATCATCCTCTTCCGACCGTAGCTGAGACCAGGCAAGCTGGAAACCCCTCCGCAGATCGTATAGGACCGGCTAAGGGCAGCGAACCTCAAAGGACACTGCGTCATCAGCGAAGCCTGTGACTGACCATCGGGTCCCGGTCGCTGGCTCCCAGATGCCCAGCCGGACCGTGTAGGCGCCGCTCTGAACGGGCGGGAAGTAACGAACATCGCGAACAACCTCGCCGCTTTCCCAAAGCCAGAAAGGCAACATCCCCAAAAGCGGTCGCCCGTCGGCCTGAGCGGCGATCTCACCGCCCGGCCCCACCAGATGCGCGAAGACACTGACGTCGACGTCGACATCCGACCGGGCTCGCCACCACGTGGTAAGACGGATCCTGCCCTCTCGATCGCACGTGTGCGACATCCGCAGCAGGTCGATACGGCCACCGAAGCGAGCCTGGGTATCTGCATTGACCGAGGCGGCGTCGATCCCACCCGCATCGACTAAACGGATACGTTCGGGTTCATAGCGTGTCAGGTAGACTGCCTCCGCCTCTCGGGCGGCGGCCGCCACCTCCTGCCACCCAACCGCCTGACCGAACAACTGGTAGGTATACGGCTTCACTTGGTCAGTGGCGACGATGCCGAAGGCCACAGCCTCAGCCACGTCGCGAACCCCGGTGTGGACGTACGTGAGCCCGTCAGCCGTCACCCGCATGGGCAAAGGGGTGACGCCCTCGAAACCGAGCGGGTACAGCCGTCGGTTGGGCGTGATGCGGCGTGGGAGATTGACCAGCAACACGCGCTGCCCATCAGTCACCGTCTCGGCGGCCTTCCAGATGGCTTCGCCTGCCATGTGGTAAAGACGCACGCCATCGCGCACGAAAGAAGCAGCGGGAATCAGGAGCATTGCGGCAATCAGGACCGTGACGGGCACGCGACGTTGGTGCCGAGTGCGAGCAATCCAGAGACTGAGAGCAGCAGCCCACATCAAGGACGCGCCGGCTGCAGTCATGTACAGGAAACGAGGCGCCAGCGCGAACCAATCAGCCTTCATCGAGATGACCGGCGGTAGGGCAAACAATCCGAACCAGCCTGCCCCTAATAACAGGACATCAGGATTGTGCCGGACCAGCCACAATCCCAGAAGGGCCAGAGACGGCAGGGCCACTAGCCAGAGAGTAAGGGCCGGACCAACGCCGGTCCATGTTGCGAAGACTTGGGCCAGCGGAGCGAGAGGAAAGACAAGGCCCTGAGCCAGGTAGGCCACATTTTGCCACAAGTCAGTGACAGTAAGGCCGGAAGCCATCACGCCCGTGCCGCGCATCGATCTCCATAAGCCCCACATAGCGACGAAGAGGACAATGAATGCGATAGGCCACCGGGAGCGAGTCTCCCAGGAACGAGTCTCCCAGCGGGCTCTCAGCCGTCCGATCAGCTCGACGCTCACTATGAGGGGAGCGACCAGAATCCCGCTCTCATACGTGAGCGAGGACATGGCCGCGAGCCCAAGGGCGATCCCGATCCACCACCCACCCCTTCCCGCCCGCCCCCGGTCGTAGGCGAGCACCGCCGCGGCAGCCATGCCACTGACCAAGGGATTGTAGACGGCGCCGGGCCACGCAACGGCCTGGCGCGAAAAGGGGAACGCGGTGAACGAGGCCGCGGCAAGCGCAGCAGTGATCGATCGCTCCTCGCGGCCATCGCCAGGAGACACCCATCGCGCAGCGAGCAAGCCTGTCAACCACGCGGCGACGAAATGGGCGATGAGGTTGAGAAGATGGAGTCCGAAGGGACGAAGCCCGCCCACCAGCTCCGCCCACCCGCGCCAGATCGAATACCAAAGCGGCCGGTAGTACCCGTAGGGGCTTGGACTGGTCCACAGTTCACACCAAGAAATCGATTCGAGCCACGGAATCTGGATCAGATCGTCAGCGAACAGCGGAAGCGAGAGCGCGTCACCGTACAGAAAACTGACGAGAAGGAACGAAACGATGGCTGAGATAACAACCGGACGGATCAAGAATCGTAACCGAGGCCTCATTGCGGGCTAGTCTACCACAAGACCATCGGTCTGCAACCGGTCCACTGCCCGCCGCTTAGCCTCTGTCCAAGCCAGCATCCCCGTGCGCGTGCTGCCGAGCGGTTCCGACGGAATATTTGTTTCAAACGGACATTTTTTCTCGGGAACAAACCCTCAGTCTATTGGAGGAAGCTCCAGCAGCTGTTAAGTCGGCGCGCGGCCCTTTCCCGGGGGCTTGGAGCGCTCTTTTTTGGAAAAAGGGAGTATTGTTTCTCACTACCCTGACCAATTTTTTCCTCAGGAACAAGCATACTTCCGGAAGCGCTCGTTGGGCCGGGCGACCGCCCTCGCCGACAGGGGCTGAGAGCCGTTGAGGACGGAGGTCTCGTAACCCGTTCTTCGGTGGAACCAAAGCCTCCTCTTCCGTGCAGACGGTCGGCCGCGGCCGACGAAGGACGGAGCAGACGATGGCCCGGCGTATCGCCAGAATCTTCGCTGCGCTGACCTTGTTAAGGTGCCTATGCAGTATACCACACGCTGCCAAGTTTGTCAACAAGGAACTCCTTCAATCCCGCTAAGACATTTGCCCGAGTGAGAAGCCGGCTCGCGCAGCGCTCGAGGGCGACAGGTGAGATCTCCGTGGCGCGTGTTCCGTTTCGAACGGTTAGAGCGCCAATTCACGTTCCCTTGACAGCGACGGGTAACGTGTTATCATAATTGCAGTTGCCCAAGTCGGCCAGGCGGTCGCGTCCCATACACGGGGCGAGGAAAGTCCGGGCTCCATAGGGTGTGGTGCTGGGTAATCCCAGGTCGGGAAGACCTGACGGAAAAGGGCCACAGAAAAGTAGACAGCCGTGGCGATCTCTCCTGCAAGCAGTGAGTAAGATGAGTCGTCACGGTGATGGTGAAAAGGTGGTGTAAGAGACCACCGGCGTCCGTGGTGACACGGGCGGCCAGGCAACCCCCACCAGGAGCAAGGCCAAGCAATGAGGGCGAGTCTCTCGATCATTCGAGGGCACGGGATGACCCGTTCCGTTCGAGCCCCGGGTAGGCTGCTAGAGACGGTGGGTAACCATCGTCCCAGATAGATGATCGCCACCCTGCACCGCGCAAGCGGGAAGGGAACAGAACCCGGCTTATCGGCTGACTTGGGCAGAAGAAAGCCTCGACAGGTCTATGCGTTGGCCATCAAGCGGTCGCCTCTTGCAGCATGCTTCTCTGCCCCCCAAGACAGTGGAAAGGCCCCGGAGAGACCAAGCATGGCAGACCAGAAAAGTGAAGAGGAAGGAATGGTATCAACGAAAGCCGAGGAGTTGCTGAACGTCACCCGGCATATCCTTGAGGAGGCCGAGTTCTGCTTTCTGATCACTCGCGGGGAGAGTGAGGCGCTCAACGCCCGGCTTATGCAGCCCTTTGGACCCGACGACGATCTCACTATCTGGTTTGGTGCCAGCCCGCGATCGCGAAAGATTCGCGAGATCAGACAAGATAACCGCGTTACGGTGACGTTCGAGTACGCCGAAGAGGCAGCCTACGCGACCCTGCTGGGTGAGGCTGCCATCAAGAACAACATTGAGATCCGGCGTCGCTACTGGCGAGAGAGCTTCAGCGCATTCTGGCCGGAGGGTCCGGGGGATGATGATTACATCCTCATCAGGTTCTCGCCCTATCGCATTGAGGTTATGGATATTGATCTGGGAGTGGCTCCGGAGCCGTTCGGGCTCCAACCCGCCATCCTCGAACGGCACGATTCGGATTGGACGGTCCTCACCGGATGACGATACAGCCGATCCCGGAACCGTATTCGGCCGGTCTCCTACTGTCGTACAAGTGCACCAGCGCTTGTCGGCACTGTATGTACGCCTGCTCGCCGAGCTGGGACGCGGACTGGCTCGACGAGGATGATGCCGAGATCATCCTGACGGCGTTGTCCCGGGCGATGCGCGGCAAGTACCCTGATCCAGGCCAGGTCGGGGTGAACGATGGGATCCACTTCACCGGCGGGGAACCCTTCCTCAACTTCGACCTGTTACTCGAGCTGACCAGCATGGCCCGTCGGCTCGACATCCCGACCACGTTCGTGGAGACAAACGGATACTGGGCGACAAGTGACAGAACAGCCCGTCAGAAACTGCGAAGGCTCAAGGACGCTGGTCTCGACGGCCTCCTCATCAGCGCCAATCCCTTCATCCTAGAACATGTACCATTCGAGCGGACGAAGCGGGCAGTCAGGATAAGCCAGCAGGTGTTTGACAGCCGGGACGTGATCGTCTACCAGCAGTTCTTCTACAATCAGTTCCGACGGCTCGAGATCAACGGAACGATCGGCTTCGAGGAATACCTCGACGAAGCCGGATACGGGCTGCATCACGTGGAATTGTTCGCCAACGGCCGGGTGCCGTATAAGCTCGCCGAACTCTACAGACACCACCCGGCCGAGCGCTTCTTCGGTTCGTCCTGCCAACAGGAGTTGCTCCGCGACTGGCACGTGCATATCGACAACGAATGCCACTACATCCCCGGCTATTGCGGTGGCCTCTCGCTGGGCGACGCACGGGATCTCGATGCTCTGACTAACGGGATCGACCTTGACCAACATGCGGTCCTAAAGGCGCTGCTGACCGATCTGGAGGAACTTCTCGTCTTAGGCCTGGCGTTCGGCTACCAGGAGCGGGAAGGGTACGTGTCAAAGTGCCATCTTTGCATCGACATCAGGCACCACCTAGTGGCGCACGGGGACTTCCAGGAACTCAGGCCAAGAGGTTTCTACAGCCATCTGGAGGACGAGTTAGCATGAAGACGGTGCATCGCAACCGACTTCTCGGCGTCGATTTCAGCGGTGCGAAAGATGCAGGCGACAGAATCTGGATTGCCGATGGCTCACTTGTCGGTTGGGTTTTGCACATCGAGCGCGGCTACCCGGCCAGCGATCTACCCCGGTCCGGCAATGGGCGGGATAAGTCGATCAGGGCTCTTCGCAGGTTGATCGCAGGCGCGGGTCGGCCGATCCTCGGACTCGACTTTCCGTTTGGCCTGCCTCGGGACCTGACAAACTGGAACAACTGGGAATCGTTCGTGCTGGAATTTCCCAGTGAGTACCCTAGCCCTGAAGCATTCAGTCAGGCCTGCCGCAAGGCTGCGCCCGGCCGGGAACTGAAACGGAAAACTGATGAAGAGAAGCACAACGGGAGTCCGAGGTGGAAACCAAGCTGATCCCCGCTCGTCAGGCCCGGACGGAGATCCGCGTGGTCAATTCACGTTTCATCGCCACCATCGCGCCCGTCTTCAGCGTGGAAGAGGCACGAGCGTTTATCGCCAGAATTGAGCGCGAGTTCGACGACGCAACCCATAACGTCCCCGCGTATTTGATCGGACACGGCGCCTCAACGATCGCGCACTGCAGCGACGACGGCGAGCCGTCCGGAACCGCAGGTCCCCCAGCTCTTGCCGTGCTCAAAGGGAGCAATCTGGGTGACGTAGGCGCGGTGGTGACGCGTTACTTTGGAGGCACCAAGCTTGGCACGGGCGGCCTGGTCCGAGCGTATAGTGAGGCAGTGCGCGAGGTCCTCTCCGTCGTACCGCGAGCGATGAAGGTCCCCACACATACCGTCCTGATCGAAACGCCCTATAAGTTGTTCGAGCCAATTCGGCGGCTCGTCAAGCGCAGTTCGGGCCGGATACTCAAAGAGGCTTTCGCCGGAGAGGTAACGCTCTCGGTTCGGCTGCCGCGGGATCGACTGGCTGAGTTTCGGGAAGCTCTCCGAGAGCTGTCCCGAGGACAAATCGAGGGGCAGGTCATCGCGGGCAGCGAGACGACCATTATGCCGGTCGAGATCGATAGTTGAAGACGGAACGCCGTAACTCTTAGCGGCACGAGTAGCGGATACGTACCCCCGGGGACACGACATCTCTGACACACAGCAAAGAGCCGAGGCTCACGCCTCGGCTCTCATTAAAGGAGGAGAAGAAGAGAATCTTCTAAAGATAAGATATCACAGCGCAGTCATCGTGGCTTGACGCTGACCTGACGGCTACCCTACGCTCGCTTCATTGGTGAATTCTTGGCCGTCGTTCCCCGTGCGCTATGACCATCGTACCATTGACGGGCCTCCGGCTTCCGGTTATAATCACCGGTCAATGTCAATCAAGCGCTTAACAAGCATACTCGTCAAAGAATATCGACACATCATCCGAGAGCCCCGCACGCTCTGGATGGTGTTCCTCTCTCCGGCTCTTGTATTGATCGCCCTCTCTCTCGTTTTCACAAGCGGCAGCACCCGGGTCGAGCTGGCCATATGGGATCAGGACTTGACCGCACTTTCGCGCCAGTTCATCACCACACTGGGAAGCGACGGGGATTTCTCGATCAAGCACGTATCGGGACGGGACGAGATCGAAAGGTCGTTGACGGGGCGGCGCATCGATGCGGCACTTGTTATTCCGACCGGATTTGGGGACACGATCCAAGGGGGAGAAAGCGCCGCCGTGCAGGTCATCCTCGATGGCGTGAACACACTCGTCGCAGGGGAGACAACCGGCAGTCTGCTAGGGCATGTCGCCGACTTCGGGGTCGAGCTGAGCAAAGAATACCTGGTGCCCCCTCCGCCGGTGCAGGTCAAGCCGAACTCCGCCTATCTGCCGAAGAGCGCCGATCAAGATAGTATGGTCTCCGGTCTGATCCCCATCGTTTTCTCCCTGCCGGTGATCGCTGCAGCGCTGGCTCTGGCACGTGAGCGGGAGAAGGGCACGTTGGAGGCATTGGTCGCCACTCCCGTGCGAGGGCTGGAGTATCTGGGAGGTAAGCTGGCGGCCTATGTCACCGCCTCCCTGGCCGGTCTCCTGCCCGTGTGGTTGACCGCGTCGCTCGTATTTGGGGTTCCATTCCGCGGCAACCCGATCCTGTTTGTGGTCCTCACAGCGAGCTTTCTGCTGGCGAGCGTGGGCCTGGCCATCGTCATCGGGAATCTGGTGCGAAGCCAACAGGCGGCTACCGTGATTTCCCTATTCATCTTCTTCGTGCCGGCGTTCTTCTTGTCTGGGCTTACGGATCCGATCGACACAACCAAGATTGCTAGCACCGTCGTCTCCTACCTGATGCCCAGCACCCATTTCGTCACGATAAGCCGGGGCCTTCTTCTCAAAGGTGCCTCTCTGATTGAGCTTTGGCGTCCCTCGCTGATGCTGATCGGTCTCTCAGCAATCTGGATGGCAGTGGGCGTCTTCACGTTTAAGAAACGTGTCAGCCAGTGATGTTCGGCACAGCGAGACTCCCAATCGTCCACGGATACGACAGAGATTCTTCGAAACGGAGATCCAACATCATATGAGAGATGACCTGCAACGCATCGGGGGCCTGGCAGTCAAGGAATTCCTTCAGCTGGGCCGTGATAAGCTGCTCCTCGCATTTCTTATCCTCGGGCCACTGTTGGAGTTGCTGCTGATGGGAGGCATGGCTGGCGGTGGGGTTCAGAATCTGCCTCTCGCCGTCGTGGATCAGGAACGAAGTCGAGCCAGCCGTGAGTTTGTCGCCAAGCTGGACCGAACGGACGAGCTTCGCATCAAAGGTTACGCGGAGAGCGTCACACAAGCCCGGAACTGGATGCAGAATGGTGAGGTCGCAGCCATCGCCGTGATACCACCAGGCTACAGCGCAGCGCTGACAAATCCACAGCGGAGCGCCAGCGTACAAGTGATTGCCGACGGCTCGAACAACGTGGTCTCTACGGTCGCTCTGGCCGCGGCAGAAGATGTCGCGAGTCAGATTAGCAGGGACGTCTCGGACGCGCACTCGGCGGTCGAGAAGGGACCGGTGAACCTCCGCTTCGTGGCACGCTTCAACGCGGCCCTTGACGACCAACCACATGCCATCACAGCGATGCTCGGCATGATTGTCTTCCAAGTGGCCCTGGTGGTCGCGGCTCAGAGCTTCGCTCGCGAGCGGGAGCTGGGCACGCTGGAGCAACTCCGGGTGACACCCTTAAGCCGTCTCGATCTAATGTTGGGAAAGGCAATCCCCACACTGGTGATCGGGCTCGTGGATTTCCTGATGATGATGACTCTAATCATCGTCTGGTTCGACATCCCTCTGCGGGGGTCAGTGGTGCTCCTGTCCCTGCTAACGATCCCCTTCGTACTGGCGCAGATTGGCTGGGGGACGCTCATCTCCCTGGTCTCCCGCACCCAGCAGCAGGCGATGCTCCTCGTGTTCGGGCTGGCGATGTTGGAAGTGGCATTTTCGGGGTTCCTGGTTCCTGCGGGCGACATGCCGGGCGTGATGCGAGCCTTATCGTA
>Ga0207752_1000413_pt1 | contig 20106 bp, 12 predicted proteins | sample Pon2CUnioCityCA_6_FD_187272 | JGI IMG/M metagenome (GOLD analysis project Ga0207752, IMG submission 187272) | Marine sediment microbial community from Union City, CA, USA - Pond 2C Sediment 2 (SPAdes) | ecosystem: Environmental > Aquatic > Marine > Intertidal zone > Salt pond sediment ...
AAGAGTAGGTTCTGCGCCGCAAGTTGCAACCGATCCGCTCCAGAACAGGCTGGATTCGCTGCTGGTAACCGATGGTGACGGCTCCGGCGGAACGAAGGAGCCAAGGAGGTGTTTTCCTGCTGATACTCTCGTATGGATCGATGGAGAATTGATACCGATTTCCAACGTCGTTCCTGGACAAATTGTGAAGAAATCGCTAAGCAATTCGTCAACAATATCTTTACAGAAGGAAGTTTATTCACATGAAATTGAGAACGTTATCGAACACAATGAGTCCGAGGGATCATGGGAACGATATGAAGTGATACTGGAAAACGGAAATTGCATTACTGTTGCAGATATACATTTCTTTTTGCTTGATTCCGGCCTATGGGTTCCGGTGCAAGATCTAACGAGTAACTCAAAACTCGTTTCTTTAGAGGGTCCGGTTTGCGTAGAACGTGTAGTTAAAAGAGCGCTGCCTAGCATCGGCAAGGTTTACAATCTGAAGGTCAAAAATGCGGAGCGGTATTTAGTGGGTAAAGATGGAATTGTAGTACGCGATTGGTAACCGTCTGTATTGACGGAGTCCGATTGTTTGATAGCCGGATCGTGGTGAGATAGCCCCTGCTTTTTGGCGGCCTTGTGTGCGAGCACAAGGCCGCCTGTTTATTTGAACCGGGTGCTTGCAAGAACCGAATGGGGAGTAAATCATCAGTTAAAAGCAGGGATGCTTCTATAATTCAATCAAATCTTTAATTCTAAAGCTTGCATTTCGCCGGCTTGAATGTTATAATTTGTAGTTTTACATCGGCTTATATTATATGGCCATTATTGTATAAAAAGGTACGCTGGATGGGTAATAAAGCAACGAAAAATAGTAAAAAAAGGAGTAACCGGCTGTTTCGAAGCGCCGTCAAGGTGATAATCGTCCTGGCGGCTATATCGATATTGACAGTAATCGTGAAAATGCCGGCGGAAAAGCAGGAAGCAGCTCCTACCGAAGCCCCGGCGGTTAACGTTAAGGTAATGACCGTTAAAACCGAGCCGCAGCTTGCCGATACTTTCCAGCTTCCGGCGGTGATCGAACCGAACCGGATTGTTACGGTCTCTTCCGAGGTTGCCGGGCGTATCGAGAAGATTCGACCGGAAGAGGGCGATAAAATAAGTGCTGGAGACCTGTTGATTCAGCTCAATAAGGATTTGATACTATCCGAGTTCGAGAGTGCCAGGGCACAGGTAGAACGGGATCAGATCGAATTTGACCGAATGACTAATCTGGCCAAAGAAAACGCCGCCACCCAGCGCGAGCTGGACAACGCCACCTCCCAGCTTGCTATCAGCAAGGCGCGTCTGGAAGGAATCCGCGCTCGCCTTGAGCGCACCAGCATTTTCGCGCCTACAAATGGAGTGCTCAACGACCTGCTCGTCGAGGAGGGCGAATACGTCGATCCCGGCAATCCCGTAGCTCGGATTGTCGATAACGATACGGTACATGCGGTTGTCGATATTCCCGAACGTGATATCGCATTTTTTTCCGTAGGCGATAAAGCCCGGGTCGATGCGAACGTAAAAGACGTGGATGAATCGCCGATAGGGACAATCACGTTCATCAGCGAGCTGGCTGATCCGAAGACCCGAACCACGCGCACGGAGATAACCCTCGACAACACAGAAAAAGACTGGCATAGCGGCCAGATCGTTCGTGTTACTCTAACACGTCGCATTCTCAAAGACGCTGTCATGGTTCCGCTGCTGGCAGTGATCCCAATGGAGAACGGCAAGGCCGTATACGTAGTAAATTCCTCACAGGCCAAACGTCACCAGGTCAAACTGGACATCATCAAGGGCGACCAAGTGCGGATAACGAGCGGCCTGGAGCCGGGCGATAAGCTCATAGTTTCCGGCCATCGTTTCGTCGCTCCGGGACAGAAAGTGAATATCGTAGAGGAAATCGAAAATAACACGTATGTAAAATGACGCTTTGACTTTTTTGAATTCTTATCATGCTCCTGACCGATGTTGCCATCAAAAATCGCACTACCGTAGCCGTACTCGGCATTATAATTATCCTCATGGGCGGCTACAGCTATTTTACGCTGCCCCGAGAGGCGGCGCCGGATATCCCCATTCCCTACGTCCTGATTACAACCATCTATGAAGGTGTCTCGCCTGAGGACATGGAGACCTCCGTGACGATGAAAATCGAAAAGGAGCTAAACGGCGTCCGCGGCGTCGAGGAAATCACCTCCAGCAGTGCCGAGGGTATCTCGTTAATCAGTGTGGAATTTCAACCGGACGTACCCAGCGAGGTGGCCCTGCAGCGGGTGCGGGACCGCGTTGATATTGCCGAGGCGGAGCTGCCGCTCGATGCCGAGGAGCCGGTGATTAAAGAAATCAACTTTGCCGAGCTGCCCATTATGCTCATAAGCATTTCCGGCGACATCTCGCCCATGCAGCTCAAGGAGGTCGCCGACGACGTTCAGGATGCGCTCGAGGCTGTGCCCGGTGTGCTCAAGGTCGAGATGGCCGGTGATTTGGAGCCTGAAATCCGGCTGGAGTTCGATCCTGACCGGGTGGCTTCTTTCAATCTGACTATCCCGGAAATCCTTGCTCTTATTCCCTCGGAAAACGTCAATATTTCCGCGGGCGGACTGGAGACGGAAGTAGTTAAATTCAATGTTCGTATTCCCGCCGAGTTTGTCTCGCCGGAGGAGGTGGACCGTCTGCTGCTGACAGTCCGGGACGGAAAGCCTATCTATCTGGCCGATGTAGCCGAGGTAAATTATACCTTCAAGGACCGAACCACTTATTCGCGGCTCGACGGTGTTGACAATATCACGCTGAGCGTCAGCAAGCGCGTCGGGGCCAATGCCGTCCGCGTTTCCGATTACGTAAAAAGGGTAATTGAAAAATCGCAGGAACAGGCCGGCAACATGGTAAAGTTCGATATCACTTTCGACATGTCGAAGATGGTTCGCAATATGGTGGCCGATTTGGAAAATAACATCTTCTCGGCGCTGGTTCTGGTGACGGCGATATTGGTGCTGTTTCTCGGCTGGCGCCCGAGCTCGATTGTCGCGATGATAATTCCGCTGAGTATGCTAATCACCTTTTTTATCGTCCAGATGCTGGACTACACCCTGAACATGATTGTACTGTTCAGCCTGATACTGGTGCTCGGAATGCTGGTCGATAACGCCATTGTAATCGTAGAAAATATTTTCCGGCATTTGCAGCTCGGATACAACCGTATCGAGGCGGCGATACTCGGAACCAGGCAGGTGGCCTGGCCGGTCACAACCTCGACTTTCACGACAGTCTGTGCGTTTTTGCCTATGATTTTCTGGCCGGGTATCATGGGTGATTTTATGAAGTACCTGCCCATTACTCTGACCATCGGCTTGCTGGCCTCGCTGTTTGTAGGCCTTGTGTTCAACCCGGTAATTTGCTCGGTTTGGACGGGGCGTTCACAGGCGCCGAAGAGGACCGAAAACTGGTTTATACGCGGTTACAAACGTATCCTGCATACCGGTCTGAATAATCCCGGCCTTACCGTATTTTTGGCGTTCTGTCTGCTGGTTGGTTTGGCTGTTTTATACGGCAAAATCGGAAAAGGTGTGGAGTTCTTTCCGGAAGGCGATCCGAAGCGCGCCATGATCAATATCCGTGCCCCGCAGGGGACGAACATTCATGAAACCGACCGAATTGCCCGCCTGATTGAGAAGCGGGTCCAGCCGTATAAGCCCTGGCTCGAACATATCGTCACAAATGTAGGTTCTACCAGTAGCGGCAGCATTAGCCTTATGGCCAGTACCGGCGGGCCGCATCTGGCTAATGTAACGCTGGTTTTCTATGACTTCGTCGAGCGCGAGAGGCCGTCGATGGAGATCATTGCCGAAGTGCGCAAGGACGTAGCCGATATCGCAGGTGCCGAGATCAGGGTGGAGAAGGAAGAAGAGGGTCCTCCCACCGGAGCGGCGGTAACGGTCCGTATCACGGGAGAAGACTTCAAGACACTCGAGCGCTTGAGCGAACAGGCCAAACGGATGGTATCGGATGTTCCCAACCTTGTTAATCTGCGAAGCGACCTGGAGGCCGAGCGGCCGGAGCTTGCCTTTATAGTCGATCGGCGCGTCGCGATGCTACTCGGCGTCAACACCGCCACCGTGGGTAACTTTTTAAAGATGGCTATCTTCGGGACAAAAGTCGGGACCTACCGTCAGTTCAACGATGAGTACGACATCACCGTTCGTCTGCCGCTGGAAGAGCGTGTCGACATAGATGATTTATACCGGCTGCAGATTCCAAACGCCGCCGGCGAGGCGATAATGCTCAGCTCGCTGGGAGAATTCAAATATCGGGGCGGATTCGGGACTATCAACCGCGTCGATCAAAAGCGCGTAGTCACCCTTACCGCCGATGCCGAAGGCCGTCTTGGTACGGAGGTTTTGTCGGATGTTCAAGAGCGTCTTGCAGAGATGGATTTGCCGGCCGGATATGAAATCAAATACGCCGGTGAAAAGGAAGAACAGGATAAGGCCCAGGCGTTTCTCTCCAGGGCGTTCGCCATTGCCGTTCTGCTGGTCACGATGGTCCTGGTGATTCAGTTCAACTCACTCATGATACCGTTGATAATCATGACCACTGTCGTGCTTTCGTTGATCGGCGCTCTGACGGGTTTGCTTATCTGCGATTTACCTTTCGGCATCATTATGACCGGAATCGGCGTTATCAGCCTGGCCGGCGTGGTAGTGAATAATGCGATAGTATTGCTTGCTTATACGCGTCAATTGCAGGAGAAAGGACTGGATCTTGTAGCAGCCGCGGAAGAGGCCGGCGTTACACGTCTGCGCCCTGTGATGCTTACGGCGGCCACCACAATCACCGGTTTGATTCCAATGGCAATCGGAATATCCTTCAATGTCCATAACTTTACGTGGGCGACGCGAAGTGAGTCCACTCAGTGGTGGCGTAACATGGCGGTGGTCGTGATCTTCGGACTGGGCTTCGCCACTGTATTGACATTGGTGGTGGTTCCTTCGCTTTACGTCATGCTCAGCCGGCTCTGGCTCCGCCTCGGGCTCAAAGTAGTCAACGACAGACATTCGGCGGAAAAAGTAGCGACAGTCGCCGGCTCGTGATATCAACTACAGTAAAATTTTGTAATTGCCATAACAGGAGCAACAATGAAAATGGATTTCTCGTATTACATGCCGACCAGAATCATCTTCGGCTGCGGCAAGCTGAGCGAGCTTGAAACCACGCCCTACCTGCCCGGCAAAAAAGCCCTCGTTGTAATCGGGGCCTCCGGGGCCATGAGGAAACACGGCTATCTCGACAGAGTGACCAAATATCTGAAGAGCAACGGCGTCGAAACGGTTGTGTATGACAAGATTCAACCCAATCCTGTTTCCGAACACGTCGAAGAAGGAGCGTCTGTGGCTAAAGAGAACGGATGCGATTTCGTTGTCGGTCTCGGCGGAGGCAGCACAATCGATTCGGCAAAAAGTATTGCTGTAATGGCTGTCAATCCGGGCCGGTACTGGGACTACATAGCCAGAGGAAGCGGCGGGGGAAAAACACCCGCCGGCGGGGCGCTGCCTGTTGTGGCTGTAACAACGACCGCCGGGACGGGAACCGAAGCGGATCCCTGGACGGTTATCACCAAAAGCGAAACAAATGAGAAAATCGGATGGGGCGCCGATTGCACGTTTCCGCGATTGTCGATTGTCGATCCCGAGCTGATGGTCAGTGTGCCCGCGAAAATTACCGCTCACACCGGCATGGATGCTTTTTTTCACGCCGTCGAAACATATCTTGCTACGGTTCACCAGCCGACCAGTGATCTGCTGGCGTTGGAAGCGGTAGCTCTGATTACAAAATACCTGCCGGTTACCGTTAAGGACCCAACGAATATCGAAGCAAGAACCAAACTCGCCTGGGCCAATACTGCGGCGGGAATTTGTCAATCGCTGTCTCGCTGCATCTCCCACCATTCGATGGAACACGCCGTCAGTGCTTATTATCCCGAAGTCGCGCATGGCGCAGGTCTAACGACGCTTTCGGTTTATTACTTCAGCTACCTGGCCCAAAGAAATCCCGCTCGCTTCGGCGATCTGGCGCGGGCAATGGGGCAAGATATCGAGGGCTTGCCGGAAAAGGAAAGTGCCATGTCATTTATCGACGGTTTGAAGAAGCTTATAAAGAACATCGGCCTTGAATCCGAGAAGCTCTCCGACTTCGGCATTAGGCGTGAAGACTTGAAAACTTTTACCGAGAATTCTTTCTACGCGATGGGCAGCCTTTTCGACATCACACCGGTTGAACTGACAAAGGACGATGTTCTCGCCATCTATGAAAATGCCTACAGCGATTGATTAAAAATGCCTAAAGTGACACGAATGTGTCATCCTGAGGCGCAGCCGAAGAATCTCAATCCTCACAAGACAACAATAGTATCAATCCTGGATTCTTCACGGAGCCTGTCCTCGAGCGAAGCGAAGGGCTCAGAATGACAGCTCTGCTGTCACTTTAGCTCACTTTAGTCACTTTTGGTCAATAGCCAATGGCACAGCCGTCTTTGCGGGGATCGGAGGCTCCGAAGTATCGCCGGGGATTTGATTTTCTCCATATTCCCTGATAGCCGCCGAACGCGCCTGCTCCGGGATTGATTTTGTGCCCCATGTAGGACAGTTTCAGCTTGGTCTCTTCCGGAATATGCCGCTCGAAACTGACCGAACCGCCTCCGACCATCTTTCGTCCGGTCGGCGTCGAGCTTTCGGAATGCTGAATCCGCGGCTGCTCGCCCGCCTGCTGGGGCGAGAAACCGAAATCGATGATATTCATCAGCACCTGAGCGTGTCCCTGCGGTTGGAAATCGCCGCCCATAACTCCGAACGAAAAGACCGGCTGGTCGTTTTTGGTCACGAACGCCGGGATGATGGTATGGAAAGGCCGCTTATGTGGCTCCAGTTTATTGAGATCGTCAGGATTGAGCGAGAATAGATGTCCGCGGTTCTGAAGGCAGAATCCCAGGCCGTCCGGCACAAAACTCGAACCCCAGCCGTAATATATGCTCTGAATGAGCGATACCATATTGCCGTCTTTGTCCGCTGCCGTCAGATAGACCGTATCAGAGGAGCCTTTGAGTCTGCCGGGCTTGACCTGCTGGGCGGCCCGCCTCGGATCGATTAATTTTACACGCCGGGCAGCGTATTCTTTGGAGATAAGCTCTTTGACCGGAACATCGGCGAAATCCATGTCGGCGTAGTACACGGCACGGTCCTCGAACGCCAGTTTTTTTGCTTCGATGAAAAGGTGCAAATGCTCGGCAGAGTTAGACTGCATCGAACCGATATCGAAATGCTCCAGCAGATTCAGTATCTGCAAAGCGGCGATTCCCTGGCCGTTTGGCGGCAGCTCCCAGACATCGTAACCGCGATAGTTGGTACTGACCGGCTCGACCCAGTCGGCGGTGTGGTCACGGAAGTCGCGCATAGAGAATTTCCCGCCGTGGGCTTTGGAAAACTTGACAATTCTCTCGGCAATTTCTCCCTCGTAGAACGCCTCGGCGCCGTCGCGGGCGATTATCTCGTAGAACTTTGCCATATCCTGGTTTTTGAAAATCTCGCCGAATCGCAAAGGCTTGCCGTCCGGCATGAAAGTCTTTAGGGCGGCGGGATTGGCCTCTTTGCCGAGAGACCAGGAGCGGGCGATAATGGGCGTAACGCCGAATCCTTCACGGGCGTAATATATGGGCGCTTCGAGGATCTTCGCCAGATCAAGCCGGCCCAGTCTTTTTTGAAGCGCCGACCACCCACTAACGCATCCGGGAACGCTCCATGCCAGCGGGCCGTGGACGGGAATCTCTTTCAGCCCCAGTTCATGTACTTTGTCCAGGCTCCAGTCGTATGGCGAGCGGCCGCTGGCATTCAGTCCGAGCAGCTTGCGGTCTTTCTCGCTCCAGACGATGGCGAACAAATCGCCGCCGGGCCCGCAGCTCATCGGCTCGACCAGAGAAAGCATGGCATTAGCGCAAATGGCCGCATCTACTGCGTTGCCGCCCGCTTTTAGAATATCAACACCCGCCATGCTGGCCAGGGGCTGGCTCGAGCAGACAAGCCCGTTTCGGCATACGAGAGTCGAGCGGTTCTGGTTTCGATGCCGGATTATATCCCGGTCTAAAAATATATCGTTGCGTGATGTCTGTTTGCCGGGCTGTCCGGCCGCAGACAGATTGTTCCCGATTAAACCTGAAGTCCAGGCACAGCCGGCAAGTTTGAGAAATGAACGTCGTTTCATAAGCTTCCACCTTTCTATATACAGCACAAGTGGCTTATAAGCAATTTCTGTCTGGAGTTATTGTATCTGCGCAGACTGACAAGTCAAGCGGACCACGAGCCTAATCCGGACTGTTTGGGAAATTGAAAGTGAAATTTAATCGAAATACTTTTGAAGTTTTTTCTGGACATTCGCAGCCCGGCAGGTCAAATTATTGGGAGTTGGTACAAGAAAAGGAATTCGGAAATAAATTGAAAGGAAAGGTAATATGTTTTTGCCCGTTCCAAAACCGATTCGCAAGATTCTCAAGATTCTCCGGGGCGGCGTTTCGCCGGTCATTATCTTCATCTCGATATTACTGGGCTTTACGTTCGGCATGATACCGGACTTCTCGGGGCTGCATGCTTTTTTGATAGTACTGGTGTTCTTTCTGAATGTCCATCTTGGGATGTTCCTCTTGTCGGCGGCTTTGGGCAAAGCCCTCTGTCTTGCCGCCGCACCCGTGCTCTATCACTTAGGGATGGCCGCCCAGAACTACCTGTCACCTCTGCTGAACTTCCTGGCGAAAATACCAATTATCGGTATAACGGACTTCAGGAAATACGCCATCGTCGGCGGTTTAATAGCAGGCCCTGTTATAGGAATAATAGTGGGATTGTTTATGGCCAAGACAGTCGTTGGTTTTCGCCGGATGATGCTGAAAGCAGAAGAGAAGTCTGAAAAATTCAAGAGGTGGTATTCCAAGACCTGGGTGCGAATCTTAGACCGAATTCTAATCGGCAAGCGGGCAAAAGACACAAAAGCACTCTTCACAGTCAAGACCAAAATCATCCGCAAGGCGGGAGTTGCTTTTGCCGTTATACTGGTGGTTGTCTTCGGCGCAGCAGGCTATTTTCTTAAGAATGAACAGATCAAAGAATATGCCACGTACAGACTAACCCGGTTAAACGGCGCCGAAGTCGACATCGAAGCGCTCGATCTTTCGGTGCTGGGCGGTAAAGCTTCGGTTTCCGGAATACAGGTGACCGATCCCAATAATCCTCAGATGAACCAGTTCGCCGTAGAGAATGTATCTGCTGATGCCAGTGTCTATGACCTGACGCTGGGAAAGGTTGTGCTGGACCAGGTGAGGTTGTCCGATGTCCAGTTCAATCAGAAACGCCAAACACCCGGCGAGGTAATCGAAACAAGAACCGAAGAGCCGGAACCCTTCGATCCCTGCGAATACAAGGCGCCAATGGAGGGCATCAGTAAGATTGACAAATATCTTGAAAATGCAAAGGCCGTCAAGGAATGGCTGCAAAAGGCCCGAAAATGGCTGCCGGAACCGGCCGAAAAAGAGGCCGAAGCACCCGTGGAAGCCAAACCGGTCAAGTATCTCGATTATCTCATTGCCCACGCTGATGTGCCGACCTCGGCACGGTTCCTTGCCAGGGATGTGCTGCTGGAGAAGGTAAAAATACAATCGCCCGTTTTCGGCAATAGCAATATAAGTATGGAGAACATCAATGATGCCCCGTCTGCCACTGCCTTGCCTGTCAGCCTGAAGGTCAAGTCGAACGATACGCCGCTCGAAATTGATATGACGTTCGATTACAGCAAAGGAGAAAAGGTGCCGAAAGTTACCGGCAGTTTTGCCGGTCTTGAGCTGAATAAATTGCAGTCTAGTCTTAGCAGTGACGCCGGCCTGAGCTTTACATCCGGCCTCGTTTCGGGTCAGTTCAACGGCTCGATAACGAGCGAATCGATAGATCTTGCCGTGGATGTCGAGGTACAGAATATGCAGGCCAGTTCTCAGGGCGACGGCATTCTGGGCCTGGACAGCCAGACGACATCAGAAGCACTTAAAATCCTCAAAAACCTAAAGACAACGATCAGAATAGTAGGTCCGACCACCGAGCCCCGGCTTGTCTTCGACACACACGGACTTCAGGAAAGTATAAAGCAGGCGCTGGTAAAAGCCGGCAAGGAAAGACTGGCGGAGGAAATAGACAAACAGATCGATGAGCAGCTCGGCGACGAACTCGGTGATAAGGTCCCTGAGGAGTTGAAGGATGTTATCAAGGAGCCGAAAGACCTTCTCAAGCAAGGTCTCGGCGGCCTGCTCGGCGGAGAGAAAGAAGAAAACAAGTAGCAAAGATTAAAATTCCAGCCAAAATATGGAGAACTGTCAAGGAGTAGTATATAATTAGCATTCGTAAGATGTGCGTTCGATCTTTCAGGTTTTAATAACGGATTGAAATGAAAGGATTTTGCCATGCATTATAGAATTCCAATTGTGGCGGCATGTTTGGTCTTGTGTGTTCAGATATGTCACGGAGATGAGATTCACCTGAAGAACGGAGATCGTATTTCCGGGAAAATTCAGCATCTTGTAGATGGGAAATTAACCTTAAAGGCGGATGCCGCCGGAACGGTAACGGCAGCTCTGTCCGATATCCAGACTTTAAGCAGTGACGAGCCGATCGAAGTCAACCTTAAAGACCAGACGGGTTTTACGCAAAGAGTCTCGACCGCCGGGCCCGGCATGTTCGCCATCGAAGGCACCGAGTCAATGCAAGCCCAGGAATTCGCGGTCGCCGATATAGCCTCCATCAATCCGCCCCCAAAGCCCGTACCGAAGTGGACGGGGGATATTTCAGTCGGAGTTACCTCTACACACGGCAATACGAAGATGGATAGAGTAAGTGCCAACGCTAATTTCTCCAAACGCACTGAAAAAGACCGCACCACTATCAGCACGGATTATGCCAAGGCCGAACAGGAAGACCCGGACACCGGCGAAGATGAGACGATCGAAGACTGGTGGCGTGCAAAAGGCAAGTACGACTACTTCTTCAGCAAGAAGATGTACGGCTACGTTGACGGCCGGTACGAAAAGGACGCCGTCGCTGAACTGGACCGTCGTACTATAATTGGTATCGGTGCAGGCTATCAGTGGGTTGAATCGGAAGAGATGAACTTTTCGACGGAATTCGGTTTGGCGTCGCTTTACGAGAAATACGAGAATCAGACTGACAGCAACAGCGAAATTTCGCTGCAGCTCGGCTACAATTTCGATAAGAAGCTTCGCAAGAACATAAACTTCGTTCACGATCTGACGTATTATCCGGCGATAGATAAATTCTCCGACTATTATCTTACAACAACCGGCGGAATCCGGGCCGATTTTACCGAGACGTTTTTTGTAACCGCAAAAGCGATCATGAACTACGACACGACGCCTGCGACCGGTGCTCACAAAACGGATGTTAAGTATTTTTTCGGCTTGGGGTATAGATTTTAATCAGGCTCCAGAATACGGTCATTCTTTCATTCACGAGTCTGCCCTTAAGACTTGACAACAGCCGTTCAGAGTCTAAAATCTTCGCCTATGGCCGAGCCGCCCCGACGAAAAAAGAAAAAGAAAAAACACAATCCCATCATAGATTGGTTTACTTATTTTCTGTTACGTGTTCTCGTCGTTTTTCTCTATCTTTTCGATGTCGAGACCAATCTTAATACCGCTTGTTTTCTCGGCCGGCTGTTGTGGAAACATTATCATCGCGGCCGAAATCGCGCCCTGGATAATCTTCGCGCGAGCTACCCAGAGAAGAGCGAACAATGGATATGGCAAACGGGCCGGCGAAGTTTCGAGCATCTTGTGATGCTGACAATAGACATTCTCTTTACGCCCCGGCTGGTTAAAAAGTATAACTGGCGAGATTACTCGCGATACAAAAATATTGAGCGTGTCAAATGGATGATGGCCGAAGGACGCGGCCTGTTGTTGGTCGGCGCTCATTACAGTAATTTCGAGATAATCGGCTATCTTCTTGGTCTGTTCGGATTCAATGTTTACAGCATCGCACGACCGCTGGATAACAAGTTTATAAGCAGATTCCTTTATGGAGTTCGCAGGGCCGCCGGACAAAAAATCATCGACAAAAAGGGCGCCACGGCTCTAATGGAAGAACTCACTTCGAAGGGCGCAACGCTCTGTTTTGTCGCCGACCAGGACGCCGGCAAGAAAGGGATTTTTGTCGATTTCTTCGGTCGAAAAGCAAGCACATACAAAAGCATCGGTCTGCTCGCCATAACCAAAAACATGCCGATAGTGGTCGGTTACAGCAAGAGAATCGATAATCGTTTCTTTTTCGAAATGGGCGTAACTCGAATTATCTTTCCCGAAGAATGGGCCGACAAGAACGATCCGCTGAAATGGCTGACAGCCGAATATACCAAAGCCATTGAAGAATTCGTACGTCAGGACCCGACGCAATACTGGTGGCTGCACCGCCGCTGGAAACGCAGGCCGAAGGAAGAAAGAGAAAAGCCTGGCTCGCAGAGTTCGCGGTAGCACCGTAAGGCGTCCTGTGGAGGGCGGTTCGCGAACCGCCCCCTATAGCGCGAAGCGCACATTCGCGAAGCGCCCCTACATTTGTTTTCATACGAGCGGGTCACTGCCGGTGGCGATGCCGCGGAAAAGTCCCGGGCCGGGCTTCATTTCCTGCTGCTTCGGCACAAGCTCGTGCTTGGAGGCGTTCAGCAGCCAGCTCCAGTTGAAAGTCCGGCCGGTATAGGCGGAAATTCGAGCGCCGATTGCCGTCAGCGTGCTCTCGGCGATTCGCTGGCCCTCGTTGAGAACGTCGCCGCTGCGAATGCTCTTGACCAGGTCGATGTGCTCCTGTTCCATGCCGTTGACGTGTTCGCCCTCGTACCTCCATTCATTATCGCCGGAAATCCTGTCGCTGCAATTGCTCGTGCCCTTTGTGCCGACGATCTTTTCGCTATTGCCGCGGCCGCCGGGCCCGTGCCCGCTAAAGCTCAGACAGCGAGCACCGTTGGGATATTCGAATTCCGCGTAAATATGGTCCCAGATATTGCCGTTATACTTTTCCCAGCCTTCTTCGCTGCCGTTGTTGAGTGCTTTGCATACTTGCTTTGCCTGTTCGGTGTAATCACGGCAACCCCGGCCGCCCAGTGCTGTGAACTTCGCCGGCGGGCCGTCAAAGCACCAGTTCAGCACGTCTATATTGTGAATATGCTGCTCGCATATCTGGTCGCCCGATAGCCACGTGAAGTGATACCAGTTATGACACTGCCACTCCAGCTCGCTTAAGCCTTCCTTATGGCCGCGGTACCAGATGCCGCCGCCATACCAGTAGCACTGGCCGCCGACCAGCTCTCCGATCTGGCCGTTGTGGATTCGCTTCATCAGCTCGACCCGGCTGAATTCATGCCGGCGCTGCGTGCCGCAGACGATGGCCAGCCCTTTCTCTTTGGCGAGTCTGGAAGCTTCCATAACCTGGCGGCAGCCGGCCACGTCGGTCGCCACCGGTTTTTCGGTGAAGACATGCTTTCCGGCCTTGATGGCGGCCATCATCTGCCGACCGCGAAACGCCGGGGCCGTCGCCATCAGCAGCAGGTCCGCCTCGCAGCGGGATATTTTCTCATGACAGTCGAAGCCCCAGAACAGGTGGTCGTCGTCGATTTTCACGCGGTCTTTGAATTTCTCATCCCTGGCGATTCTGTCTCTCGTGCTTCTGACTTTGTCCTCGAACAAGTCGGCCAGGGCGATAACTTCGATGCCCGGATCGGCCTGCAGGTTCTGGCGAAGGGCGCCGTTTCCGCGTCCGCCGCAGCCGAGCAGCCCGACTTTAATCTTGCCCGTGCCTTGGGCGTGAACCACATGCGCCACAGAGCCGGCCAGCGCCGCAGCTCCGGCGGCTTTTGCCACTGTCTTTTTCGGTTTACCCTGTGAGATGGCGGCTTTGCCTGTCTCACGGGGTGAATTTTTATTTTTATCTGACGATGTCATATTTGAAATCTCCTTTGTTCGTTCTTTTTTGAACCGTTTGCTCAACTGTAGGGTGGGGCTTGCCCCACCATCATAGAAGCTAACCGCGTCTTCTTCGTCGGCCCTGTGCCAGGCCCGGCAGTTCGTATTGGCCCGGTATCGCATACGGCCTCACGGGTTTGGAATCGCTCAGCTTTAAATCGTCGGGCGGCAGATAATTCAGCGTGCATCTGTTCATAAACCACGACTTTTGGAACTGCTGCCGGGAATAGGCCGACTCGCGCCCCATGATCGCACAAAGCGTGCTCTCGGCGATTCGCTTTCCTTCGTTGAGCGGATTGCCGCTGCGGATGCTCTTTATCAGGTCTTTGTGTTCCTCGACATACGGATTGGGATTCGGGCCCTCGTATCGCCAGGGATTTTCGCCGGTGATAATGCCGGAGCAGTCGCTGCTGCCTTTGGTGCCGGCCACGCGTTCGCTGACGTTGTTGGTGGTTCCCTCGATTTGACGGCACATGCTGATGGTCCGCACGTCGCCGGGATAGAAGAATTCTATGCCGAAGTGGTCGAAAATGTTGCCGTGCTCGGGCCCGGTGCGGTATTGCCTGCCGCCGAGGCCGTGGACCTTCTCAGGCAGCTCATCGAACGCCCAGTTAATCACGTCGATGTTGTGCACGTGCTGCTCGCATATATGGTCGCCGGAGAGCCAGGTGAAGTACAGCCAGTTGCGAATCTGCCACTCGACGTCGCTCTGGCCGGGCTTGCGTTCGCTGACCCATAAGGAGCCCATGTTCCAGTAACACTGTGCCGAGACGATATCGCCGATTGCGCCGTCGTGGATTCTTTTCATGGTCTCGACGTATTTCGGCTCGTGTCGTCGCTGCGTGCCGGCGACCACGGCCAGGCCTTTTTCAGCGGCCTTCTCGGATGCCTCGATGACCATCTTAATTCCCGCCGGGCAGACAGCCACCGGTTTTTCCATGAAGATGTTCTTGCCGCTGTCGACAGCCGCGGCGTACTGCCTCGGACGAAAGCCGGGCGGTGTCGCCAGGATGACCAGATTCACATCGTCAAGCGCCAGCACCTGCTTGTAGGCGTCCAGGCCCACAAAACAGCGGTTGTTCGGGATTTTGAATTGTTTCTTCAAGCCCTGTAATCTGTCCTCGAAGGCGTCTGCCAGGGCGACGATTTGAACGCCCTGCGAGGAATTGACGCAGTCGTTTGCAGCGCCGGAGCCTCTGCCGCCGCAGCCGATCACGCCGACGCGGATGGTATCGCTGCCTCGTGCTTCGGCTAAAGGCCCCGCCGTACCGGCCAGAGCCAGCGTTCCGGCCGCATAAGCCGAACTCTTTAAGAGCTCTCGTCTTGTTAGTTTTTGCTTTTGCATCATGTTTTTTCTCCAACTCAAATGTGTGCGATGAACTTCGTGTTTTTCAGCTTTGAAAAAACGATTATAATCCTCCCCACTAAATAAAATCAAGAAAGAAAAAATAGTAAATCAAGATTCTTAAACGTCGAGGTTTTGTACTTCGAGTGCGTGGTCCTGGATGAAGTTCCTTCTTTTTTCGACGTCTCCGCCCATCAGGATACTGAAGAGCCTGTCGGCCTCGCCTGCGTCGTCGATCTTGACGCTCAGCAGGGTTCGCGTCTGCGGATTCATGGTTGTTTCCCATAACTGCTCGGCGTTCATCTCGCCCAGCCCTTTGAATCGTTTTATCTCTATTGACTTGCCGCCAATCTGCCTGATTCCGGCACAGATTTCGCCCAGTGCGGCGATGTCGTACTTGTCGGGTCCGTTTATTAGCTGGAACCTGGTCTGTACGGCTTCGCCGGAGACTGTTTTAACGGGTTTCAGCAGGAAATCTCTCAAATCCAGCTGTAAGGGCGGTTCGCGAACCGCCCCTACGGCTTTGAGCTGTTCGTTTATCTGGTTGATTCGGCCGACCTCGTGAAGCTCTTCGGCAACGACTACATCTTCGATTTGGTCTTCGTCTTCGGTAGGGGCGGTTCTCGAACCGCCCTTACCAAGCTCTTTCAGTTCGTTTGCCCTTTTTTCGTACTGCCGGCGGTCGTAATAAATCTCTTGTTGGCCATCGGCGAAGAGACGAAAAGCCGGCAGTCCGCCTTTTTCCGGATCGTAATAGGCGCCGGCGAATTCTATAAAGTCAATGCCTCTGCTTTTCAGGACTGCGATAATTCGTTCTGCCTCGGCCAGCAGCTTAACCAGTTTTTCCATTTCTTTGCCGGAGATACGGGTTTCGGAACATTTATCTTTTACTTTTAGCTCGGCCTTGCTTTTTGCTGCTTGGCGCCAATTGCCGTTTTTGATTAGAAGCTCGGTACCCTCCAGCCCTCTGCTGATCATCCGCCTGCGCATTTGATTCTCGGTGAGAATATACTCGGATTTCTTTTTGCCTTTTGCCCTGACCTCGTACAGCGGCGGCTGGGCGATATAAATCATATTCTCGAGGAACAACTGCGGCATCTGCCTGAAGAAAAAGGTCAGCAGCAGGGTGCGGATATGGGCGCCGTCGATGTCGGCGTCGGTCATAAGTATTACCTTGCCGTACCTGCACCTGCTCAAATCGAACTCATCGGTGCCGATGCCGGTTCCCAGAGCGCTGATAATGGTGCGAATCTCATCGTGTGCCAGCATCTTTTCCAGCCTGGCTTTTTCGACGTTGAGGATTTTTCCTTTGAGCGGCAGGATTGCCTGGATATTTCTGTCGCGTCCGGCCTTTGCCGAGCCGCCGGCCGAGTCGCCCTCTACGATAAAGACCTCGGTGGTGGTTTTTTCCTTGCTCGCGCAGTCCCAAAGCTTACCGGGAAGGTTCGAGGTGCTCAGCGCTCCTTTTCTCCTGGTCAGCTCGCGGGCTTTCCTTGCGGCCTCTCTGGCGGCGGCGGCCTGGATGGCTTTGTTCAAAATCCGCTTTGACTCCGGCGGATGCTCTTCCAGATAGAGACCCAACTGTTCGTTGACGGTAGTCTCGACAAAGCTGCCAACCTCAGGATTGGTCAGCCTGACTTTCGTCTGGGCTTCGAAGTGCGGATTGGCGAGCTTTACCGCCACTACCGCCGTGAGGCCCTCGCGCAAATCGTCACCGGTGGTGCCCTGGCTGTTCTTGAGCAGGTTGTTGCTTCTGGCGTAATAATTCATCGTCCGCGTCAGCGCAGTTCGGAATCCCGACAAGTGGGTGCCGCCGTCGATGTTGCGGATGTTGTTGGCGAAGACCAGCACGTTTTCGGTATAACCGTCGTTGTACTGCATTGCCACTTCGCAGCTCAGCATCGCCTCGGGGTCTTCTCTGGACAGATAGATGACGTCTTTATGAAGCGTGTCCTTGCCTTCGTTGAGATGTTTTACGAACGCCTTAATCCCCTCGGCGAATTCGAACACCTCTTTTTTATTGTTTCTGTCGTCCCTGAAGGAAATCTTCAGCCCGCCGTTGAGGTACGCCAGCTCACGGATTCTTTTCAGCAGCGTATCATACGCGAATTCGGTATCGCCGAATATTTCCTCATCGGGCTTAAAAGTTATTTTTGTGCCCCTTTTGGTACTCTCGCCTATTTCCTTAACTCTGTCCCTGGCAATGCCTCTTTCGCACTCGAAATGATACTGTTTGCCGTCGCGGTAAACGTCAGCTTCGAGCCATTCGCTCAGCGCGTTGACCACGCTTACGCCGACGCCGTGCAGCCCGCCGGCCACCTTGTAACTGTCGCCGTCGAATTTACCGCCGGAGTGCAGTGTCGTCAGCACGACTTCCAGGGCGCTCATCTTCGCTTCCTTATGCATCTCGACGGGTATGCCCCGGCCGTTGTCCTCTACGGTGCAACTGCCGTCAGGGTGGATTCGCACGCTTATATGATCACAGGTCCCGGCCATGGCCTCGTCTATTGAGTTGTCCAGGACCTCATAGACCAGATGGTGCAGCCCGGCGGTGCCCCGGTCGCCTATGTACATGTCCGGGCGCTTGCGCACCGCCTCCAGGCCTCCGAGGATTTTTATGTTACTTGCATCGTATTTATGTTCCAGCATATTTTTCTCTGTCTCTCTTATATATCGTCTTTGTTCGCTGAAAAACTATTGAAGTTCCTGAGATTCCTGCTCCGGAAATCAGTGCCGGGCGTTGGGGCGGTTCGCGAACCGCCCTTACCCGATGACAAACTTAATCTTAGCCAGTCTGACGCTCGGGCATTGCCGCTGCAGCTCTTTTAGAAGCTCCGGGCTGCATAACTGTAACTCGTATGCATAAGAAGGTGAATCGGCCTGCACCGTCAACTGGCCGCCGCAAAGATCGATAATTTCACAATGTTCAACCAATTCGACTGGAAGCAGAACGCTCCAGATTTCGGCGATTTTGCTGAACCGGGCCTGGAGCGGAGAAATCCGCTCGTCCATAAGCCGACGGGCAGCCTGGCCCAGGCTCGCAGCCTGGTACGGCGGCGGCTTTTTTTGCCATTTGACGGCGTTAATAAATCGTTCTTCCTCATCCATAATGCATTGATAAATAAACTAAAGAGGCCTACATTGGCTCGGCTTGTTTTTCAGCTATCCTAAGTTAATCGGCATCAGGACGTATAGAAAATTCGTCCCGCTTTTGATAAGGCCCGGCCTGTCCGACTGGCCCAGTTCGAAATCAAATTCCGGCGTCTTTATCACCCTGAGAACATCAATCAGATATTGCGGACTAAAACCGATCTCTATCGGCTCGCCTTTGTAATCCACGACCATATCGACCTGCGCATCGCCGGTCTCCGGTGCCCTGCCGGAAAAAACCATTTTGCCTTTTTCAAGCGAGAGTTTAATTCCCCTCGATTCCTCGCTGGTCAGCAGCGACGCCCGTCGAACGGCGCTGAGTACCGATTCGGTCGAAAGCGATAGTTTCTTGTCGTAATCGGTCGGGATAATATCTTCGTATTTCGGGAAGTTGCCCTCGACCAGATTCGAGCTTATCACCACGTTCGCACAGCTTATCAGAATCTGATTGTCGATGAGCTTGACGGCGACGTTATCTTTCTGGCCGGCGCCGATTTTGTCAAGCAGGCTCATCGCCTTGCCCGGCACGAGGATGTTGGCAGGCACCTCGCCTTTCGGCGCTGCGGCCAGGCCGACCCGGCAGCGTGCCAGTCTTCTGCCGTCGGTGGCGACCAGCATCAATTTTTTGTCCTTGATCTCCCAAAGCACGCCGTTAATCGCGTAGCGGCTGCTTTCCTTTGCCGCGGCAAAAAGACACTGCTCGATGCCGGACTGGAGATTCGCCAGGGAAATCTTGATATCGCCGGCGCCGTCGAAATCCGGTACGACCGGATACTGGCCCGGCTCGTGCCCGTAGACGGTAAAGTGGCTGTCGGCGCCTGTGACCTTGCAGGCGCCCTCGGAGGCCTCCAGCACCAGCACCTCATCGACGCTCTCGCGCACAATCGCCGCTAATCGGTCCGCCGGGACGATAACTTCCCCCGGCTTATCGACCTGGACCTCGGATATCGAGTAGTTTATGCCGACTTCCAGGTCCGTCGCGCACATCCGAACTTCCTTCTTATCGGCGGTGATTTGTACGCAGCGCAGAATCGGCTTCGGCGTCCGGCTCGGAACCACGGACGTCAAAAGCCCCAAAGCCTCGGCAAGAGCATTTCTGTTAAAATTTGCCTTCATAATAAACCTCTATGTCTAACAGCAAAAAGGGTCAAAATGTCGAATTTCCACGGCCAAGAATAAACATCGTAGTTTACACCGAAACGCACGCTTTCACAAGCTTTTTTCGCAAAAAAACTAATGCTAATTGCGACAAGATTTTTCAGCAGTTTTTCGCCTGTCATCCGGGGGGGAGCGAAAACACACCCCTTTGTCATCCTGAGCGCAGCGAAGGATCTCGGTGCTGTATATCTTATAGCATCGTGTCGATCTACTATTCTCATGCGGCATTTAGATTCTTCGCTCTACTCCGTTACGCTCAGAATGACATTCGGAAAGCCCCTTCCGTTTTCGGATTTAACGCTTTATGCCATAGGCAGATACAGCTATAATAATCGTACGGAGGGTGTTTGATACGAACGATATAAAAGAC
>Ga0207752_1000414_pt1 | contig 20100 bp, 19 predicted proteins | sample Pon2CUnioCityCA_6_FD_187272 | JGI IMG/M metagenome (GOLD analysis project Ga0207752, IMG submission 187272) | Marine sediment microbial community from Union City, CA, USA - Pond 2C Sediment 2 (SPAdes) | ecosystem: Environmental > Aquatic > Marine > Intertidal zone > Salt pond sediment ...
GCCCTGGTATCGTCACGAAGAGGAAGCCGGCGTCATCATCAGCTTTGCCCTGGGCGAAGGCACCCATGACCTGTCGCTGCAACTTGTCCCGGCCGGCGGAGATCCGCCCTGGCAGATCGACCGGATCCGGCGGGGAAACCAGGCCACACCGGACGGGGTTGCCCGTCACTTCTACCTCGCATACCTCACTGCCTATCACGCCGAAGCCGGCCCGCTGGCCAGTGGCACTTACCGGGAGATGACCGCCCTCAGCCCGGCCTTCGTCGAAGAGATCGATGCCCTGCTTGCCGCCGGTACCAGCTATGACCCGATTTGGATGGCGGAAGCACCCCCGCAGCGCTTTCGCCTGGACGATATCGACACGGCCGGCGAAAAGGCCACAGTCGTCCTCCTCTGCTGGTGGGCGGGAGACGCCACGCCCTCCCCCCTGACCGTCTCCCTGGCGCGGCAGGGGGAATCATGGGCGATTACGGGCGTCGAGGCTCCGTTCGTGGTCCCCGCTCCCGAGGAGGCGCCACCCCCAGAGGCCGTCGTCGAAGCCTTTTTCGGTGAATATCTGGCCGCCGGCGGGTTTGGTGCCGGCGCGCACCAGAACAGCCCTTACCTGCACCCCGTATTCGTGGCGGCGTTGGCCGAACAAGAGCGGCAGTGGCAGGCCGCCGAGATCCCCCTCGACCGCTATGACCCGCTGATCCAGGGGTTGGCCATCGGCGGCGATCCGCCCGCACCGGTCGTCACCGCCGGCGCCACGTCGATCGTGGCCGACCAGGCGGAAGTGCAGGCAAGGCGTGACTGGGATGGGCCGCGCGCACTACCGCTGACTGTGTCCTTGCAGCGCACACCTGCTGGGGCCTGGCAGATCGTGGACGTCAGCAGCGAGGTGAGGCCCCTCAGCACCACGACCCTCGCCCTGGAAGGCGCGCTCTGGAACCGGGAAGAAACACCGGCCGGCCTCGTGGCCCGGATCTATACAGCCGCCCTGGCTTACGCCGGCGACCCGGCCGGGGCCCGCCAGGTGGGCGAGCGGCTGGGCCTGCCGGTGGCCGCCGAGGCCATCACCTTCTGTGCAAAGGAGTCGCCCCTTGGAATCAGCGTCGACGGCTACCACGTCCAACCCGCTCCCGGCGGCAGCGGAACCATCGCCTCGGCGCTGGTCCACACAACTTTCGCCGGCCACACCTTCACCGTCGATCTCGCACAGACAGAGGACGGTTGGGCTGTGACGGGCGTAACCTGCGGCGACACACCGGCCGGCCGGGCCCACGCTTTTTACACCTGGTACCTGGGCCGTATCGGCGAACCGGGCAACTACCGCCTGCACAACCCGTTCCTCGACGGTACCTATCGCCAGACGAGCTTCCTCATCCCCCAATTCGAAGCGGAAGTCGACACCCTGCGCCGGGCCGGCGAGGAAGATCCCTTCTTGCGCGCCGGGTCGGCGCCGGTTGCCTTTGCCGTCGAACCCGGGCCGGCAGCCGCCCAGGCGACCGTACGCCTGCTCTACGGCAACGGCGCCGAACAGACATTGATCGTGACCGCCGCCGAAGTCGACGGGCAGTGGCTGATCGCCGGGACCGAGCTCGCCGGCGCCGCCGACCTGGCCCCACCGGCAGCGGAAGTCACGGTGGATACCGGCGACTGGGTCACCTACACCGATGCCGTCTACCCTTTCTCTTTCCGCATCCCCGCCGGCTGGGAAGTAGACGCCCAGGATGTACGCGGGATGGAACCCGAGGACCGCTTCCAGCGGGTCCTGGCCGTCTACACGGACGCTGTGGCCGCCGCGCGCGCCACCGGGCAGGAAACAACCGCCAGTGGCTGGCCGGCCGGGCTGCCCATGGTCAGCATCACCGTCATCGAGGGCGATGGCGCGGCCCTGGAACGCGCTTTCGTACCGCCGGTGGCCAGCTACGAGGTTACCTACAACGGCTATCCGGTGCTGGTCCAGCAGGAAACCGAGGAATACATTTCATACCGCTACGTCTTCCGGCACCCGCAGGAAGCGCTGTGGGTCGTCTTTGCCGACTATCTTACCGAGTTCCCCGGACGAGAGGTATTTGCCGCGGAGGTAGAGGGCATTTTGCCGGGCATTCTGTCGACGGTTACCTTCGCCGAATAGGCGATGGTGGATCGTGGGTCGCAGGTAGTGAGCAATGGCACTTCCATTTCTGCTCTTTGTCACTGACCCGCTCCGCCTTTTGTCACTATCATTACCTGGTGAACTTGTCAAAAGGCCATTTAGATATGAGAAGAAAACAACCAGCAACGCTTCGTCTTTCTCGCCGCGCCTTTCTGCAACTGGCAGGCACCGCCTCGGCCGGGGCCATCCTCGCAGCCTGCGCCCCCCAGAGCCTGCCTGACCCACTGGACGGCGTTCCCCGGCAGGTCGTCTACCAGGATTGGGGCACTGCCTGGTTTCCAGCGCTGGCCCAGGAGATGCTGGCCGAATTCCATGCTGCGCATCCCAACATCCGCGTCTTTTATACGCCCGACCCGGCCGATGTGGAGGCGTCACTGGAAGCCGACATGGCCAACGGAACGGCTCCTGACGTTTTCGCCGGCTGCTGCACCTTCTTTCCCATCCTGGCCCAGCAGGGGCACACCCTCGACCTCACCCCTTACCTCTCCGACCTGCCGGCGGGCACCATCGCCGACTGGGATCCGGCTCAATTTCTGGCGCTACGCACCGCCGGGGGCCGGCAATTTGGCCTGCCCAAATACCATGGCGCCCTGGCCCTTTATTACAACAAGGACCTTTTTGACACCTATGAGGTCGATTACCCCGATGCAACCTGGAATCACGATGACTACGCGAATGCCCTTCGGGCGCTGACCGCCGACCGGGATGGTGACGGCCGGACCGATCTCTGGGGCGGGATGATCGACATCGCCTGGGAGCGGCTGCAGGTCCATGCCAATGCCTGGGGCGGCCACTTCGTCGACCCGGCCGATTCCACTCGCTCTGAGATGTGCTCGCAGCCGACATTAGCTGCCCTGCGCTGGATCCGCGATCGGATGTGGCACGAGCGGGTGATGGCCAGCTCCCTCGACGTGCAGAATGTAAGCACCCGTCAGGCGTTCATCAACCAGCAGGTGGCCACGGTCGAAGACGGTTCCTGGGCGCTGCGCGACATCCTCGACTCGGCTCCCTTCCGCATCGGCGTCGCCCCGCTCCCGGCCGGGCCGGCGCGGCGCGTGACACTCGCCACCACCGATGGCTTCGGCATCTATGCCGGCACCCGCCAGCCGGATGCTGCCTGGGAGCTGCTCAAATTCCTTACAGGAAAGGCATACGGGCGGGCAATGGCTCGCGCTCACTTCCTGCAACCGGCGCGTGCCTCGCTTGTAGCCGAGTGGACCAGTTTCATCCGCACCGCCTATCCCGCTGCCGCCCGGGAACTGGACCTGGAGATTTTCGCCGAAGGGCACCTCGAAGGCTATTCGGTCACCGCCGAAATCTTCGCCAACATGGCCCCGGCGAAGGCGCTGGCCGAGGAAGCGTGGCACAATATTTTTACGCTGGCTCAGACCCCGCTCTCGGCGATGGAGCAGGTATGCCGGCAGATAGCGGAGAAGCAGCGTGAGCGGCTCTAGGCGTCGCCGCGGTCTCCTCTCGCGCCCCCGCAGTCTGCGGACGAAGATTATCGTCTGGGCCTTCGTGCCTGCAGCCATTATCCTGGGCGCCACAGCCCTGGTCGCCTATCTCGCCTACCAGCAAATAACGGCAGAGATGGTGATGGCCCGTGACCAGCAGTTGACCCGGCTGGCGGCCAGCCAGCTCAGCGCTGAATTGTCGGAGTTGCAGGAGCCCCTGACGGTGGCCGCCAGGGCACTGGCCCTCCACGAACAGGACCGGGCCAGCCAGCAGGCGGCCCTGCACCGGCTCAGCAGCCACCTGGTAATCTTTGACGGTGGCGCCGTCGTTCTCGACGACCACGGCGTAGTCATCGCTTCAGAACCGCCCGATCCGGCTGTAATCGGTTATGAGTGGGGCGCGCAGCCCTACTTCTCCCGCCTCCTCGACGACAGCCAGCCCGCCTTCTCTAACATGCTGGTGCGACTGCCCGGCCGGGAGGCAGAGGCGCCCCTCATCGCCACCGCCGTGCCCATTACGGGCGAATCGGGCCAATCCTTGGGCACCGTCGTCGGTTTCTTTCGCCTGGGCACCCAGGCCGTGAGCGCTTTCTACGGCCAGCTCGCCCGCATGCGCATCGCGGAGAGCGGTCGCACCTACCTGGTCGATGCCAACGGGATGATCATCTATCATTATGACCTCAACCGGGTGGGCCAAGATGCCAGCCGGCAACCGGTCGTCCAGGCAGTCCTGGCCGGTGAGGTCAATGCGGTGCGCACCACCGACAGCGCCGGGCAGGAGGTGGTCGCCGCCTACGCGCCGGTGCCGGGCACCGCCTGGGGCCTGGTGACAGAGGAAAGCTGGGCCAGTTTGACGGCCACCTACCGCGGCTACCAGCAATTCCTGCTGGTTCTGCTGGGGCTGGGCCTGCTACTGCCCGCGGCGCTGGTAGGTCTGGGCGTCGCCCGGCTGACCCGCCCGCTGGACCGCGTCATTGCCGCGGCCAAGGAGGTGGCCCAGGGTAACTTTGGGCAGACGGTAACGGCCGAGACCGGGGACGAAGTGGAGGAGCTGGCCCGCCAGTTTAACCGGATGTCTGCCCAACTGGAAGCATCCTACACCCGGCTTGAAGCGCAATTGAACCGGCGCACCAGGGAATTGATGGCCCTCAACGAGATCGCCGCCGTGGTCAGCCGGAGCCAGAAGCTGGAAGAGGTGCTGCAGCAGGCGCTGGCCGAAACGCTGGCCGTCACCGGTCTCAACGCCGCCGGCATCTACCTCCTGCGCGACGAGCGCCAACAGAGCGTGCGCCAGCCGAGCCCACCACCGGCACTGAGACTGGCCGCGCACCAAGGGCTGGATGCGGAGGTAGCCATCGCCGTCGACAACCTGGCGGTCGGTGAAGGATTCTCCGGCCGCGTGGTGGCCGAGGACCGCCCCCTCATCGTAGCCAACCTGAAGGAAGATGAGCGGCTGACCCGGCCGGTGGCGGGCAACGGCAGCCTGCAGGCGCTGGCCGCCTTCCCCCTGCGGGCCAGCGGTCGCGTGCTGGGCTCACTGTTTGTGCTGGCGCCGGCCGGGCACACCTTCAGCGACGAGGATGTGGAGTTATTGACCTCCATCGGCCACCAGGTGGGAGGCGCCGTGCAAAATGCACGCCTGCTGCAGCGGGTGCAGGAAGCGGCCACCCAGGAAGAACGGCAACGGCTGGCCCGGGAATTGCACGATGCCGTCACTCAGACCCTCTTTTCGGCCAGCCTCATCTCTGACGTGCTGCCGCGCATCTGGGAACGCAGCCCGGAACTTGGTGCCGAACGGCTGGAGGAGCTACGAGAATTGAACCGGGGCGCGCTGGCCGAAATGCGCACCCTGTTACTGGAGTTACGCCCCGCCACCCTCAGCGAGAGCAGCCTGCCGGAGTTGTTGAAGCAATTGCGGGACGCAGCCGTCGGCCGGCAGCGTCTGGATATTACCCTCGATCTGACCGGCGAGCCGTCCTCCCTACCGCCGGACGTCCAGATCGCCTTTTACCGCATTGCCCAGGAAGCCCTGAACAACATCAGCAAGCACGCCCAGGCAAACGAGGTCTTTATCCGCCTCCATTACGGGGAGAAAAGCGTCAGCCTCGCGGTCGCCGACGACGGCCGCGGCTTCACCGTGGCCGACGCCCGGCCGGATTCCCTGGGTCTTTCCATCATGCGCGAGCGGGTGGCCCAGATCGGCGCGGACCTCGAGATTGAGAGCGCGCCGGCAGAGGGGACGTGCATCAGCGTCACCTGGCACAACCTGGGCAGCTAGCGCTCCGCCAACCTGTTTGGTGAAGTTTGTAGTAACGGCTTCAGCCGTCTGTCTGCGTCGAGAAATCAACTTAACGAAGCAATAGCCCCTTGCCCCTAAAGAAAAACCGGCCGGGCCCCTCTTTACCGCAACCCGGCCGGCTCCCAATCTCCAATCTCTAATCTCCAATCCCCAACCCCCAATCCCCAACCCCTAGTCCTCCTCAACAATCTCATACGTGTGCGTAATCGGCACCGCCTGTACCAGCATAGCCTGGGCCGGGCAATATTTCGTCTCCGAGAGCTCGATGGAGCGCTCGACCGCCTTGGGATCGACGTCGCGGCCGTGGACAGTGTAGTGAATGTGGATATCGGTGAACACTTTCGGGTGTTCCGCCGCCCGCTCCGCGTCCACCTCGACGTGGAAGCCCGTGACGTCCTGGCGCTTCTTCCGCAGAATCGAGATAACGTCCATTCCCGTACAGCCGGCGAGGCTGATTAACATCAGTTCCATCGGCCGGAAACCGTCGTTGTCGCCGCCCACTTTCGCGTCGGCGCCCAGCTTGACCTCGAAACCGCTGTCGGCGGTAGCGCTGAAGGACATCCGCTGCTCAAGCTTGATCGCTGCTTTCATGTAATCTCCTTATTCCTACCTCTTACTCCCTAATCCCCTTCCAGGGTGAGCAGGTACGCGACCAGGTTGTCGATCTCCCGCTCGGTCAGATCCTCGGCATAATTCTGATACATCACCCCCGCCTGGAAGCCTTCGACGAGGTGGGCGTCAGGCTCCACAATCGATTCCCGCAGGTACTCTTCCGCGGACATCCCTTCGACGTAATCCGCGGCCCGGCCGGCAACACCATAGTGGGACGGACCAACCGGAGAAGGTTGCAGCGGGTCATCGGTGGGCTCAACGGAGTGGCAGGTTATACAACCGGGCGCGCTGGACGCGCCAACTGTGGTGCCCATGTACAGCTCTTCGCCGTTAGCCGCATTGCCCACGGCATCGGCACCGTCGTCACCGCCATCGTCGCCACCACAGGCAGCCAGCAGGGAAAGCGCGACCACCAGTAAGAGGGTAATCAGAATCTTCTTACGCATGCTTGTAACCTCCTTTGATTTTTCGGTCTGCACGCTTGTACCAGATTGCACAAGCGGTTTCGATTATACCCAAACAAGGCAATCCGGCACCCACTCGCGGGTGGCGAGGGATAGAATGTATCTTAAATATATCCTGGAGGCACAGTCGGAGATAGGGCCGGCGTCGAAAACCACTTTGCGCCAGCGCAAAGATGATTCTCCTGTTCCCTCTATACTTATGGCGACAGTAAAGGGTTGTCCCGTGTGCGGGCTGGCGCCCGCCGGTGTTGCAATTTGGTTTGCCTTGGTTTGCCCGTAGAAAAGACCAACAGAAATGACATAATGGAACCGTAAGATGAAGAACGAAACCGTTACCACCGACATGTTCGTCGCCGACGTTCTCGAACGGTGGCCACAGACGGCAAAGATTTTTCAACAATTCAAGACAGCCTGCGTAGGCTGCGCGATGGCCCCTTTTGACACCATCTCCGACGTGGTCCGCATCTATGAGCTAAACGGGCAAGAATTCATGAAAGCCTTGCGCCACGCCGCCCAGGGGAGTAGCGGCGAAGCGACCGCAATGGAGCAGACAGAAAAATGACTCCGCTTATCCAGAAGAAGGAGATAGGATGGACTTAATCCCGACGAACGGACAGAAAGAGCAGTTCTGGCACCTGGAGACGCTAACGCCGGCCCCCGCCGAAGAGTGGGACCGGCTGCGCGACTTCTTGAACATTACGCGCGCCGACATCGAGGCGATGGTGGGCACCGTCGAGCCCCTCTTCCGGCGGGGGCCGGAGCTGGTCGTCGCCAATTATGATTATCTGTTGGAGCACCACGAAACAGCGGCCATTCTCGGCTGGGAGAGTGGAGCCGATCCAGAGCATCTGGAAGAGCGGCGCCGTTTCTTCACCGTCTGGCTCGCCCGTACCCTGGGCCTGGACTTCAGCCACGATTTCGCCAACTACCTCTTCCGGGCCGGCCAGAAACATGCGGCCCATGGCCCGCGCCGCGTTCACGTGCCCGAAGTGTACGTGACCGGCGCCATCAGCCTGGTCAATGCCACCTTCGCCCGCTTCCTCCACGAAGAAATGGCGGGCAAAGCGGTGGTGCCCGCAGCCCTGGCCGGCTGGAACAAGGTACTGACCCTGCACCTGCACATGATGTTGCAGGGCTATCAGGTCGCCCGGGCCTGGGATGACGGGGATTTTCCGGTGGAGATCGCCCTCTTCGGCAAGATGCGTACTCTGGCCCGGCAGCGAAAGGTCGAGATGCACCTGCAGGAAGGCAGCCAGGTGCAGACCGTTCTCCGCAAATTCTTCGACTACTATCCCCGGGCCCGCCCGGCCGTCTTCGACCTCGACTGGCGCGAAGGGGAGCGGGTGGACGAAAGCGGGCGTCCCTGGCTGACCGTCGAGCGGCGCTACCGGGTCCGGCCCGGCTGGCGCGTGCTGGTCGACGGCCGGGACATCGCCTACGAACGCGGGCTGGAACAACCGGTCTTCCCGGGACAGTCAATCGACATCTTCCCGCCCGGCCGTTAACTACCACCCGTTCGTAGTAACCGCTTCAGCGGTCCGCTGCACAATCAACCACCAAGGTTTGTAGTAACCGCTTCAGCGGTTCGCTGTGCAATCAACTACCAGGGTTCGCAGTAACCGCTTTAGCGGTCCGGTCCGGCCCACAACGCAAACCGCGACCACAAAACCAACTACTATTTCCGATGACCGTAATGCACCAAAACCTGCGTCCATACCTTCGCCTTCCACTCCTCTTGCTGGCCATCGCCGCCCTCCTGGCGGCGATGTGGGCCGGCCTGCTCCGCCTCGGCTGGCCCTATCCCACCTGGCATCCGGCGCTGGCCGCCGCCCACGGGCCGCTGATGGTTTCCGGCTTCCTCGGCACCCTCGTCAGCCTGGAAAGGGCCGTCGCCCTCGGTAGCACCTGGAGCTATACCGGGCCGGTCGCCGCCGCCACTGGCGCCCTGCTCCTGCTCCTCGGCTGGGGCGGCGCCCTCGGCGCGTTCCTGCTGGCCGTGGGCAGCCTCGGCCTGCTCATCCTTTTCGCCGTAATTCTGCGCCGCCATCCCGCCCCCTACACGGCCGTGATGGCTGCCGGTGCCCTCGCCTGGCTGGTGGGCAACCTCCTCTGGCTGTCCGGCCGGCCCGTCCACCAGGCCGTTTATTGGTGGGCCGGATTTCTCGTCCTGACCATCGTCGGCGAGCGCTTGGAATTAAGCCGGGTGCTGCGCCTCACCGGGAAAACCATCGCCCTCTTCGGCGGCGCCGTCACTCTGCTGGCTGGGGGCCTGCTCCTCTCCCTCTTCCTTTACGATCCCGGCGTACGCCTGCTCGGAGCCGGCCTGCTGGCTCTCGCCCTGTGGCTGGTCCGCTACGACGTCGCCCGGCGCACCATCCGCCGCCCGGGGCTGACCCGCTACATCGCCGCCTGCCTCCTTTCCGGCTACGCCTGGCTCGGCGTGGGCGGACTGCTGGCCCTCTACTACGGCGGTCTGCCGGCCGGCCCCTTCTACGACGCCATCCTGCACAGCGTTTTCCTCGGCTTCGTTTTTTCTATGATTTTCGGCCATGCCCCCATCATTTTGCCCGCCCTGCTGAACGTCACTTTTCCGATTTCGCCCCCCTTCTACCTCACACTGGCCCTCCTCCACCTGTCCCTGTTGCTGCGGGTGGCCGGCGACCTGGCCCTCTGGTTCCCCGGCCGGCAGTGGGGCGGGATGCTGAACGTTATCACCATTCTCCTGTTCATGGGATTGACCATCCGTACGGTCGTTCACACCCGCAACGCAGATTAAAGATTAAAGATTAGAGATGACTGGCTATCAACCACCAACCAACAACTATCAACCACAGGAATCCAAATGACTACTGGACCAACTGACAACACGACTACGCGACTAGATAACAACACGACTACCCGGCTAAAGCCATGGGGCCCGGTAGAGCGTTTCGTTTACGACGATGCGCCGAAGCTCATTTACTGGGAATCCACGCGCGCCTGTGACCTGGCCTGTATCCACTGCCGGGCCGAAGCGGTCGCCCGGCGCCACCCGTTGGAATTGGAGACCGGCGAAGTAAAGGACCTCCTGCACCAGATCGCCGATTTTGGGCCCGGCGATGGCCACCGCAACGGCCGGGGCCGCCTGCCCCACCTGATCATCACCGGCGGCGATCCGTTGCAGCGGCCGGACCTCTTCGACCTCATCGCCTACGGGCGCGGGTTGGGCATCCCCATCTCGGTGACGCCCGCCGGCACCCCCCGGCTGACCGGTGACATCATACGTCGCTTAAAAGAAGCAGGCGTACTCAGCCTCGGGCTAAGCCTCGATGGCTCCAACGAAACCCTCCATGATGCCTTCCGTGGCGAGCCCGGCTCCTTCCGCTGGACCGTCGCCGGCGCCCGAATTGCCCGCGACGCCGGGCTGCCGGTGCAGGTGAACACCATGGTCACCGGCGAAACGGTGGGCGATATTCCGGCCATTTACGAGGTGGTGCGCGAGCTGGGGCTAAGCCGCTGGGCCCTCTTCTTCCTCATCGCCACCGGCCGGGGCCAGGGACTGGCACCGGTCTCCCCCGCCGGGAGCGAGCGCTTCCTCAACTGGCTGTGGCAACTGGTGCCCCGGGCGCCCTTCCCCATCAAGACCACCGAAGCCCACCATTACCGGCGCATCGCCACCGTCAAGCTCCAGAAGCGCGGGTTGTCACCGGAGGAGATCATGGCCACGCCCGTGGGCCGCGGCTTCGGCATCCGCGACGGCAACGGCATCGTCTTCGTCTCCCACACCGGCGCCGTCTATCCCAGCGGCTTCCTGCCCCAGGCCGCCGGCAACGTGCGCCGCCAGAGCCTGGTAGACGTCTACCGCGACGGCACCCTCTTCCGCGATTTGCGCGATCCGGATAAGCTTCTGGGAAAATGCGGGCGCTGCGAATTCCGCGCCATCTGCGGCGGCTCCCGTGCCCGCGCCTTCGCTGCCACCGGCAACGCCCTGGCCGCAGATCCCCTCTGCCCCTACCAGCCACGCCAGAGAGATTAGCGATTCGAGAATAGAGCTAGCGTTGGCGGTTGGCATCCACCAACCACCAACCATCAACCGGCAACTATGAACCAACAACTATCAACCAACAACCATCAACCCGCCGCTCTGCGCTGGACCTGGCCCGTGGCGCTGGCCTGCTTTGTCCTGGCTGCATCCACCGGCTCGCTCCTGCGCTTTGGCATGGTCACCGGCTACCCGGCCGGGCTGCAGATGGCGAACATTCGCCACGCCCACTCCCACCTGATGTACTTCGGCTGGGTGACGCCGGCGCTGATGGCCTTGATTGCCGCCCGCCTGCCGGAGGTAACCGGCCGCAAGCGACTGCCCGCTTTCCGGTGGGTGCTGCTGGCCGTGTTCACCACCGCCCTCCTCGTGTACGTACCCTTCCTCCTCTACGGTTACCGGCCGGCCACCTTCGGCGGGATCTCGCTTCCTCTCTCCACCATCGGCGCCGGCCTTAACGTCATCGCCTGGTACGGCTTCGTCATCCTCTACGCCCGCAACACCTGGCGCGCCCCCCGCAACCACCCCTTGCGCCTCTGGGATGCTGCGCTGGGCTTCCTGGTGCTCTCCAGCCTGGGTGCGTGGGGGGCCGCGGTGGTTAGCGCCCTCGACCTTCAAGATCCCTTCTGGGCAATGGCTTCCACCCACCTGTTCCTCGACCTCTTCGCCGACGGCTGGTTCCTCCTGGGACTGTTGGGCCTGGTCTTCGTTGCCCACCCGCCGGCAGCGCGCTCCCGCACTGCCCACTGGGGCGAAACCTTGCTGGTAATCGGCCTCCCCCTCACGTTCCTCCTCAACCTGCCGGCCAGCGCCATGCCCGGCGCGGTGCGCGCGCTGGCCGGGATTGCCGGGGTGGTGGCAGCCACCGGGATCTTCGCCAGCCTGGCAGCCTTGCTGCCGGCTATCTGGCGGCGCGGGAATCGCGCCTGGCTGTTGCCCCTCAGCTTCCTCGCCCTTAAGGCCGGCGCCATGTTCATCATCGCCTTTCCCGAAGGCGCCCGCTGGGCAGGCCGCATGGCCCTGCGCATCTCTTACCTCCACTGGCTGCTCCTCGGTTTCGTCACCCTGGGATTAATGGCCGCCGCCGCCGACCGCTGGGGGCGGCAGGTGGTGCCCGCCCGGCGCTGGTTTGTCCTCTCCGTCCTGCTCCTGCTGGCCAGCCTGCTCCCCCTGACCCCCCTCTGGCCCTCCGCCTGGCGTGGCGCCTGGGCCCTCACCGCCGCTTCCTGGGCCACCCTGGGTCCGGTAATCGTCGCCATTCTGATGTTAATTCGAATGATAGGAAAAAGCGGAGGCTGGGAGTTGGAGATTGGCAAGGAACGTCGCAGAGCAATCTCCAATCCCTGATCTCCAATCTCAGATCCCAAAATGCAAGCACAGATGAAACAGATGCAACAACAAAAAATCTTCCGCAAAGCGCTGGTCGTGCCCGCCGAGCACGGCTCGTGGTCGTGGCTGCTGGTCCCTTTCTTCGTGGGACTGGGGGTGGCCGGGCAGTTGCACGTGGCGGCACTGGTCACCCTGATCGGCGGGCTGAGCGCCTTTCTCATGCGCCAGCCGGCCACCGCCTGGTTGCGCATCCGCCAGGGGCGCGGGCGGCGCGCCGACGAGGGGCTGGCCGCCGGCTGGACCCTCAGCTTCGCCCTCCTGGCCACCCTTTCGCTGGTCGCCCTGCTGGCCCTGGGCCGGCTGGTCCTGCTCTGGCTGCTGCCGCCGCTGGGGCTGGTGCTCGTCCTCTACCTGGCAGTGGCCCAGATTAACCGCGCCCAGGTCCGCAGCCTGTGGATGGAGCTGGCCGGGGCCGCCGGGCTGGCCGCCATGGCCCCCGCCGCCTACGCGGCCGCTACCGGCACCCTCGACCAGACCGCCTGGTTCCTCTGGGGTCTGCTGGCCGCCCAGAACGTGTTGGGAGCCCTTTACGTGCGCCTGCGCATCGCCGACACCCACGGCCGGGATCCCAACCGGCTGGCTCCGCTCCTGGGCCATCTGCTCGGCCTGTTGCTGGTGGCCGGTAGCGTCGCCGCCGGGCTGCTGCCCGTGCTGGTACTGCTGCCCTTCCTCGGCTTCCTGGCCCGTGCCCTCTGGGCCGTAGCCGCCCCCCGGCCCATCACCGCCATCAAACGCTTTGGCTTCACCGAAGTCGGGGTAGAAGCGGTCAGCGGTTTGCTAATTATGCTGGGTTATGTAATATGAGATTAGAGGTTAGAGCCCTCGAACACAGTCTCTAATCTCTAATCTCTAGGATCTAATTTCGACCATTATGCCTCCTTTAACCCGCTGGTTCATTCGCATCGCCATGCTTTACCTGCTCGCCGCGCTGCTGGTCGGTGTTCTGCTGGCCCTACGCTCGCCCCTGGGCCTACCCGGCTTCCTTCTGCGGCTCGGGCCCGTCTACTTCCACCTCTTTCTGGTCGGCTGGGTGACCCAGCTTATTTTCGGCACCGTCCACTGGCTATTCCCGGGCGCCCGCTCGGCCCGGGCCCAGACCGCCACCCTGGGCTGGGTCACGCTGGCCCTCTTGAATAGCGGGCTATTGCTGCGGGTGCTGGCCGAACCCCTCAGCGCCGGGCAGGCAGGCAGCTTCTGGGGCTGGCTCCTGGTCCTCTCCGCTTTGCTGCAGTGGCTGGCAGCCCTGGCCTTTGCCGCCTTCGTCTGGCCACGCACCCGCGAGCGCAGGCGTAAGCAGCGCCGCGCCCAGGGAGGCGGGTAAGGTGCCCACCCTCAGCATCTGGTTTGTCCGCACCGCCTTCTCGTACCTCGTCCTGGGCTTCACCTTTGGCGCCTTGATGCTGGCCAACAAGGGCGTGCCCTTTGCCGCCACCCTCTGGCGCCTGCGCCCGGCCCACATCGAACTGCTGACCATCGGCTGGGTGGTCCAGCTCGCGCTGGGCGTCGCTTACTGGATCTTGCCCCGCTTCTGGGAAGGCCCGGCCCGTGGAAACACGACCGGCGCCTATCTCGCTTACGGCCTGCTCAACGGCGGGATCTGGCTGGTGGCCCTGAGCACGTGGCTGGGACTGTCGCCGGGCCTGCAACTCGCCGGCCGGCTGGCGGAAGCAGGCGCCGCTCTCTCTTTCGCCTGGCACATCTGGCCGCGTATCGTCGGCCGGGAAGGTTAAGAGTATGCCCCCTCTTACCCGCTGGTACGTGCGCTCATCTTTCCTCTACCTGGTGGCCACCCTGGTCACCGGCGTCTGGCTGGCAGCGCGGGCGGTCTGGCCCGGCAGCCTGCCCGGCAGCAGCGCCCTTTCTCCCATCTACTTCCACCTCTTCATGATCGGGTGGGTTACCCAGTTGATTTTCGGAATTGCCAACTGGATGTTCCCCGTCTATACGCGGGAAGCCCCCCGGCGCAGCGAGAGGTTGGGCAGCGCCACCTACGCTCTACTCAACACCGGCCTCCTCCTGCGCATCGTGGCCGAGGCGGGCGTTGCCGGGGCCGGTGCCACCGGCTGGCGCTGGCTGTTGGGCGGGGCAGTGCTCCTCCTCCTTCTCGCCGCCCTTGCCTTCGTCGTCAACACCTGGGGCCGGGTGACGGGGAAATAAGATGCCTGCCCTGACCCGCCGGGCCGTGCAGGCCGCCCTCATCTACCTGGTTGTGGGCTTCACCTTCGGCCAGTTGCTGCTGATGAACAAGGGGGTTCCTTTCTACCCGGCAACGTGGCGCCTGCTACCGGCCCACATCGAGTTTCTCTTTATCGGCTGGATGGCCCAACTGGCGCTGGCCGTCGCCCACTGGATCATTCCCCGCTTTCGCGGGGGCAGATTTGGCCGGCAGCGCCTGGCGCAGGCCGCCTTCCTGCTCTTGAACGGGGGCGTGCTCCTCGCCGGCCTTGGCCCGCTGCTCGGCGCCCCGGCCGGCGTTCACCTGGCCGGGCGCGTGCTGGAGGCGGCTGCTGTGCTCGCCTTCGCCGTCTACATCTGGCCGCGAATCCGGCCCCTGGGCAATCGCTAGCGGCGTATCCCGCCGGCCCGGCTGTCGCCGCTCCTCCTGCCGGTCTCCCGGCTATCATTACCCGGACACCTCAACGACTACACGCAGGCCATGGTCTTCGGTAGGTGTCTGGTACTGATAATAGTTGCGATGCGGGGAGCGGCAGAAGCGACCTTCATCGTACCAGGAACCACCACGCAACACCCGGTATTCACGCTCACCCCCCTCAGTCCAGGCCCGGCCGTCGGCCGGAGCCCCGTCGTAGGTTGGGTGCCAGATATCCTGGCAATACTCATCTATCCCGCCATGCATATCGTGCAGACCCCAGGCGTTCGCCGGCTTCAGGCCCACTGGCCGAGATCTTCCCCCGGCATTATCCCGGTACCAGGCGTGGTCGGGCAGCACCTCCCAATTGTCGCCGAAGCTGAAGATCGTTTCACCGCCAGCACGGCAGGCATATTCCCACTCTGATTCGCTGGGCAGGCGCACCTGCTGCCCGCTTTTTTGCGATAGCGCTTCGCAGAAAGCGACACATGCTTCCCAGCTTACCGTCTCCATCGGGAGGGTGCCGGCACCCTGAAAATGTGCCGGGTTGCTGCCCATCACCGCCTCCCACTGGGCCTGGGTAACGGGAAATTTACCCATATAGAAAGGCGCGCTAATCTGCACGCGGTGCAATGGGCTTTCTCGCTCGCTCCGTTCATCAGTTCCGGGCCCCGATCCCATCAGGAATTCACCGGCCGGGATGAGCTGAAGAGCCAGCGTCTCTCCTGCGCCGAGCGACAGAAGCAGCGTCGTTGAAAGGTTATTCGTCGTTGCACACAACCTCTGTACGCTTTGTGCTTCGCCGGTCGTCATCGGGAAATAGCCCAACGACTGCGGGTCGCCGCCCGCTTCTGTATCTCTCTGCATCGTTTTCCCCCTCTCAGTAAATGGCGCGTCCAGTCGTTACGACCCGGCGAAAGCGACAAAACTGACGTTATTGCACCACCGTGACGAAGAGCCGCCATCGCACCCGCGACCGGCAGCGTCGTGCAGGCGTCGTTACACTTCTTCCCGCGGGCTCACCAGGGCAATCAATCCGAACAGACCCAGATTGCTGAACAACATCGGCGCCAGGAACGGCGCGCCGCGCAAGAACCGTTCCGGAATAATTACGCTTTCGCCGGTCAGGTCGGCGCGCACGTGGTAATACACGCCCAGCAGGCCCACCAGTAACATCAGCACCATGGCAAAGACGTAGACAGCCACATCCCAACGCCCCGGCTCTTTCACCGTTGCCAGCCCGGCCGCCACGACTGTGGCAAAGACCCCGATAACGGTGGGTATCCATAACCGCGGGTCGTCGAATCCGCTTCGGGCATGATCGAAGACACTGCTGAAGACCGTTGCCAGCGTCCCCAGGCTCGCCATGAACAGGTAGGCGCGGGTTTTGCTATAAGGTAACTGCAGGTGACGGTTGCCCCACAGGCGCAGGCGGCCACTGTTGACCGGTTCTTCCACAAAGGCGGCGCTGATTCCCCAGAGCCCGACCAGCGAGAAGACCAGCGGGCCCACCACCGGCGGTGCCCACACCAGCAGGTTAATCGAGATGCGGTCAAACATGGGCGCGCTCGGCAGCGAGCCCCGTACTACGTGGAAGTATGTTCCTAACAGCCCGACGACGATACTGGCCACCAGCACGATGGTCGCCAGCAGCGTCGCCTCATTGCGCCGGCGCAGGGCAATCACGCCGGCAATGAGCAGGACGATTCCTCCCGCCGGGCCGAACAAGATCGGAATCCACTCGCGCGGCCGGATCGTCCCGCTGATCAGGTGCGCCAGATACGTCTCCAGTCCCAACAACACCAGGTTGAAGGCCGCCAGCAACAGCATCAACTGATCCCGCGAAAGCGGAAGCCGGCGCAGGCGTTCTGTCGAGGTTGCCGGCAGCAAAGAGTCAAGCGTTGCCATCGTCAATCTCCACCTGCTAGACCGGCTTCGCTCTCATACTCGCCCACCATCTCTTCCAATTCTTCCAGGTCGGCGAGAAGTTCGTAGATGCCATGCCATTGGGTATAGTCCGGCCCGTTCATCCACGCCCCGAACTTGGCTGTGCGTCCCCAATGGTGCCAAAGCTCGAAGTAGACGAAGTCGATCGGTTCGTCAAAGGGCTCCGCGTTAATCTGGGCCGCGATTGGCGCCACCATTTCGTCGCTTTGCCGCACCCGTTCATTCACCGCTTCCGTCGCCAGATCGGCATCCGCGTAGAACGTATCGATAAACTCGACGTTGTGACACTCCTGGCACACCGCCTGCATACGCACGACGTTGTCCTGCCAGCTCGGCCTGCGGCTGCTGATCGGCGCGAACAGATACCAGGCCAGGCGATCGCCCACGTCGTGGGTCGTCCCCGTGGCACCGAAGCCGCTCATGTGGCAGGTGGCGCAGGTCGGTGCGGGGAAATCCTCAACCGTTAACGTGCCCGCTTCCGCCTCCCAATGCCAGTCGTCACCGCCCGTCATATAGGCGATACCGTGATACGACTCCTGGTAAATCTCCCACTGGGGATGATCTGGCCCAATGTGGCAATGGTTGCACGTTTCCGGCTTGCGTGCCTGCTCCAGGCTAAACTCGTGGCGGATGTGGCACTTCTGGCACTGGCCCACCGAGCCGTCTTCGTGAGGCAGGCCGATGTTGTGGCAATCCTCGCAGGCAAAGCGCGTAATCGCTTCTCCCTCAATCGCGTGCAGCGCGTTGCGCCTCTTCAGCGCATCGGGATCTACCTGCGCCTCCGGAATGCCCGCATACTGGTCCACCAGTTCCGGCGGCAAATCATCGGCCCCCGCGTACGCCACATACGCCGGCAGCGCGTGCCGGCTCTGGTAGAATTGGGCCACTTCCTGGGTATGGCACTCTTCACACATCTCGGTGCTGGGCGTGTTCAAGACGAACGTCCCCTCGTGTTCAATAGCACCTGGATAATCCGCCGGGACCTCGTGGCACGCTTCACAAAGAATCTCGGCAGCGGCCATCGTGCTCCGCCCATACTGCGCCACAATGCCGGTGGTCGTGCGCCGGTGGCAGGTGACACACTCATTGTCACTCTCTGCCAGCGCATCCACCTCTCCGGCTTCCGCCTCCCCTGCCACCAGGCTGTCGCCAATCGCCAGGGCCAACAACACCAATCCCAACAGGATGATGATCGCTACCAGGCCGGCTATCAACAATCGGGCCGGCCGGGCAGGGTTTTCACTGTCTGCACTATTCATCCGGACTCCTCCTATATCAACGTAACTTCAATGCTTGCTTGTAAGGTGCTACGAATCGGACAAAACAAAGCGCACTTAACAGAAAAACGGTTGGGGGAGCCTGATCATTGACACGCTACTGGAGCCGGCTCGCCCTTGTCAAGATGCTCATATTCTACTAACGAAAGAATGCGTCCACCAGCACGCCGGGCAAGTCTAGATGAATGTCATGTCTTTTATATGACAATCTGATCATTCTGAGTTGGTTGCGATTTGACCTATCTTTTCATGACAATCTCCGGCGGCTCGCACACCCCAAAAGACCCGATTTCTTGCATAGTGCTTTAGTCCCATTTTGCCGAAATCGTGCTCTTTTTTACGCTCCGTTCACTACCTAAGGAGCAAACACACCCTATAGTCAAAGCGATTTGCACAGTCGTCTGTACTGGTAGTCAGGAGGAGAAAAAGTGAAACGCGCTCCATATATTTCTGCCGGCATCGTGTCTGCCGTGCTCTTTGTCTTGCTCATTCTGCCCAGCCCCTCTATGGCCGATCCCGCTGCCCAGGCGGCAGACGATCCGGATCCGCCTCCAACGGCAGCCCCCGACGGTCCGGTCATCGACTGGGCCAACGTCGAGCTCAAAGAAGAGCGGGATTCTTACCTGCCCGAAGGGGCGACCCCACCGCCGCCGGTGGAGCCGGCGCCGACCGAACGGCGCCCCGAACCTGACCACGAAACTGAGTCGCCGCCTGGCGCCGTCGAGGAACCGCCCCCGCCGGAAGCGCCGCCACCGGCACCCCCACCCCCACCGGCGCCCCCGCCCGGGCCACCAGAGGCCGCGCCAGATGACGGCGCCACCTATGTCATTCGCAGAGGCGATACCATTTACGATCTGGCCACCCGTTATGGCGTCTCCGTCGACATGATCGCCGCCCTTAATGATCTGACCGACCCCAGCCGCATCTTCGCCGGGCAGGTACTCCGTATCCCCGGAGCCGGCCAGGCCAGTGCCCAGGCGCAGGCTGACGCCCCACCGGCCCGTGCCGAGGAGGGTAGTACGTACATCGTCCGGCGCGGCGACAACCCTTATCGCATCGCCCGCCGCTACGGCGTACCCGTGCAGACCCTGATCGAGTTTAACCACATTACCAACCCGACCCGCCTGAAAGTAGGACAGGTATTGGTCATTCCGGGCGCTGACGTCACGCCGCTGCCCCGGCCGGCAGCCACAGCAACGCCGGCAGCGGAAACACCGCTGCCTGCCCCACCACCGGCAACAGTGGCCGCGGACGGCACCTACATCGTCCGGCCGGGGGATACCCTCTACGAGATTGCCCGGCGCTTCGGCACCACGGTCGCTCTCCTGGCGGAGTTCAACAACCTCGCCAACACGCACACGCTGGCCGTCGGGCAGCCCCTCGTTATTCCCGGCCAGGGCGGCGCAAATCCGGCCACACCCGCTCCGAAGCCGGCGCCGCCCACACCCGAACTGACCTCACCCCCGGAACCGGCTACCGGTCAATTCATCTGGCCGGTCGAGGGCAGAAACATCTCCCAATATTATAAGTGGGGACACCGGGCCATCGACGTTCTCCTGCCCATCGGCACTCCGATCATCGCTTCGGCCGCAGGCATCGTCGAGTTTTCCGGCTGGAACAATCAGGGCTACGGTAACCTGATCATCATCGACCACGGCAACGGTTTTCGCACCCTCTACGCCCACCAGAGCGAGCTGATTGCTGAGCAGGGGCAGGAGGTAAAGCAGGGCGAACTGATCGGCAAGACAGGCCATACCGGCTACTCGACCCACCCCCACATTCACTTTGAAATCATCCTGAATTTCCAGCTAAAGGATCCCTGCACCTATTTGGCAGGGGGCTGCTGATTCAAACGAAATAGACCTGACAGCGTCTACCCGACCTGTCAGGTCTTACTTGTCAACCGC
>Ga0207752_1000415_pt1 | contig 20072 bp, 19 predicted proteins | sample Pon2CUnioCityCA_6_FD_187272 | JGI IMG/M metagenome (GOLD analysis project Ga0207752, IMG submission 187272) | Marine sediment microbial community from Union City, CA, USA - Pond 2C Sediment 2 (SPAdes) | ecosystem: Environmental > Aquatic > Marine > Intertidal zone > Salt pond sediment ...
CCTCCGCGCGGGTGGCCAAGCCGTCACCACCGATGCCGAGCTATTGACACAGGCCGAGGCCATTGAGGCCAACGTCGAGGCGACGGGCGTGCCAGACATCGGTGCCAGGATTGCCCTTCGCTCCATCGAAAATCGCAAGCCCATCATCATGCTCAACGTCGAGACCGACATCACGGTAGGCGCGTACCTGAGCCATCTGGCTCGCAAGAACGGGTCGATCTACACGGTGGCCTCGGGCGACGAGCCGGGCGTGTGCAAAATGCTCCACGAGCAGGCCCTGCTGATGGGCTTCGAGGTGATCTGCCTGGGCAAGTGCAAAAACAACCCGATCAATCCGGAGGCCACGCCGGAACGGTATGCACAGGAGGCCGCGTCGAAGGACATGAATCCCAAGATCCTCGCCTCCTTCGTAGACGGCACGAAAACCATGGTGGAGATGGCCGCCGTCTCAAACGCCACCGGCCTGCTGCCCGATACCCCCGGCATGCACGGCCCGAAGGTCGAGATCGACGGACTCACGCGCGCGTTCATCCCCAAAGCTGATGGCGGCATCTTTGAGCATCGCGGGACAGTGGATTACTCCACCGGCAACTTCGCGCCGGGCGTCTTCGCCATTGTGTACACGCAGGACCGGCGCATCCGCAAGGACATGAAGTTCATCACGAAGGCCGACGGGCCGTACTACCTCCACCTGAGACCCTATCACCTCTGTGACATCGAAACACCCCAATCCATCGCAGAGGCGGTGCTGCTCGGAGAGGTTACCGTCGCGTCAAATGAGATGCACTCGGAGGTCGTCAGCGTCGCCAAACGAAATCTCAATCACGGCGAGAAGATCGGAGGCATCGGCAGCGCCGATATTCGCGGCTGCATCTACACGTACCGGCAGGCGCGTGAGTTGAAAGCCATCCCCCTCGGCATCGCCGCAGGCGGGACCGCCAAGAAGAGCATGGCCAAGGGCTCTCTCCTGACGCAACAGAACTTCACGCCGGACGGCACGACGTTTATCTATCGACTGAGAAAAGAGCAGGACAAGCTGCTCACATCGCAGAGCTAAGGTCATGAAAGCAGTCATCGTTCGAGGCCCAATGGATTTCTCCGTGGAGGAGGTTCCGGTTCCCGCCTGTCCCACGGACGGTCTCCTGCTAAAGGTCCACGCATGCGGATTGTGCGGTTCTGACTTGCGGACGCTCCGCCACGGCCATCGCAGGGTGACCTTTCCCTGGATCATCGGGCACGAGATCAGCGGCCGGGCCGTGAAGGTTGGCACGGCATTCAGTGGCCCATGGAAGCCGGGCGACATGCTGGCCGTGGGGCCGCTGGTCTTCTGCGGTCAGTGTGACTTCTGTCTGGACGGTCGGCACGAGCTGTGCGAAGGCTACCGTGAGATCGCCCAGGCCTGGCCCGGCGGGTTCGCGGAGTATATCGCCATCCCAAGAGAGGCGATAGAGCGAGGAACAATCGCGCCGGTCCCCCCGACCCTGGACCCTGCTGTCGCGGCGATTGCAGAACCGGTGGCCTCATGTCTCAATGCCCAGGAGAAGGGCCGCATCCGACCGGGAGATACGGTGGCCGTGCTCGGTGCCGGGCCTGTCGGGAGCATTCATGTCCTCCTTGCGAGGAGCCACGGCGCCGGAAAGGTCCTCATTGCCGATGTCGATGCGTCGCGTCTGGCATCCTGCGCGGACCTGCAGCCCGATGGCCTGATCGACGCCTCCACAACTGATGTGGTCGCAGAGGCGAGGCGTTTGACGGGGGGCAGAGGACCTGATGTGGTCATTACCGCCAACCCATCGCCGGCTTCACAGGTGCAGGCCGTGGAGATGGCCCGCAAGGGAGGACGCATCCTGTTGTTCGGCGGCCTGCCAAAAGAACAATCGAAGCCGGCCATCGATACGAACATCATCCATTACAATGCCCTGCATGTGATCGGCACAACGATCTTCGCGCCGCGACACTATGCCATGGCCCTTGACCTGCTGGCGAGCGGCCGCATCGATGGGGCGCGGCTTGTCACGCACCGGTTCGCCCTGGCCGACTTCGCCAAGGGCGTCAAGCTGGCCATGCAGGGCCAGGTGAGAAAAGCGGTCTTCCTGCCGTAGAGGTACGCATCACCATGGACAAGCAGTCGAACGAAGCCCCGTTTCCGATCCGCGAGATTGCCCAGATCTGCATGATCGTGCCGGACCTGGATAAGGCGGTGGAGAACTACTGGAAGATCTTCGGCGTCGGGCCCTGGCATTTCTACACGTACGGCAAGCCACTCGTGAAGCGCATGACGCGCCACGGCAAACCCACCGAGTACAGGATGCGCGTGGCCCTGTCACACATCGGCAGCCTGCGAATCGAGCTGATCGAGCCCCTCGAAGGCGATACCGTCTACAACGAGTTCGTCGAGAAGCACGGTTACGGCGTCCACCACGTCGGCGTCCTGACGGACAATATGCAGCAGGCCATCGAACACGCGGCTCAAGCCGGCTTCGAGATGACCCAGGATGGCGCCGGTTTCGGCCCCGACGACGACGGGCACTACGCGTACCTAGACACCGAAAGCCTCATCGGAACAACGATCGAACTCATCGAGCGACCGAAACGAAGGAATCCACCGGAGAAGATCTATCCTCCAGACGGATGATCCGCCGCGCCACACCTGGTGTCCTTGCCCGCTCCGATCCACTTCGGCGTCCATCCGACGGTCTCACGAGCCTCCACCACGACAGGCCAGACCTCTACTTCACGCCGGCTGCGGCCGGGTCCTGCTCGGCGAGCAATTTGTAGCCCCACATGTCCATGGCTCGTTCGGCCATGTTCGCCTGGGTCAGCGCGAAACCCGGATCGTCCATCCATTTCTCGGGGGTCTTCTCGCCGGCCTCAACGGCCCTGAGCAACTCAGTCAGCAGCACGTCCGCCTCATAGAACAGGTCCTGCACCCCGGTGGCATCCACATAGCCTTCTTTCATCCACCGGGCCGCACGCATGTCACCATCGAGCCCGCCGAGAATGACATGCCCGGACTCGCCGACTTTCTTCCACTTGCCCAGCGGCTCCAGAACCGCGCGGACCTGCGGGTACATGAAATCGGATGAGGTAAAGATGAAGTCCACGTTCGGATTCCTCTGCAGGGCGGCCTCGAGATTTGCCTGGGCGGTCACCGCATCCCATTTCGTCGGTACTTCGATCACCTCGTTGAACAGATCGGGATTCTTCTCGATCACGTTCACGAACCCTTTTCGCCGTCCGACCGCGTTGCTGTCGCCGAGGTCGCCGACAAGGATCAGCGGTGTGACTTTGCGTCCCAGTTTCCCCGCCTGCTCGGCCATGTACGATACTGCCTGCTCGGAGATCTTCTCGTTGTCGGCCACGATCACGATGGCCGGATTGCTCTTGTTCGCAGGCGGCCGATTGAAAACCGCGATCGGGACACCCGCTTTGTTCGCCTCGCCGACGATCGTGACGGCGCTCTCGCCATCCTGGGGGATGATGATGATGCCGTCCACGCCGCGGGCGATCGCCGCACGCACCTGCTCGAGCTGCCGGTTGGCATCCTCATTGCCGTTGCGCTCGATGACCTGTATGCCCTTCTTCTTGAGCGTCTCGGTGATCGCCTTGTGGCCGGCAACCCAGAATTCCGTCTCCAAGTTCTGGAACGCGAAACAGACGGTCATCTGCTCTTGGTTATCCTCCCGACGAGAGCACGAAACACCGACCAAGATCAGGGCCGTGATTGTCACCGATACGCAGAATCGCTGCGCAATGTGCATACCAACCCTTTCCAGGATTTCACCGAGCGAGTTACACCAGTTCACAACTGAACAGAGGTACGTTTCTAAGCGCCCGAGGCCCTCCTGTCAACAAGAATCTATCCGCCGCGAAGACGTGGCACGCCTCATCGTTCATGTCTGTGCCGCTCGCTTGGCGCTATCCAGCCGAGTATGTCCACCTGAGCCATCACGCAGTCGGTACCAGCACTACCATGAAAGCACAGCGCGCGTACTGTCAACATCCTCCTGGTTTGAACGCACAATGGACGAACCCTTATGGGTTCGGAAGAAAGTCCATGTGTTTGCATTTGCCGCGACACGATCGGTAGGACTTTCCACAAACGTCTGAGCCGCGGTCGAGATTTTTGTGTCACCGATCCGTCCACACAGAGGCGGACCTTTCATGGCCTGACGAGGACACCTGGACCTATCCTGTGATGCCATACGCCCTTGTCTTCTGGACCTTTCCTCGTTTCTGGTCGATACCCGGCAGAAAACGTCGAGGGAACCCTCTATGAACAGTACCCAACCACATACCGACTTGTTGACCACCCTGTGGCGTACCGATGGCGGAGTTGGTCTCTACCCGAGTGTGATGACAGAGGAGGAGTTGATCCGCTTTCTCCGCATCCCCGAGATCAGCAATGCCGCCAATCACCGACACGTGATCGAGAACCTCAAACGCAAGCATGGTTTGCCTCGGATTTATCTCTGTGGAAAGACCGTGTATCTGAGGGGTTCTGTGACGCAGTGGCTGCAACAGCGCGTCACCTGTGGCAATTGATGGTTGGGTCTGGTACAATGAGACTTGGACCAACCCAAGCCCTTGGCCAGCATCGGGAAGGAGGTCAGATATGAAGAAGCTGGTAAGGCTTAGGATGAGACCCTCGCGTGATGGGAAATCCTTTCGGTATATGCTCGACTACATGGACCAGAATGGGAGAAGGCGTCAGATATCTCTCGGTCATGCAGACAAGCGAAGGGCAGAACGCCAACGCTATGAGAAGGAATTGGAACTGCGGATGAATGCAGCCGAACCGGTGTCGATGAAGCTCTCGGACTTCTTCCGAGATAGCCTCGCGCGTACAAAAGGCCAGGTTCGCGCCACAAGCCTTGGTGAAACCAAGCGATCCATGAAGGATTTCGTCGAGTGTGTCGGCGATATTGACGTACAAGAGGTTCGGTACGGACACGGTGAGCGGTTCATCCAGTACTGCCTTGATCGGGAGCTTTCCCCCGGGACTGTCACCAAGAAGGTGAAACACTTGAAACGGGTGTTCCAACTGGCGGAAGACCGCGGCCAATTGGACCGGCATCCACTTCGCAAACTCAAGCCGCCCAAGGTAGCCAAGCGGAAGGTCCGTGTGTTCACGGACCAAGAATGTGATGAATTGTGCAAAGCGGCCCGGCAGTACGAACAGAAAGGCCGCATCGTCAAATGGGAGCTTCTCATCCGGATGTGCCTGGCCACTGGTATGCGGCGTGGCGAACTGATGAACATCGCTTGGCGGGATATCGACTTTGCGAACATGACCGTCGAGGTCTCCCCGAAGAAGAACCGCACCGATACCTGGGAATGGCACGTCAAGGACACCGATCGACGCACCCTTCCGCTGACCGCTGCGTTAGTGAGCCGGCTGGCGGCACACCAAGCGTCCCAGCCCGAAGGAAACCCCTACGTCTTCGTTCCTGTGGCTCGGTATGAATTCATCCAGGAAGTCCGCCGTGCCGGACGGTGGAGCGTGGACAAGGGACGGTCGCCCCTGTCGAAGTTCTGCCACCACTTCAACAAGATCCGGGCACGGGCGGGTATCGAAACCGGGACTTTCCACGATCTACGGCGGACCTGCTTGAGCAACTGGGTTGCCCAGGGGCTCCCACTTCACGAGGTCAAAGAACTGGCTGGGCATGCCAGCATTGAGACCACTGAACGGTTCTATTTGGCGGTTCGAACAGACGTGGTGGACCGTGCCCGGGTCGCTTCCGAAGTATCATGCAAGGGCCATTTTGTGGCGCGCTTGTTGCGCGCTACTGCGGAATCGGACAAGGATCAGGAATTGCCGTGCGCAAGTGCTTTGCAGAAAACGCCTTAGAAAGCCACGTCTGATAACGACGCACGGGTGGTTCCAGGACAACCAGTATGTTGCCCCAGGCTGTAAGTTCTTGTGACACAACGCTTAATAGCGGCCAGAAATGAAGTTATGAGATCAGGCGTAGATCAACCGAAGGTCAACCGAAGACCAGACGAACATGTCTGGCACGCGCGTTTGGCACGCGCCTGATTGCCGAAACTGGTAAGACCGGTCCTCTGCAAGTACACAGTCTCAATCCTCCGGCCACTTGTCTGGATTGATCCATCATCCCTGGGGACACCAGGGCCGTTTCTCCTGGCTGATCCCGAGGCGGGACTGCCGGCGAAACGCGGATCGAGTGAGGTGCCAATTCCGGCACGGCTTCGCGTAGCAGAGCGGCGATTACCGCCGCCATAACGGCCTGCCGCTTGGCGGACAAATGCGTTCGGTCAGGGCGGCCGTCGACGATCGGCCCCAGCGTATCGCTCTCGGCAGGTCCAAGCCGGTTGAGCAGTTCGATGCTGCTGGCGTGTAAGTCGATCAGCAGGACGTCCTTGTCCCGAGCCAGGTCGCGCACGGCCTGGGCGTAATCGCCCAGTGGGGTGACGATCCTGCCGTCACGGAAATTGCGTCGAGTCATCGAAGTCACGAGAATCGGCACAGCGCCTGCGGCCCGTGACTCGTCCACATAACGACTCATCCAGTCTCGATAGGTAGTGTTCGGATCGGTCTCGCGTTCAGGGCCTTTGCCTGGCATGTCGTTGCGTCCACACTGAATGAGCACGTAGTCGGCCCCACCAGCCAATGCCCTGTGCCAGTATCCTTCCTCAATGAAACTCTCGGAGGACCGCCAGAAGCGTGAACTTTCTCATCCGACGCATCAGGCGGCCCTCCGCGAGGTCTTTGTGAGCCCGCCGAGCGGCTCGGGCCAGATGATCCTGCCAGCCTGTCAGCATCAACACTACTATTCCCGTGTCCTTTGCTGCCATCGTCACCACAACCTGCTTCTATCCGAATCCTAAGTGGCAACAGAAGTTGTTCATCATCACAGCCGCAGCACGTCTGAGAGTCGACCGTGTTCCCGTGAATTCGGGCTCTGTGTGCTGGTTCCAGCGCCGCTTGACAGGTACAGGGTATTCCTGCCGATGATTGAGCAGGTGCCTGACGCCTGGATCACAACGCAGTCCTACGCTCGACGTAAGACGAAGAGATCCGGGCGGAAACGTACGGTTGCGACCAGCCATAAGACACCGCCTTCAATAAGAGGGCGTCGAAACATGGTCAGAGCAAAGGAAATCGACTTGAGAAAGCCCCAGGAATCGCGGGCCCACCGTCCGACGGACGACCCGTGTCATCATCATAGCAACCGGTCCTCACAGACCCATCATCACACTCACATGATGGAAGACTTCAAGTGGCGATTCTGGACTTCCGTGGGTGCGACTTTGCCGGTGCTCGTGCTTTCGCCGATGATTCAGTCTTTGCTGAACGTCTCGCTGGCCTTCCGGGGCGACCGGTACATCCTGTTTGCGATCTCGTCGTTTATCTACTTCTACGGCGGATGGCCTTTCCTTAAAGGCCTCGTCGACGAATTGAGAAAGGCCAAGCCTGGCATGATGACGCTCATCGCGGTGGCCGTGTCCGTCGCGTATGTGTATAGCAGCGTCGTCGTTTTCGGTCTCAGGGGACGCGTCTTCTTCTGGGAGCTCGCCACTCTGATCGACATCATGCTGCTCGGCCACTGGATTGAGATGAAATCCGTCATGAGGGCCTCCAGCGCTCTGGAAGAGCTGGCCAGGTTGATGCCCAACGAGGCCCATCTCCTCCAGGATGACGGGGGGACGAAGGACGTGCCCCTGGAAGAGCTTCATGAAGGCGACCGGGTGCTGGTCAAGCCGGGCGAGAAGATCCCGGTGGACGGCCGGATCACGGATGGTGAATCGGAACTCGATGAATCGATGCTCACGGGTGAATCCAGGCCCGTGAGCAAGGGCGCCGGGGACGAGGTCGTCGGCGGTTCCGTCAACGGCACCGGCTCGTTTACCGTCGAAGTCAGTAAGACCGGCGAGGATTCGTATCTGGCGCAAGTGGTGAATCTCGTCCGAGCCGCCGGTGAGAGCAAGTCACGGGCCCAGGGCCTGGCCGACAAAGCGGCCCTCTGGCTCACCCTCATCGCCATCACAGTCGGCCTGCTTACCTTGACGGTGTGGCTGCTGTTGGGCAAGGAGTTCGTTTTCGCGCTGGAACGAATGGTCACGGTGATGGTCATCACCTGTCCGCATGCGTTGGGCCTGGCCGTTCCGCTGGTGGTCGCGATGATCACAGCCTTGTCAGCCCGTAACGGCCTGCTGATTCGCAACCGCACGTCATTCGAGAATGCTCGGAATCTCGATGTCGTGGTTTTCGACAAGACCGGGACGCTCACGAAAGGCGAATTCGGCGTCAGTGACGTGGTCAGCTTCGGCGATTGGCGTGAAGACGAGCTGCTCGTAAAAGCCGCAAGCATCGAGCAGAATTCCGAACATACGATCGCCAGGGGGATTGTCAGAAAGGCCGAAGAGAAGGGTCTCGATCTGGTTCAGGCCAAGAACTTTGATTCGATTCCCGGCAAAGGCGCCAAGGCCGAAGTCCAGGGCCGGGAGGTGTATATCGGCAATAGGGGCATCCTGGAGGCGGCTGGCGTCGATGGCGCCGATGTGACCGAGAGGATCGATCGAATCGCCGGACAGGGCAAGACCACGGTTCTCGTCGTCTCGGATAAGAAGGTGCAAGGGCTGATCGGCCTGACCGATGTCATTCGCGATGAATCGCACGAGGCGATCGAGACGCTGAGGAAAGCCGGCATTGAGGTTTCCATGATTACGGGGGACAACGAAGCCACCGCCCGATATGTGGCCGATGAGCTTGGTTTGGACAGCTACTTCGCCGAAGTCTTGCCGGACCAAAAGGCAGAGAAGATCAAACAGCTTCAGTCGCGAGGGAACAGGGTCGCGATGGTCGGGGACGGCGTCAACGATGCGCCGGCGCTGGCGCAGGCCGACGTGGGTATCGCCATTGGCGCCGGTACGGATGTCGCCGTCGAAACCGCCGATGTGGTGCTCGTTGAGAACGATCCGCGCGATGTGGGGGATATTGTTTCGCTGTCGCAATTGGCTCACCACAAGATGAAGCAGAATCTCGCGTGGGCGACTGGTTACAACGTGATAGCCATCCCCTTGGCCGCCGGGATCTTGTACGGCGCCGGCATCGTGCTGCCGCCGGCCGGCGGCGCGCTGATCATGTCTCTGAGCACGGTCATCGTCGCCGTGAACGCCAGACTGATTACATACCGCAGACAACGGGAGGTGACACATGATTGATTACGGCATCGTCATTCAGCTCGATAGCAGCATGGAGACCGTTTTGGACGAGGTGCGGGCGCATCTGGAAAATGAGGGCTTCGGCGTGTTGACCACGATCGATGTGAAACAGAAGCTCAAAGAGAAGCTGGACGTCGATTTCAGAAAGTACATGATTCTCGGCGCGTGCAATCCGAGCATGGCGCATCAGGCGCTGCGGACCGAAGAGAACATCGGACTGATGTTGCCTTGCAACGTGATTGTTTATGAGCAGGGCGGCAAGACCGTGGTAGCCGCGATCCGGCCGACGGTGGCGATGCAGATGATCGACAACCCCGAGCTGCGCGCGATCGCCGAGCAAGTCGAGCAGTCGCTTCGGAAAGTCATTGAGTCGCTCGCGCCGGTCCGGAGCATGCCCTAACGAGTGTGAGGCGCGGACTAAGCATATTCCTGAGGCAAACCCAGTGTTTGACGTGTTATTGCAGGAACGCCTCCAACGTAGAATATGAGAGAACGGTGGAGTTGCTTATTGTACCGAAAAAAGATGATAACAGACAAATTGCGGACAACCGACATATTAGCGTTACTCGCGATCGAAAGCGATCCGTGCATTTCCATCTATCTACCCACCCACAGACGGGGGGCCCAAACGAGGGAGGACCCCATCCGATTCAAGAACTCGCTCCGGCAGTGCGAAAAACGCCTGCACGAACGAGGCATCAGCAGCGAGAAGGCCTGTCGGCTTCTGCGCCCCGGACACGAACTGCTCGAGAGTTCCATTGTTTGGCGGCACCTCGAAAGCGCACTCGCCGTATTTATCTCGACCGAGTTGTCCCGGGCGTTTACCTTGCCCATCGAGTGTCAGGAGCAGATGTGGATGGGAAGGCATTTCCACACCAAGCCGCTGGTTCCGCTGTGCGGTCGGGAGAACCGCTTTCACGTACTCGCGCTGAGCCGGGGCCACGTCGCGCTGTACGAGGCGGACGGCTGGGCAATGCGCCGGATCACGCTGGACGATGCGCCGGAGAACCTGCGTGATTTCCTCAAATACGACGAGGCGGAAGAACACCTTCAATATCACACCGCGCCGCGTGGCAAGTCGGCCGGCACGGCGGCCATCTTTCACGGACACGGGAACATCGCGGATCGGGCCCGGCGAAAGAAGACGGTGGACGAATACGTCAAAGCGGTCAGAAACGCGGTAGAAAGACACCTGGCGGCCGAACATTGCCCTCTCGTTCTTGTCGCGCCGGAATACATCCAATCAACATACCGCCAGGTATCGCACTACAGTCACCTGCTTCCTGAAGGCGTCCAGCAAACCCCCGATCACCTGAGCGAAACCGATCTGTACGAGGCGGCCTGCGCGATCGCGGACGATCACTTCCGGCAGACGATTCGCGATCATCTCGAGAGCTATCAGGCGCTGCTCGGCACCGGATACGCCTCCGACCAAATCGAAAAGCTTGCGCCAGCCGCCAGGCAGGGACGGATTCAGACGCTGCTGCTGGACCCGGCGGTTTCGCTTCAAGAGAAGTCCGGAAACGCCTCTGAGAGCGAGGAAGAGCTGCTCGATGAGGTGGTGAGGTGCACGCTGGCGCAAGGCGGGAAGGTCTACGCGGTAAACCACCAGGACATGCCTTCCCGGTCGCCGGCAGGGGCCATATTCCGGCACTGAGGGCGGACACCAAGAGTACAGCAGCATAGGAGAGTTGCCATATGTTCGGCAAGAAGATCCATCTGTTCAGTTTGTTCGGATTCAAGGTCGGTCTCGACATTACCTGGATTCTCTTGGCCGTACTGGTCACATGGTCTCTGGCGACCGGCCTGTTTCCTCACTATTTCGAAGGTTTCAAACAGTCCACGTACTGGTGGATGGGCGTCGCAGGCGCCGTCGGGCTGTTCGTCTCCATCGTATTTCACGAGTTCAGTCATTCTCTGGTAGCCCGGCGGTTCGGCCTGCCCATGAAGGGCATCACGTTGTTCATCTTTGGCGGCGTGGCGGAGATGGACGACGAACCGCCCAGCGCCAAAGCGGAGTTCTTCATGGCGATTGCCGGGCCGATCGCCAGTGTGATCCTGGCCGGGTTCCTCTATTCCGTGGGTATGCTCGCGCACGCCGTCGGGGGGCCGGACCCGGTCGTCGGGGTCGTGAGATACCTGGCGATCCTGAATCTCATCTTAGCCGGTTTCAACCTTGTGCCCGCGTTTCCGCTGGACGGCGGACGCGTGCTTCGCTCGGCACTGTGGAAGGCCAAAGGGAATCTCAGGTGGGCTACACGTATCGCCTCGATGTTCGGGTCGGGCTTCGGCATGTTCCTGATCATCGTGGGTGTTCTCAGCTTCATCGGCGGTGGATTCGTCGGAGGCGCGTGGTACTTCCTCATCGGCCTGTTCATCCGCGGCGCTTCGCAGATGTCGTACCAGCAGGTGTTGATGCGCAAGGCGCTGCAAGGTGAAGAGGTCGGGCGTTTCATGAAAGACAGCCCCGTGACCGTCCCGTCGTCGGCATCCCTCGATGAGCTCGTCAACGACTACTTCTACAGATACCATTACAAGATGTTCCCCGTCACCGACGGCGACGGGCTTTCGGGATGTGTGACCACGGGGCAAATCAAAGAGGTCCCCAGGGACCAGTGGCGCGAGCGCACCGCCGGCGACATTCAGGAACCATGCTCGGACGAGAATACCACCTCGCCCCACACCGACGCCATGGATGCGCTGGCGATGATGAAACGCACGAGCAAGAGCCGATTGTTGGTGGTCGAGGGCGACCGCCTCGTGGGTGTGCTCACGCTCAAGGATATGTTGAAATTCCTGTCTCTGAAAGTCGACCTCGAAGAGCGGTGAGCGTCAACAACACGGGATTTCTATTGGAGGTTCAGTCGTGAACGAACAACGCAAGTGTACGAGTTGTGGCGGCAGTCAGATGGCCAAAGGATCGTTACATTCGACCGGCAAGATGACATTCCGACCCGACGACGCCAAGTTCCTCAAACTCAAGACGGCGAACGTCAAGGTGGATGGGCGTCTGTGCCTTGAGTGCGGAGCCATCCTTCTGACAGCCGATCTCGACAAGGTCAAGGAACTGACGAATGAAGCGTAGCGATCTCACCGGCGCGTCTGCGGAAATCGCCCCTCCGGGCATGAAGCAGACATTCACCCCGCGGTGCGCCGCGGTTCATAATAATGCCCTCGGCCCTTATGCGTTGTGGGCCGAGGGCATCTTTTAGCTAACGCGCCGACCGCCCCCCTCCGGCCGGCGGATGTGACACACGAAATCACCTCCGCCCTTGCTGCATCCATCGATAGACTTCATCCGCGATAGCCAACTCCTCGTTGGCCGGAATCACCAGGACCCTCATCACGTTTGCGTCCGGTGCAACGTCGGCTTCCACACCCACGGCGGCCCGGTTCTTCCGCTTGTCTATCTCGATACGGAGAGCGTCCAGGCCCATGCACGTCCTGGCACGGATCTCGGGGGCATTCTCGCCGATGCCCCCTGTGAAGACGAGTGCATCGAGCCTGCCGATTGCCGCAAGATAGGCGCCGATGTACTTCTTCAGCCGATAGCAGAAGATGTCGACGGCCAGGTCGGCGTTCCGATTGCCTTGCCGGGCAGATTGCAGGACGTCACGCATATCGCTCGAAACGCCCGACAGCCCCAGAAGTCCACTCCGCCGGCGGCAAATGTCGTCGAGCGTCTCGGGCGGGACGCCTCGCTGCGCGAGATAGAGAAGCACGCCGGGATCCATATCACCGCCGCGAGTGCCCATGACCAGGCCCTCCAGCGGCGTCATCCCCATCGAAGTATCGACGGACCGACCTTGCCTGATGGCGGAAACTGAGCAACCGTTGCCGAGGTGGCAAGTGATCGCGTTCAGCCTCTGTGGCTCCCGCCCCAGCATGCGGGCCGCCCGCTCGACGGCGTAACGATGGGAAATCCCGTGAAAGCCGTACCGGCGAATCCCGTATTTCGCCTGAAACTCGAGGGGCAGTGCATACGTGCACGCCATTTCCGGCATCGTGCGGTGGAACGTCGTATCGAAACAGGCCACATGGGGAACATCCGGCAGCACTTCCATCGCGGCGCGGACGCCAGCCAGGCCGACAGGATTGTGCAGCGGCGCGAGAGGTTCAAATCTCTCGATCAGGCTGATACAGGCTTCATCGATCCGTACGACGTCTCGGACTTCATCGCCCCCATGGACGACGCGATGCCCGACGGCCTCAATCGTCGCCGCCTCTGCAGCGACCGCCGGTCCCTCGTTCAGCAGCATCCTGAGCAACAGGCGCGTCGCCCGATCGTGGTCTTCGACTTTCACGTCGCGCCGATGCGTCCTGCCGTCGCAGCGCCACGTCAACTGTGACGATTCCTCGGCAATTCTGTCAACCACGCCCTGCGCGATAAGCCGCTTGTCGGGCAAGGTGTACGTCCGACTCTTGACGCTCGAGCTGCCGCAATTGATGACGAGTACCTGCATGAGATCCTCGGCCTTTGGTTACCGGAATCGCCGACGTCGAACGGGCCCGGTGCGCCGTCGGTGCCGGGCAGGATGCGTCTGAAGAACGCGCTGCGGGCGTCCGCACCGTTCGCTATACCGTCGCTTCGATACCGGCCTCGATCCATTTGCGCGCCTCTTCCGCATCGGCAAGATCGAAGTACCTGATTTTCGCCGTGGTGAAAGGCTTGCAGAACACACTCATGCCTTTTTCCCACTTCTTGTCACCGACTATCGCGAGACGCTCGATGTCCGCGAAGTGCTTCACATCGAACTTGATGTCCTCCCATAGCGCCCCGGCTTCCCAACCGTGAAAGTCATGCATCTCAAGGAGAATGCGAATCTTGCCGAACTGCTTGACGAGGCGCTCAATCTCGGGAACGAACAGCTTGTAATTGTCCTTGGAGAATTTGCCTATCACTCGGACGATCGCAAGCTTTCCACCGTGTTCTTCGTTGAGTTCAACAGCCATGTGTAAACCTCCTGTTTCTGTATATCCATGATTCGTCATGATTTGATCGTTTGAGACTCCTTGCCTATGGGAGAAATGAGGATCTCCGGGTCTGCGCGACCTTCGACGGCATCGATCTGCTCCGGATCGAGGAAATGGTGGGCCGGGCGCCCCAGAACATCGGCGATGCGGGAGACAATGTGTCCCCAGGTACACTGGTTGGCGTACAACATCGCGGGCGCGTCGAACGTTCCGCCGCGGTTTCGGTAGCCCATGAACCGCGTCCTCGCCTGGCCGGTATCCAGCGGTCGTAGGACGCCGGCCAGAGCTTCCGGTCGCATGTGGCCGACAAAGACCCTCGCCTCGACCGAGGCGGGAAACAACAGCTCGCGCTGCTCGCGGCCGGCCACCACGTTTGCCTCCCGACCATCGCGCGGGGCGCGAAACCTGCAAGGCTCCATCATATAGACCACGTCGTGAGAGACCCTTTTGCTGGACAGGCGATCCGATGCCTTCAGCACCTCTTGGAGCTGGTAGCCGCCCACGGCGGTCAGCAGGACCTCGGGCTCTTGCCGGTGGTGCAGCCGCAGCGCGCCTGCTTCCACGAGCTGCTCGGCGTGGGCCGCGCTAAAGACCTCCGGCAACGGTCGCTTCGGTGTAACCAGCGTCCACACCTGGCCGTGCGTGCGATAGACCGCGCGAAGAGCGGCGATCGCACTGTTCCAGTCCGGCGGGAACAGGACACGCGATACATCCGACATCTCGCCCATCAGCGCCTCGCAGAAGGTCGGGTCTTGATGCGAGATCTCGTTCTTGCCGTTTTCCCACGTGTGGGATGTGGGGATCACCGGAACGCTCAGCCACCGGGGCGGACGGCCCGCTTCGCATTGATGCCGCGCGAAGATCAACTCCTGTCGGACCGCGCCGAGCATCTTGACCGCGAAGGCCTCATAGGTGGCGACCAGGTTGAGGCCGCCCTTGTTGGCCAGAGCGGCGCAAACGACCGCTTCTTCGTTCAACGCGGTGATCACTTTCCCATCCACCGCCTCGGCTACGTTGGCCTCCGGATCGGTGACCCGGTGTTTGAGGTAATCCAGCGATTCATCCAGACGATTGCTCCGCATCTCGTCGGGATTGCCGACGCGCACGCGAAGCTGCGGATTGTTCTTGACCAGTTCGCAGAAGTAACGATCGATGCCTCGCATCGGAGAGCTTGCGTGGCCCTCCTGGGGGTCGTGCCATTCAGGTTCGGGGAATTGCGGTTCGGTCGTGTTCCTGACCGCCAGCGGATGCTCGCGTTCCGGCACACGCTGCGTCTTGTCGTGGTTCTTCAGAACGGCGATGGCGCTGCGAAGATCGTCCGGCGGCACCCACAACTGACGAGCGCCGGCGTTGAACGTCTGCTGGGCGGCTGCGTTGCGTCGCACGTCATCCCCTATGGGAAGGTTGTGTGCGGCGTTGGTTCCCGCCCCGGGGAAGCCAAACCCTTTGGGCGTCTCCGCGATGGCGTAGGGCAGCGGAACCGGATATCGGGCCTGGCCGCGTCCGATGGCTTCACCGTGTGCGGCGAGCCGCTCTTCCATTTCCCAAATCGCCCAGGCGTAGGCCGCCGGATCACGACCATCGATATCGAGCGGCTCGAACCCATTGAGTTCGAGATGGTCGCGGAACCAGTCGACGCCTCCCTCCATGGAGACCGTCGTTCTCTGATCGATCCGGCGGCCGTTGGCGATCATGATCGGGGCGACCAGGCCCGAATCTTCGGCGCGCCACCAGCGAGGCGCCCAATCACCACCCTTCTGCTCCTCAAAGGCCCCATCGCTCAGGAAGGCCACCAGACGCTCGCCGGGCAGCGGCATATGGATGTAATAGAGCTCCGCAAACCCCAGGTAGCCGCCTTCGATGAGACCGCCGGCCGAGTGCGCGTTGACGTGGCTGCCCAACGGCGACTCAGGGTATCCGTCGGGCCGTATCGTCAGCAGGTAGAAATCCCGAACGAATCGGGTCAAGCCCTCGTCGCTGAGCCCGTAGCGTTGGGCATGCGCCTCCGTCATGTTGTCGACGATCAAGTTCGTCGCATCGATGCCGGCGACGCAATGTCCCTGCCCCATCAACCACGAACGGGTGAGCCCGGTGATCGCATCGATCGCGAGATACCCCACGTAGGCCGGCGCCATATTCAGAGAGCCTCCCGTGTGCCCCTCCGGGCCTTCCTTGAAATCCTCGGTCTGTAGATCTCGCCCGTCAAGATGGACGTTGCGAGCATACGTCATATGCGCCACGAGCCACATGGCGGCGCTGGCCACGCGATCGGCGGCGTGCAGGGCGTTCAGCACGTCATTCGCACTGTCAACCACGCCCTCGAGCGCGAGATGGTGGGCCATCTTGTGGATCCGGGTCTGGGTGAGATCGCTGTGCTTGATCACGCCGTAACCGGCGGCCCAGCGGGCGAATAGCGGATTGCTGCGGCGATAGAGTTCGGCTCTATGTCGCACGCGTTGAAGCTTGTCGATCTTCCGTGCGCGGGCCATATCGTCTCCTTCTCTACGTCATCTCATGCTTTGACGGATTTCCAGATTTGGCAAATGTGGTTGTCCATCTCCTTCTGGTCGGCGGTGAAGCTGTTGAGGCCGGCGAGGTTCATCAGGCTGTCCAATCCGGCCTTACCTTCCTGCAAGAGGTCCCTCCAATTCCCGAGTTGAGGGATCTTCCCTTCCGAAGCACTTTTCTGCGCCTGCTCGCGGGTCCAACGGACCAGAAGATCGGGACAATCATGCGCTCCGAAGAAATCGAGCAAGCCTCCAGGGGTAAGCGAATCGATGTCTTCCTGTTCCAGCGCGTCCATACAGGCAATCAGTTTGTCCTCAATATCCCAAAGCGTCCCCAGTCGAACCCGTGCGGGATCGACGTCCTTCTTCAGGCCCGGCCGATGATCTTCGCCGGTCTGAGACTCGATAGGAGGCAGTTGTCCTTTCCTGGCCAGCAACTGCTCCGCCACTTTCGGCGGAGCTGTGATGACGTCGATGCCCGCCAGATTCAAGTACTGCTCCCACGTTCGGAAGCTCGCCCCGATCTGACGGGTGGTGCAACCGCGTGTATCTCGCAACTCGCGGATGGCCGTTTGTGAGGCCAGGGTGGTTTTCTCACCGACGTACTCGCCGCTGCCCAGGCCGTTGTCGGCAACAAGACTGTTCAGGCGACCGAGGAAGACGTTTACGAAGTTCGGTTGAGCGATCCGCGTAACGACGTAATTCTGCCGTGCGGAGAACCCGAGCGTGTGATTTACCGGTATGCCCTCGTTCCGGGCCCGCCGAGTCGCCAGGACCCCGGCGGCGGTGAGGGGAATCTTCACATAGAACCGTTCCGGACAAATTGCGTGATATCGTCGCGCGTACTCTACGGATCGTTCCACATCGTGAGCGAGGTCCGTATGCTCTTCGACCGATACGCAGGCGTCGAACTCCTCGACCAGATGCAGTGCGTGTGTGGCGTTCAGGATGAAGGCGATCTCAAGCAACTGCTCGCGCTCCGAGAGCTCGGGAAAGCCCTCCAGCAGCTTCGCTGCCTCCCGGATGAGTGTGTCGTAGCGACCCGTTTGGATCTCTTCGTTCAGCAGTGTGTTGTTCGTCGTCAGCGATGAGAACTCCTGCGTCCACACACTTCGAATAGCGTTGGCATTGCCCGAGTCCAGCCAGAGTTCGGTGCCTACGTCGCGAAACCGCCGCCAGGTCGGATCGGACTTGAATTGGGCCCGTCGCGTTGCGAACGTGGGCGAGAAATCTCGCCGCACGAATTCATGGACTCGTTGACTGAGCTGCGAGCCTGCCTGAATGATCGTAGTCATGAATGTCCTTCCTTTTCCGTGAACCTCGTTTCACTTACGCCTTCTGACAATGCGGGCACCAATAGGCGGAGCGTCCGGCGACTTTCGTCTTCTCGATCGCGCGGCCGCAGCGCGGGCACGCAGCGCCTTCGTCACGATTCGGCAAGAGCCAGGAGGCGGGCATATGAGCCGGCTCAGCTTTCCGGTCGGCCGCCATGCTCAGCACGTGCCGGGCCTTGCGATAGAGTTGGCCTATCTGCCTCGCGGTGAGCTTGTTGCTCTTGAGCGCGGGGGGGAGGCGACTCTGGAACAGAATTTCGTCCGAGTAGATATTCCCCACGCCGGCAATGCGCTCTTGATTCATAAGGCACGATTTGACCGATGCGCGCGATCCCAGGAATCGCGATCTGAACCCCTCCGGGTCGATCCCCAGTGCATCGGGACCCAGGTGGACCCGCCGTGCGAACTGTGCAGGCGATTTCGCCAGCGTAACCTTGCCCAGTAAGCGGGTGCAGATGTAGGCCAGACTGAACCCGTTCTCGAAATCGAAGATGACCCGGTCGTGCGCGCCCGCTTGCCGGTCTTTCCCATATTCCAGGAATCCGGTCATGCCGAAGTGCAGGACCAGCCACGCAGACCGACCGGTCTTCACGAACAGATATTTGCCGTGCCGGTCGGTGGCCTCGAAACTCGTTCGCACTAACGCCTGTTTCAGCCGGCGCGGGGAAATCCCGGTAAGGACACCCGTGTGGCGTACACGGACATCTCGAATCTTCCGGTGCAGCGCCGTGGCGTCCAGATACCTGCGAAATGTCTCTACGTCCGGCAGTTCCGGCATAAACGCGCCTCCCGGCAAACGTTGGTTCCCGTCTGTCTTCACACTTGCCTGAGCATTTCTGCGTCCCGCTCAGGCAGCGAATCGTTGATCGGCATGTCCGAGCCCAATTCAAACCCGGCCGGTGTCGTCAGGCGAGGCCGGATCTGAAGATACCAGTGCAAATGAGGCACAAAGGAATTCTGTTTCGAGCAACTGTGGATGACGTAGTTGTAGTCCGGGTCGTTCAAATGATCGTGCAGACGCTGCAGGGCGTCCTTCAGCGCCATTGCCAGATCTTTTACTTCCACCCCTGTGATGAGCCCGAAGTCCGCGCTATGCCGCTTCGGTGCAATCCAGACTTCACAGGGCGCCTGCGCCGCGAACGGAACAAACGATAGAAATGAATCGTTCTCATGGACGGACCGAACGCACTCGGCCCGCTCAAAATCGATGACGTCGCAGAGAGCACAGCTTTTGTTTCGCGCGAAGTAGGCGGCGGCGATCTTCTCACGCCGCGCGACGTGCTCGGGAACGAGCCCGGTGGCGACGATCTGCGAGTGCGGATGGCGCAGAGACGTTCCCGCTCGGCTTCCATGATTGCGGAAGATCGTGACCGCCTCGACCTGTTCCTCGGCGTGCAGCGCACCGGACCGTCGCGAATACGTTTCGATCACGGCTTCCACCTCATCCAATTCCATAAAAGGGAGGTCCCGGTTGTGGAATGGCGTCTCGACCACCACCTCATGGCGGCCGAAGTTAGAGGTCACTCGGTACAAACCTCGATTCGTGCCGGTCACATCCGTGCTGTCACAGAACACTGGATACTTATTCGTGACGACGCGGGTCCGCCACAGGTCCTGTCCGTGAACCGGTTGTTCGAACAGGATCGTTGGCAGCATGTGCTCGTTGCCCATGCAGAACGGGCAGCTCGCGTCCTTCTCGGGCAGCAAGGCGGTATCCGATCTATCCTGCTCCATTTCGTTCGGCCGGTCGGCCCGGCCGGGGGCGTAGATCACCCATCGGCCGGTCAACAAATCCTGCCTGATTTCACCTGTGGTTGTCGCAGACATCTTGTTTTCCTGCATCAGGTTCTCACCATTTCTGTGAATTCGTCCTCGTTGATAACTTCGATGTGGCGCGTCTTGGCCTCCTGCAGCTTACGGCCGGGACTGTCGCCGACGACGACGTAATCGGTGTTGCCGCTGACGCTACCCGTCACCCGCCCGCCCCGCTCTTCTATAAATCCCTTGGCCTCACTGCGCGTCCACGTAGGCAGGCTGCCGGTGAGGACAAAGGTCAGGCCGTCCA
>Ga0207752_1000416_pt1 | contig 20072 bp, 12 predicted proteins | sample Pon2CUnioCityCA_6_FD_187272 | JGI IMG/M metagenome (GOLD analysis project Ga0207752, IMG submission 187272) | Marine sediment microbial community from Union City, CA, USA - Pond 2C Sediment 2 (SPAdes) | ecosystem: Environmental > Aquatic > Marine > Intertidal zone > Salt pond sediment ...
TGGACGAGGCCCTGTCAGTTGCCCGTAGGCGAATGCGTCCGAATCACCCAGTGACGCTGGATTTGGTGAATGCTCGTGCCGTACTCCACACAAAGCAAAAGCAATACGACGATGCTCAATCCTTGTTTAAGGAAGCTCTGGAAAGTAGAAGGCGCGAGCTGGGCGACGACCATCCAGATACACTGGAAACCATCAATGACCTTGGGATTCTTCACAGACAGCAGAAGCATTACGAGAAAGCAGAAAAACTCCTAACCGAAGCACTTGAAAAAAGAAAGGCCAAACTCGGCGTTGACCATCCACACACACTACAAACCATGTACGAATTAGCTGTTTTATACAGAGAGCAAGAACGCTACGAAGAAGCAGAAGAATTACTACAAAAAACCATCGAAGGCCGCCGTCTCAAGCTAGGTGACACTCACCCACACACTTTAGAGTCAATTAACAACCTAATCGACCTCTACGAAGCCTGGAACAGGCCGGAAAAAGCCGCTAAATGGCAGTCAAAACTACCCAGAGAGAACTAAAAAACAACCCACAGAACGCAAGACGTAGTACACACTATCAATAAAGAGTGCCGTGTCATAAAGATTTTTTTGGACTTATCTTGATAATTAACTCTAAATATGATATAATATACATCTAACTAATTGAATATTGGATAGTTCGTAGCTCGTTGTTCGCAATTAATTAAAATGAAGGAGATATTAGGATTCATGATCTATTAATTAGGATTACTTATTCTTCTCTATGACCTTTGTGTCCTCTGTGGCTATGGGTAGATTTGAAAAAACAAAGCCAATTTATTCGTATTGCGTGAACGAATTTGAAAAAACAAAGCCAATTGCAATTGACGGATTGTGCTTAGATGGGGCTTTTTGGACTTGAAAAGGGCGATAAACCTCTAAAAACCGGCTGGGAAGCTTGTGTTTTTGGATGAATTTGATATTCTAATATAGATAAAAAAATTCCTTTTGTACGATTATAGTAACTGGTCAAGGATTTAACTATTTTTGGAGGCTAAAATTATGAAAAGGTACATGGTTTCAATCGGAGTTGTTTTGGCTGTTTTGGTTGCGGCATTCTCCTATGGAGTCCTTTCGGACAATGCGTTTGGACAGGAAGAGGAAAAAGCCGGGCAGGTAGAGCAGCGGCAGAATATGAGAGAGAGGTTCCGGAATATGTCGCCGGAAGAGCGCGAGAAATTCAGAACCCAGATGGAGGAAAGAAGGAAAAGATTCGAGAATATGTCCGATGAAGAAAGGCAAAAACTTCGTGATCAGATGCGTGAAAGATACGGCTCCCGCTCGCGGGCCCTGGGCTATGACCAGCAGCTTGAATCGATCAAGACGATTGAAGAGCAGCTTGCCAGGCTAAAAGCAGCCGTAGAAACCGCTTCGCCTGAAAAACGCAGCCGGCTTCGCGAGCTTCCTCAAGAGGAAAGAGAGAAAGTTCGCGAAAAAATGATGACAGCGATGAGAGAGCGGTACAGGGCGATTAGAGCCATGGAGCAGGAGCTTGCCAGGCTCAGGGGGCCGGAAAGGCGGCCGACGGAATCGCAGGCACGGCTTAGTGAGCTAAGGGAGATTCACAAGCTTGCAGTTAAAGAAAAGGCAACTCAAACCGCCGACCGTCTCGATAAGCTGATTATGGCCATCCAGCGGAGATCTGCAGGCAGAACCCGCACGCCTCGTGAAGACCAGCCAAGACAGCGCAGGGAGAGACCGGTCCGGCGGGAAAACAGGCGGGAAAACAACTGATATGAGTACGGGCGGTTCGCGAACCGCCCCTACATAGGAAAGCTGCTTGATCTTCATACAGCCTTAAATTTATTTGCTGAGAATAAGCTCGTTATTGGGTTCTCATTTCGCAATATTATCGCGAAAGGGGGACCTTTCCAATGTATTTTTCAAGATGCATTGGCAAAGGCGAGCTTTTTTATTAAAATATGCAGCCAACAAGGCTAAAATGCGATTGGAATTCTCTGTATTCGCCTGTCAGAAAATGAAAGGAAGTTAATGATGAGAACAAGCTGCATATCTTCAATTTTAATAACTTTTGTAATTTGCGTATACCTGGAATTCGGTACGGTTTCGGCCGCTGAGAGATTGACGTACGTTGATCTTGTCGGCCGGCTTACTGATTTGGAGCATCTGGCGACGCTGCCTGCACCCGGCGAAAAGTGCGCACAGTGGTCGAGCTATGACCGGCGGAGCAGGTATGACAGGGAATCCGGTAAATATATCGACTGGGCGGCAAATGGAGACGGCGACGGCATCATTCGAAGGGAAGGAGACAGCCAGGTTTTTGCCGAGATCGAAGGCCCGGCGGTGATTTGGCGAATATGGTCGGCCCTGGCCAACCAGGGACACGTCAAGATATATCTGGATGGGAATGAGCAGCCCGCCGTGGATTTGCCTTTCGATGGTTACTTCAACTGTGAGAATGAGCCTTTCACCCGCCCGGCCCTGGTACACACAACGGCACGAGGAAGGAATAATTATGTGCCGATTCCATTTCAAAAATCCTGCAAGATTGTAGGAGAAAAAGACTGGGGCAGATACTATCATTTTACTTACACTAAGTATCCGAAGGACACGATTCTGCCAACCTTCACGCGGAACCTTTCCGCCGCCGAATCGGAAGTACTTGATAAGGCAAATGAGATTTTAAGCGAGAAGATTAGTTTCGATCCAGCGGGTTCGAGAGAAGGCCAGAGCACTCGGCTCAACACAATGATATTGCCGCCGGCAGCAACGGCAACGGCGTTCGAGTTCGAAGGAACTCAGGCCATAACCGGGATTAAGGTGGCGATGGACCTGCCGGAATCGCCCGAGGACCGTGACGTCCTTCGCGAGCTGGTTATTCACATATACTGGGACGGCCAGGACGAGCCGAGTGTCTGGGCGCCGCTGGGGGACTTTTTCGGCACGGCCCCGGGCGTCAACAAATATGAATCCCTTCCTCTCGGGATGACCGATGAGGGTTTTTATTGTTACTGGTATATGCCGTTTAAGGACGGCTGCAAAATCAAGCTGACCAATAATGGTGACGAGGAACGCCGGATTGCCTTCCAGGTCAGTCATGCCCCTGTTACAAAGCCTATTGAGAAACTCGCCAGGTTCCACGCAAAGTGGCACAGGGATGCATTTCTGCCCGAAGAGCCCGAGCGCCGGGCCATTGACTGGACTATGCTCAAGACCGAAGGTCGCGGGCGCTTTTGCGGCGTAATGCTGCACGTGTGGAATCCCCGCGGCGGTTGGTGGGGCGAGGGCGATGAGAAATTCTTCGTGGACGGCGAGAAATTCCCCTCGACCTTCGGTACCGGCTCGGAAGATTATTTCGGCTACGCCTGGTGCAATCCCACGCTTTTCGAGAACTGCTATCACAACCAGACAATCAGCATGAACAACCGCGGCCATGTTTCCGTGAACCGCTGGCATATCACCGACAATGTGCCGTTCATGAGTTCGTTCGAGGCGGCCATCGAGAAATATTATCCTAATGACAAGCCGACGCTGTACGCTTGTACGGCGTTCTGGTACCAGGCCGCCGGTCAGAAGGATCCTTACGATCCGGTACCAGTCGAGCAGCGCAAAGGCTATTGGGGCGAAATAGAAGTTTTCCAAGTCAAAGGCGCGCTGGAGGGCGAGAAGCTGAAAATCCTCGCCAGGACGGGGGGACGAACGCAATTGCAGGACATGTACGGCTTCGGCCCTGACTGGAGCGGCGATGCTCATCTGTGGTGGACAGAGGCAAAGCCGGGTGACACTCTCGATTTGGCCGTGCCGGTGCAGAAAACAGGGACGTACCGTTTGACGATGCAGCTTACAAAAGCGGTCGATTACGGCATCGTTCAGCTTTACTTAGACGACAAAAAGCTCGGTGAGCCAATCGACCTGTTCAATAACGGCGTGGTAGCGACCGGCGTTCTGGATATGGGTGTGCACCAGCTCGGTAAAGGCGAGCATAGATTAAGGGTGGAAATTGTCGGCGCCAATGAGAAGGCCGTCAAAAACTATATGTTCGGGCTTGATTATATACTTCTAAAGGATAGCGCCGGCGCGTTTTATTTGCCGGAGAATCCGAAATATACCATACTCGATTCGGCGCGGGATTCCGTGCGTTTCGCGGAGGGCACCCTCGTCCCTTTTGACGGAAAGCTGGCCTGCAAGTCCAGTTTTGTGGACCAGGCCGGCGAGATAATGCACTGGCATGATTTCGGCGACCTAGAAGGTCCCGGCTGGGCGGCCAACGCCGTCGGCGGGGCGTATGAATTATATTGCTTCGCAAATTATGTAAAACATGAATCACTCGCCGGCAAGGCTTTGCTGCTGCTGGACCATGTTCTGGAAGATGGATTCATTAATTATAAAACCGGCTTCATCACCGGCTATCGCAATACTGCAACGAATGAGTTCTGTCTCAATTACCAACATAAAAATAACTGGTTCTGTCCCGGCTCGATGGCCAAGATTGCTTATCAGCTTCTTATTTTCAGTGATCTCCTGGAGGGTGAACGAAAAAACAAGATGTGTCAGGCCGCCGTCAAATGTGCGGGATGGATCGATACCAATGTGAAATCCACTTCCAACGGCTGGTATCCCCGGCGCTGCAAGCCTTCCGGCGAGCATTATCCTCAAAATGCCTACGGCGACGGCGATATTCTTTTCGAAAAGAGCGCCGATGGATTGTTCATAATTCAGCTATACACCGGCCTGACACAGCGCGATTTGGTAGATTACAAAAACCAAATAAAAGAAAAGATAGAAGCATTCATAAAAGCCGGAGGTATCTTCGGCAGCATTAACCACGATACGTACGACGAGCATGAAAACGTTGCGTATTCCGTGGCATTTCGTGTTTTGCGAGACGCGGCCAAGCTGCTCGGCGACGAAACGATACGCAATTTTGCTTATGATAAATGTCTCGCCGGGCTGGATCAGTTCAAGATGACCGAAAATAGAAACGGTGTGCAAACCAAAGGCCTGCTCTATATGGAAAGAAGCTGGGACACGGCGTATCTTTGGGAGAATGCCGAAGCGGCGCTGGCATATTTTGAAGCTTATATCGATACTAACAATGAGTCATATCTTGCCGATGGGCTGACTATCCTGCGGGCTATTGCCAGGCATCATCACGGCCCGCACGGCTTTTTGACCGAAGGCGTGGACTGGAACAACCACGTCGGCAAACAGCATCACTTCGAGAAGGCCGAATACGGGGATATCAAGTATACCGAGCCTCTTTTAAATAACCTGCATATTGTGGAGCCGACCCTGTTGGTAATTAAACTTAAACCAGGGGTGAATTAAGTACGGGCGGTTCGCGAACCGCCCTTACAGAGGAAAATTGTTTCATTTATAAAAAGAATTAAGAGGGATAGAACAATGAGAAAATTATGGATGACAGTTATTGTGATTGTGATTATAAGTTCTTTTCCATTTAGCCGGCATACGGCAAGAGCCGTAACGAAAGTACCTAAGCATCCCGTTCCCGCGGACAAAGGGTTCTCGCCGGAAAAGATTAAGGAGCTGTTCGACCGGGGACGGCAGGAGTTTTATCGCGACGAAGAGCTTGAAACAATCGGGATGCCGGTCGGAGGAATCGGGGCCGGCCAGCTATATATAAGGGGTGACGGCACTTTCGCTGTCTGGCAAATCTTCAATCGCCACGTATTCAGCGGCTACGGTGCGGATAATTACCGGACATATCGGCCGGATTCACCCGTCGATTCCGGTTTTGCCGTTTTCGTAAAAAATGACGATAAAACTTCTACAAAGACTTTAAACAGGGATTTCGGGAACGTGGTTTGTACCGCTGAATATCCGCTTGCCTCGATCAGATATTCTGATGATGAATTCCCGGTTAGTGTCAGGATGACATGCTCATCGCCTTTTATTCCGCTCAACGCGAAAGATTCCGCCCTGCCGGCCACGATGTTAACCATCGCTCTGGAGAATACTTCCAATGAGACCGTCACCGCCGGTATTGCGGGCTGGCTTGAGAACGCCGTGCTGATTGATTCGGCCAAGTCGGTACATGCTCTCCGCAAAGCTCGGATTATAAATGGAAATGGACAAACCTTGATTGTACATACGGCCGAGAAAGCACCGTTGCCTGAAGAAGCCGCCGAGCCGAGGACTAAAATCGTGCTGGCGGACTTCGAGGGGCTAGACTATGGACAGTGGGAGGTGACAGGAGAGGCCTTCGGCAAAGGTCCCGCGCGAGGCACACTGGCCGGTCAGCAGCAGGTCAGCGGTTTCGAAGGCAAAGGTCTTGTCAATACATTCTTAGGCGGAGACGGGCCGCACGGCACACTAACTTCTCCATCCTTTGAAATCTCCCGCAAGTTCATTAACTTTTTGATTGGCGGCGGCGACCATGCCGGACAGACCTGCATAAACCTGATTATAGAAGGCGAACTTGTGCGGACGACTACTGGGCATAACAATGAAAAGCTCGAATGGTATTTCTGGAACGTGGAAGAATTCGAGGGCAAGACTGCTAAAATTGAGATTGTAGATAAGCATTCCGGCGGCTGGGGACATATCAACATCGACCAGATCGAGCTGTCCGATGAGCCGCATAAGGGGCCTGTAGGGCCGATAGAAAAGCTTCCCGATTTCGGCTCAATGGTGCTTGCTTTATTGGATGATGCTGCTTCGCCGCAGGAAGCTCGGACAGTTCTCGAAACCATTAGCAAGCGGAATGTAAAACTCCACGCCGAACGGGACATCTCATATCCTGTCACTGAAAGGCGCAGCGCGGCCATAGCGAGCCCTACTATAGAATTAAAGCCGTTCCGTCGACATACTTTTAATTTTGTTTTAGCCTGGTTCTTTCCGAATCACGAGCACGGCCATGAGTACGCCAACCGGTTCGACAGTGCCGCCGAAGTTGCTCATTACGTCGCAAACGACTGGAGCCGCCTTACCGGCGATACGGCGAAATGGTACAAGACTTTTTACGTGGACAGCACGCTGCCCCGGTGGCTGCTTTTCCGGCTGCATTCTACTGTTAGCAACCTGGCGACGGGTACATGCCAGTGGTGGCAGAACGGCCGGTTCTGGGCGTGGGAAGGAGTAGGATGCTGTGCAGGTACATGTACCCACGTGTGGAATTATGCTCATGTCCCGGCCCGCTTGTTCGGTGAGCTTGAGCGAAGCGCACGAGAGATGCAGGATTTTGGCCAGGGTTTTGATCCCGAGAGCGGCCTGGTCGGTTTTCGCAGCAATCGTGCTTACGCGGCAGACGGTCAGTGCGGCACAATACTCAAAGCTTATCGTGAGCACCAGATGTCCGCCGACAACTCCTTTCTCAATCGAAACTGGCCTCGAATTAAAATGGCCCTGGAATTCTCTATCACCCGGGACGGCAATGATGACGGTCTTATCGAGGTTAGCCAGCATAATACCTATGACATCAATTTCGAAGGGCCGAATACATTCGTCGGCTCGCTGTATCTTGCCGCCCTTCGGGCCGGTGAGGAAATGGCAAAAGATATGGGAGATCAGCAGTTTGCAAAACGTTGCCGGAAAATATTCGAAAGCGGAAGCAGGCTCTCGGCCGAAAGACTCTGGGACGGTGAGTATTTTATCCAGCTTGTTGACCTGAAAAAGCATCCAAAACATCAATATGCCAAAGGCTGCTTGTCCGACCAGCTTTTCGGCCAGGGCTGGGCTCATCAGCTTGGTCTGGGATATATCTACCCGAAAGAAAAAGTCGTCAATGCTCTGCGGTCGGTCTGGAAATATAACTGGACGCCGGATGTTGGGCCTTATAATGCCGTGCATAAGCCCGAGCGATGGTTTGCCAGACCGGGTGAGCCGGGTCTTTTCACGTGTACCTGGCCTAAAAGCGAATATATGGAAGAAGGAGTCCGTTATAAAAGCGAGGTCTGGACTGGTATCGAATATCAGGTCGCCGGTCACATGGTCTGGGAGGGTATGCTTGATGAAGCCTTTGCAATATGTAACGGCATCCAGGAGCGCTACCACCCCTTAAAGCACAATCCCTTTAATGAGGTTGAGTGCGGCGACCATTATGCCAGAGCGATGGCAAGCTGGGGCGTCTATACGGCACTGTGCGGCTACGAGTACCATGGACCAAAAGGCCATATCGGTTTTGCGCCCAGGATTACGCCTGAGAATTTCCGTGCCGCCTTTACCGCCGCCGAAGGCTGGGGAACCTTTGCTCAGAAGCGGGATGAAAAGACACAGAATGAGAAAATCACAGTACGCTGGGGAAAGTTGAGCGTCGAATCTCTTGCTTTTGCAGTCCCGGATGATTTTGACGTGGACACAGTAACCGTTACATTGGATAAAACGGACTTAAAAAGCAGTTATACACTCAAAGACGGCCGAATAGAAATTAAACTTGAGAAAGAGCAGGTCGTCAAAGTAGGGGCGGTTCGCGAACCGCCCGTACTAATGGAAGTAATCATTGAACGAAAAGGAAAGTAACCGGCCATATAATTGTTGGATTATGCCAAATCTTCAAAAATGTTCTTGTGTTTTTCTTGAATGATTGCAAAATGTTATTCTGTGCTGGCTTAAGGAGTAAATTATGAGAAAAATATCAACAGCTATCATGAACGCTATTGAACCGGAAAGGAGCTTAAAATGAGTTCTAATACTCTCCCCAGACTTCACAACGCCATGTGGCCCGGACTGGTCGGCAAAGGTAATGAGCCTGGCCAGGAACCGCCAATCAGTCTCGAACGGATGCTTGAATTAACCGCCGGCGCGGAAGTTGACGGCCAGAAGTTCGACGGGATTGACTATTTTCTTTTCCTGCCGCATACCGACCCTAATGCTACTGACGACGAGTTGAAAAAGATCGCCGACCTGATTGCCGGATACGGTTTTAATGTCGGCTCACTGGTCGCCCCGGTTTGGGGCGGAACGGTCGGTGATACGGCGATGGGAGACGCAGAGGCTCGCGAGAAATTTCTCAACGCCGTGCGCATGGCATGCCGCATTGCCGCGGTGTTCAACGAGCATGGAGTTCGCAAGTATGGTGTAATTCGGATCGACTCGGCGGAATTCGGCGTCGAGAAATGGCGAGAGGATCCGAAGGCGAACACCGCGAAAATAGCCGAGACGTTCCGCGAGGCGGCCAAGGTTGCCGCCGACCACGGGGAACGCCTTGCCGCCGAGGGCGAGATTTGCTGGGCCGGCCTTCATAGTTGGAAGGACACGCTGGATTTGCTGGAAGCAGTCGGCATGCCGGAGACGCTTGGCTTCCAAGCCGATATGGCCCACACGTACCTGTTTTTGATGGGCTATAATGCGCCGGAGCACGCGCTGCTGCAGCCCGGCTATTCGGAGGATGAATTCTACGCCGCCTACGAAAAGATGGTCGATAAGCTTCGACCCTGGACGATCGACTTTCACGTGGCTCAGAACGACGGCGAAGTGCATGGCGCCGGCACGCACGATAAAACAGGCAAGCACTGCCCGGCCGACGATCCCAACGGCAAGCTCGACATCGTGCGCTGTGCCGGCTACTGGCTTAAGGACGCCTCATCGAGCGGTATCCAGCACATCTGCTGGGACGGCTGTATGTTCCCCAACGCAGTACTCGAATCACCGGACACGTGGAATGCTATCCTCGATGTTATGCTCAAAGTCCGGTCAGCGCACGGGTGGACGTCTTAGCTGTGAATGGGACCCCAATACGTAAGGTGTGATGTATCGCACCAGTATTCTATCGATATAATCAATTGGAACCACGAAGACACAAAGACACAAAAAAATAATAATAGAAAAAACTTCGGGTCTTAGTGTCTTAGTGGTAAAAAAAAAGGAGTCATGAAAATGAGTAAAAAACTTAATGTCGGCCTCATCGGCTACGGCTTCATGGGACGTACGCACTCCAATGCTCATTGCAAGGTCAATCATTTCTTTGATCTGGCCTACGAACCTGTTCTGAAAGTGGTATGTGGACTCGAAGAGAAGGAGGCCAAAGCCTTTTCTGAGCGGTGGGGCTACGAATCTTACACCACCGACTGGCACAAGGTCATCGAGGACGAAAATGTGGACCTTGTGGATATCTGTGTACCGAATAATGTACACGCCGAGATAGCAATCGCTGCGGCGAAGGCCGGTAAGGCCATTTTTTGCGAAAAGCCGCTGGCGCTCGACGGAGCGCAGGCCAAGACGATGGTCGATGCCGTAGAGAAGGCCGGAGTGGCCAATTTTGTCTCATTCAACTATCGCCGGGTGCCGGCTGTGACGCTGGCAAAGATGCTGATCGACGAAGGACGTCTCGGCAAGATATTTCATTATCGTGCCAACTTTCTGCAGGACTGGACGATCTCGGCGAACGTTCCGCAGGGCGGAATGGCAACATGGCGGCTGGACGTCAAGGCGGCAGGTTCCGGTGTGACCGGTGATTTGCTCGCACACTGTATCGATACCGCCATGTGGCAGAATGGACAGATAGATTCGGTATGCGCCATGACTGAGACCTTCGTTAAAAGACGGATGCACATGGAGACCGGTAAAGTCGAGGACGTAGGTATCGACGATGCATGTACGTTTATCTGCCGATTCGATAACGGTTCGCTGGGCAACTTCGAGTCCACTCGCTACGCTCGCGGCCACAAGGCCCTTTATACATTCGAGATAAACGGCGAGAAAGCATCCATCGGCTGGGACCTGCACGATTTGCACCGGCTGAGCTATTTCGATCACGGGGACGAATCGATTGTCCGCGGCTGGCGCTCGGTGCACGTAACCGACAGCGACATGCCCTATATGGACAAATGGTGGGTGCCGGGACTCCAGATCGGCTACGAGCATACGTTTGTCCACCAGCTCGCCGACTTTTTGGAAGGTCTGGACAAAGGTGAGCCGGCCTCGCCGACTTTCCGTGATGCTCTGGCGACACAGTATGTTTGCGATGCAGTCCTGACTTCGGCGAAAGACAAGCAGTGGAAGACCATTGAGAAAGCTTAAAACGATTTCGGTACAGATATGACAATGTAAAGGGGGCTGTTGTGGCTGCCTGTTTGTGTCTGTAGCATGATTGGTTCTTGACATAGGAGGTATACGTTTATGTCGGCGAAAGATATTGCCAATAGAGCTCTTGAGCAGGGCAAAGGTGTATTGCGTCTGGCTCCCAACTGGGTGCCGCGTTCGTTTTGTGTGCCGGGCAGGCGGATAAAGCTGCATCCGGACGATTATTATGCCATGGGTGGAGAGCGCGGCGGAATCGACGAAAGGTGGTTTTCATCGACAACTCCCGCCGATAACGGGCCGTTGACGTCAAAAGATGAAGGGCTGAGCTTTATAGTATTTGAGGACGGCGGCAAAGTGGAGAAAGTGCGTTTGCTCGACGCAGTGGACGAATTGAAAGGCGAGATTATCGGTGAGAGATTGTGGAAAGAGCACGAACGCTGGCCGATGTATTCGAAATTCTTCGATAACAAAGCTGCTCTGCCTCACCACATCCATCATCGTGATAAGGAGGCAGCATTGACAGGCCAATTGGGCAAGCCCGAAGCCTACTATTTCCCGCCGCAGGCAAACAATCACGGCGGCCAATTTCCCTATACATTCTTTGGACTTTATCCCGGCGTGACTAAGGACCAGGTCCGCAAGGCTCTTAAAGACGCCGCCGAGGGCAAAGACAACTCGATTACAAGTTTGGCTCCCGCATATCGTCTCGATGTCGGGACCGGCTGGGATGTGCCGCCGGGCGTCCTTCATGCCCCCGGCAGCCTTTGCACGTACGAGCCGCAGAAAGCCTCGGATGTCTTTGCGATGTATGAGAACATTACTCACGACCAGGTCGTGCCTAAAGAATTGCTGTGGAAGGATACGCCGGAAAATAAGATGGGCGATGTCGATTGGCTGCTTAGTGTTATCGACTGGGACCTGAACGTCGATCCCGATTTTGCAAAGAATCGCTTTATGGAACCAAAGCCGGTTCGGCCTGTAAAGGAAATGGAGGCCGAAGGTTACATTGAAAATTGGATATGCTACAAATCGACGGCCTTCAGCGCTAAAGAGCTGACGGTCCTGCCGGGTAAGACGGTAACGATTAAGGACAGCGGCGCTTACGGATTCATCACGATGCAGGGTCACGGCAAGTTCGGCGTTTGGGACATTGAAACGCCCGCGCTAATCAGATACGGCCAGTTGACGTACGATGAGTACTTTGTTACCCAGAAGGCTGCCAGAGAGGGCATAAAAATCACGAATCCGTCGAAGTCCGACCCGATAGTTATGTTAAAGCACTTCGGTCCAGGCAATCCGGACTTGACAATCGAATAGTACCTGTAGGGCGTGCACTCACTAAGGAGTCCCAAGGACTGCACACATTCATTCTACACATCGCAGAGGCTGATTGCCTCAGTTAGCCCTTCGAGGGGATCCCTCGTGGGGATAAACTCATGACCGATGTAGCCGGCATAGCCGGTCTTTACAATCTCTTTCATAATCGCCGGATAGTTGATTTCCTGGGTATCATCGAGTTCGTTCCGGCCGGGATTGCCCGCGGTGTGATAGTGGCCGATATAGTCGGAGTATTGCCGGATACGACGGATAATGTCGCCGTCCATAATCTGTGCGTGATAGATGTCGAACAACAGCTTCATTCTCGGCGAGCCGACTTTCCTGATAATATCCATGCAGTAATCTGTATGATCACCCTGATAGCCCGGATGGCCTTTCATCTCTGCGGCAACCCGGCTGTTGAGAATTTCCAGGCAGAGATTGACTTTTTTCCTCTCTGCGTAGCCGATTATTTTCTTAAGACCGGCAACACAATTCTCGGCTCCGACGTCATCTGGTATATCCTCGCGGTAGCCGGTAAAAGCAATGACGTTTGGGAAATTGTTTTCGGCGCACGCATCGATAGTCTCGCGGGTCGCGGCGATAATCATGTCGTGGTATTCGGGATTGTTGAAACCTTTGACGAATGGCGGATCGGGTGTGCCGTTCGGCGCCAGCGCGCAGGTCAGGCCGTACTTTTTTAGTGTAGAAAAATCTTTTGGCTCGACAAGCTCAATGCTCTTGCCGCCGAGCTGTTTAGTAATTCGGCACATTTTCTCAAGGTCCCAGTATTCCGCGAAGCACCAATAAGCGACGGAATGGTTGATATGACCTTTCGTTGCTGCCGGTTTAGAACGTTCGTCGAAAACTGCGCATGAACCAAGTCCCATGGCGGCTGCGCCCAAGCCGGCCGCTGTCTTTAGCATATTGCGCCGGTCTATATGACTGGTCGTATGGCTGTTTGATTTATTCTTTTCACTCATCTTGAGCCCCTTTATAGTTTACATTGAATAACATTTGACAAATTCTAAGAGATTTGTTATATTCCGTAAACTACAAACGGGCATTTTGCAGGAGTTTATCCGCCGAAGGCGGATTAATTAAAAAAGCAGTTTGCAATGAACGAAAGCCTCGATCGACGTAATTTCTTAAAAGCCATGAGCTTGAGTGGGGCGGTGATGATTACAACACCGACGTTTTCGGTCCCGGCAGAAAAAGCTGCGGTCGGCAAAAAATGGCAGATGCGACTTTCCACATCCTCGATTCATTTCATGGAACTGCCCATCGAGCAGGCTTGTGAGCGAATTGCGCAGTTAGGTTTCGAGGCGATTGATATCTGGTCGGCACACGAGGGTTGCCCCCATCTCGATGATGTGGCCAATCGCCTGGGGGCGGAGGGCCTGAAAAAGCTGCTGGAAAAACACAAGTTAAACTTGTTCGCATTTTCTGTTTATCGCGGTGGATATAAACCCCACGCCGAGTTGCTCGATCAGGCCGGAGGCGGCGTAGCTGTGCGGGGCAGCGGTCCGGCCTGCAAGCCTGAGGAATTAACCTCGCGGATGCGGCAGTTTATCCAGGGGTTCAAACCTCTGACGGAACTGGCTGAGGAATACAACTCGTATCTTGCAATTGAAAATCACGGCAACGCGCTGCTTTGCTCGCTGGATTCACTCAAGGCTTTTGTTGATATCAATACGTCACCAAGACTTGGCATTGCGCTTGCACCGTATCACCTCCAGACAATCAAAGCCTCCGTGCCGGAAGCAATTCGCATCTGCGGCAGGCAGCTTCTGTTTTTTTATGCCTGGCAGCATTATCCGAATTTCGGGCAATTGCCGGGTATCGGCCCGACGGACATGACGCCGTGGATTAAGGCACTGGCGGATATCGGATACAGCGGCTACGTCAATCCGTTTATGCACGGACACCCCGAACCGGATGTAATGTCCTCCAAGCTGGCCAAAGCGCGTGATTATCTGAAAGACTGTCATAAAAAGTCTATTCAAATGTGAAATATAATTCTCAAAGAGAACCGAACTTAAGAAATGAAGGAGAAAAACATGGATCAAAAACAGAAACAAGACGTTAAAGCTGACGGCTTGAATCGGCGTGAGCTTATGCGCACCGGAGCGGCGGCGGCAGCCGGTCTTAGTATTGGAAGCGTCAGAAGCGCGCAAGCCGGGACTGACGTAACTAAAACCCGAAGCTATAATTCGAAGATGAAGTACAGACCGCTTGGGAAAACGGGGCTTATGATTTCATCCGTTTGCCTCGGCGGTCACTGGAAGCGCGTGAACAAAGTGGTGCCGGGTGTTTTTAAGGGCAATAGCTGGCTCAGCGCCGATTTGGAAAGCGAGGGCTTCAAGAAGAACCGCCGTGATGTTGTGACCCGCTGTATCGAGCACGGCATAAACTATATTGACGCATGCACCATGCAGGAAGTGCTGGCCTATTCCGAGGCACTCCGAGGCAGGCGTGAATCGATGTATCTTGGTTTCTCTTGGTACCAGGAGGAGATGCGCAGCCTAAGCAACCAATGGCACGATGCCAGGAAGAAAGGCGAGGCGAAGCCTTCCGGCTGGATCACCAGGCAACTCATGGCTGCCCTCGACAAGGGCATGCGTCAGGCGAAGCTCGATTACGTGGACGTCTGGCGGATTACCATGCATGAGCAGAGCGGCCGGCATACCGACGCGGAAGTGGAAGAGATGATGGCCGCTCTCGAAAAGGCCCGAAAGCAGGGCAAGGCCCGCTTCACGGGATTTTCTTCGCATGACCGTCCTCACATCAAGAAGATGATCGAGGCTTATCCCGATATTGTCCAGGTCGTAGTGACTCCTTATACCGCTAAGAGCAAGCTGGTTACCGATGAAACCGGTCTGTGGGCTTCGATGAAGCAGCACGGAATCGGTTGGTTCGGCATCAAGCCCTTTGCGGGGACTTCGCTGTTTAAGGGTGACAGCTCACCCGATAGTCCGACTCGTGAGGAAGATGACCGGCTGGCCCGCATGGCTATCCGCTATATTCTTTGCAACCCGGCAATAACGGCGCCGATCCCCGGCATTATTAACACCCATCAGGTGGACAATGTCGTTAAAGCTGTTCAGGAACCTGAACTTGATCGAGCCGAAGCACAGGAGCTTTCGACGGCTATGGACGAAGCATGGGCCAAACTTCCGGTGGATTACCAGTGGCTTAAAAACTGGGAATATGTGTAAAAAGCCGAGTATTACTATCTGATGATTTACTGATATATCAGAATAAGGATGTATTGAATGAAAGTCACGGGAAATCAGGTCGTGACAGTGGCATGTTTTATTCTGAGCAGCTTGCTGATTTTTGCGGCAAGCTGCTCAGTTCAGAATCAGGCCACGGACGACTCCGAACATAAACACTCGGCAAATGTTTCATCTGAGCGGCAAGTTGTGGGAAATCCATCTAAGAAAAAAGGTTTTGTCGCCAACCAGTTTTGCAGCGCCTGTCACTATGGTTTCAGTGACGAGGAGCTGGCCCGCACGCACGAGAAGGCCGGGATAGGCTGCGAAAGATGCCACGGCGAATCGGAGCGTCATCGCAGCGACGAAAACAATATCACGCCGCCGGAGATTATGTACCCCAGGGCGAGAATCAATCCGACATGCATGATGTGTCACCCGAGACACGAAATACGCCACGTGGCGCACCATAAGGAACTGCTTGCCGGCGCCAGGACGGTTTTTGATTCAGCCAATGAGGACGTTAGTCAAATATACTGCACCGATTGCCATGCCAGGGATCATCGGATAAACATAAGAACGATACGCTGGAACAAACAAACCGGCGAGCTTATTACGGAATAATCGGCTGTTGCCGGTTCGTCTTACACGGGCGGACCGGTATCGTCCTTGTATTTCTCGCGCAATTGTTTCAACTCGGCTTTAAGCTCTTTTACTATATCGGCGTATGCCGGTTCGCCGAATACGTTATTCATCTCCCTGGGGTCCTTCTTTAGGTCGTATAGCTCCCACTCGTCAATGTCGTGATAAAAGTGTATCAGTTTATAGCGCTTTGTTCTTACGCCGTAGTGGCGTTTGACGCTGTGTACCGCCGGATATTCGTAGTAATGATAGTACATCGACGTCCGCCAGTTTTCAGGTGTTTTTCCTCGCAGTACCCCACGGATAGATTCGCCCTGCATATCGGCAGGAACCAGTACGCCGGCAAAGTCCAGAAACGTTGGGGCGAAGTCCAGGTTTAAAACGATATCATCGCTTACCGAGCCGGGATTAATCTCTTTGGGATAGCGCACCAGCAGCGGCATGCGCAGCGACTCTTCGTACATAAACCGCTTGTCGAACCAGCCGTGGTCGCCGAGATAAAAGCCCTGGTCGGAGGTGTAAAAAACGATGGTGTTTTCAGCGAGGCCTGATTCATCGAGATAATCCAAAACCCGGCCGACGTTTTCGTCAACCGAAGCGACGCATCGCAGGTAGTCTTTGATATATCTCTGATATTTCCAGCGGATCAGCTCTCTGCCTTGAAGATTTGCTTTTCGGAACGCCTCATTCTTAGGCTCGTATGTCGCATCCCAGAGCTTTCTCTGCTCGGTAGTCAGGTTACCTGGGGCAACAAGTTTCAAATCTCTTTTATTCATTGTTTTTTCGATGCTCATATCCTGTTCTTTTGCGGCTGTTCCTCGGTTGGAGTAATCGTCAAACAGGTTGTCCGGCTCCGGTATCGTCACATCGTCGTACATAGTCAGGTACTTAGGACCGGGTTGCCAGTTGCGATGGGGGGCTTTATGGTGATACATCAAACAGAATGGCTTTTCGCCGTTGCGGCCCTTGAGCCATTTGAGAGCGTGGTCAGTAAGAATGTCGGTTGTGTAGCCGGTATATTTTTTTCTCTGACCCATTTCTTTCATCGCCGGGTTGTAGTACGTTCCCTGCCCCGGCAGGACATTCCAGTAATCGAATCCTGTCGGGTCGGTCTTAAGATGCCACTTGCCGATCATAGCGGTTTCGTAGCCGGCCTTTTGGAGCAATTTGGGAAACGTTTGCTGGTTTCCGTCAAACTTCTTGCGATTGTCGATGACGCCGTTGAGGTGGCTGTATTTTCCGGTCAGGATGACGGCCCGGCAGGGGGCGCAGATGGAATTGGTACAGAAGCTGTTGTCGAAACGCATTCCCTCATTGGCAATACGGTCGAGATTGGGCGTCTTGTTGATTTTGCTGCCGTAGCAACTCAAGGCATGTGAAGCATGGTCATCAGTCATAATAAATAGAATATTAGGTCGTTTCTTTCTCGTTGTTTGACCGAGACTTTTGCAGTACGGCAGGATCGAAAGAGTTGTCGCCGAAGCGGTCATATATCCCAGCTTTTTCAAAAACTCTCTTCGTGTTTGCCTGTTCATCTTAGCTCCTTTCTTATACTTTTATAAATATATTTTAATGGATTTTTCCGTTATCATTTTGAGTAATCTTTTCCGGCGAGGCTTTTCTTACATGAGTCCTGCCATATTTCGAGCTTCTTTTTCATTGCGCGTAGTTTCTCGGGTTTTTCCGCTGCAAGGTTGTTGTTCTCGCCGGGGTCGTTGAGCAGGTCAAAAAGCATATATGTTTTGCCGCCGTCGCTGCTGTAAATTTTATAGCAGTTATCGGTTAGTGAAAGCTGATTTCTTGATTCGAAAGCGATAGGTACTGGACGTTCGGTCATTTTGCCTTCAATCAATGACATTAGGCTTATACCGTCAATAGGTTCAGGCCGGCCTTTTAACTTCAAACCGAGTATATCCATAATAGTAGGGAAATAGTCCGATGTTGAGCATGGGATTTCAGTGACTCGTCCTGTTTTTATACGGGCAGGCCATTCGAGCAGCCCCGGCACGCGAACGCCGCCTTCGAGCAGGCTGCGTTTTCGCCCGCGAAACGGTCCGGCTGAGCCGCGAGTCCGGCCTGACTTGCCGTCCTTTCCTTCCGGGCCGTTATCGCTGCAAAACCATATCATCGTATTGTCGGATATTCCAAGTTCCCGCAGCTTGCTTCGAAGCCTGCCCATCTGTTCATCCAGCGCGGTGATACATCCGTAATAATGCTGCTCATCCTCACTGTATTTTGAATACATCTTCCTGTATTTCGGCCCGGTTAGAACGGGCAGGTGTGGTGCATGAAACCAGATGACTGCAAGGAATGGTTCGCCTTTATCCACAGCGTTTCGGATAAACGGAATAGTCCGATCCATTATGATTCGACTGTCGTCACCTTCAAGGTTTTCAGAAGCCTTTGTGCCGTCCTGCTTCCAGTAGTAAGTTCCGTAAGGTTTGTCAGACTCCGGCGATTTCATAGGATTCCACGTAGGGACCTTTGCCTCTGTTGAAAAGCAAACATCAAATCCGTTCTCCCACGGCGGCGAGTAATGCCTGGTGCCTCTCGGGCCTCCGCGGTTGGAATCTTTTTCTGTAGTAGTGAGAGTTCCGAGATGCCACTTGCCGAAATGCCCTGTTGTGTATCCACGCGTTTTAATGGCTTCGGCTAAGGTGATTTCCTCTTTCGGCAGGTGTCCTACGTTTGCACCGAAGATGCCGTATCGGTATGGATGCCGTCCTGTCAGACAACTGCCGCGGGTTGGCGAGCACACTGGAGCAGCGGAATAAAAACGGGTGAATCGCATGCTGGCTTTTGCCATCGCGTCCAGATTTGGTGTCTTAATAATTGAGTTTCCGTTGAATCCCGGATCTCCCCAGCCCAAGTCATCAGCCATGCAAAGAATTATGTTTGGCTTGTTCGAATCGTTTGTTTTTGAGAAGACGACAGGGGACAAAATCAATGAAACCGCGCCGCCTGCAATGCGATGAAGAAAACATCTCCTGTTGACCATAAAAGCCGTCCTTACAATTAAAACGCAGCCGATCGTTACTGGTTATAATAAGAAATGTGAATGATTTTGTCGAGGTAATTCGCGCTTATGGGTAAGCAGTTAGTTTCTATTTGGGTCAAAGATAAGGAGCCTATGCCAATTTATCAGCATAGGCTCCTTGTAAACCCATATCCTTGAACCATTTGGCGAAAGAGCAGCGATTACTCTCCGACAGCTTCTTCCGGTCTATACAAGCGGATATCGTCAACGAATATCTTGCCCGAACCGCCGGGCTGTGGATTATTTCTATCGCCCAAACCTAATGCTATCCTGTCAACGTTGGTCAGGTTTATGCCCTGATCGGCAAATGCCGACAGCGGAATGATCCACTCTGTCCAGGTATCAACCGTTGCCGCCGCCGGATCATCGTGCTCTACAACAGCAGGATCGCCGGCGCTGTTGGAAACCGCCACATACAGCGGCTCGGCATCGTTGCTGGGGATACCGATGTCCTGGTTGATCCACTGTCCGGTCACATTGCCGTCAATTGTGACGTTAGTGAATACGGCCTGACAGGTCTGAGAGGCATCATGGCTGGTCACCGCCAGACCGATATAGACATTGGCACCCATCTGGATGTTCTCTGTGCCCTGTGTCGTCCAAGTCACGCCGTCTGGTGAGCTGGATCCTATGAAGTTGCCGGCAAGATCGCGTTCTATCTTTACCCAGTACGGAGCTTCGATACCGCCGGTAGTAGTATCGCTGCTGACATCGTCAGCGAAGTTGCGGCGCTGGAAAGAAATACCCTGGCCGGGCGTTACGACCATCGTAGCATGTACCGAGCCAGGTTCGAGTGTATTCCGTATCATCACGCCGGCCTTCGCCCAGGTGTTGGTCTCATCGACACTTTGGACTCTTGCCGTGATAGAGCCTACGCCGGAGAGCATCTTG
>Ga0207752_1000417_pt1 | contig 20058 bp, 21 predicted proteins | sample Pon2CUnioCityCA_6_FD_187272 | JGI IMG/M metagenome (GOLD analysis project Ga0207752, IMG submission 187272) | Marine sediment microbial community from Union City, CA, USA - Pond 2C Sediment 2 (SPAdes) | ecosystem: Environmental > Aquatic > Marine > Intertidal zone > Salt pond sediment ...
TCCGCTGGGGTGGTCCTGTTTTTCTCTATACTGACAGTGAGTTATCAGGCGCTGAAAACAGCCTCTTCCAATCCTGTGGACAGCCTGAAATACGAATAATGACTTTTATCTCTTCTTCTTCTTTTTGACTTTTTGCGTCTCGGTCTTGTGCCGCTCTGTGAGGTTTCTTTTCTCAGTGGTGTGCCTTTCTTTGAGCTTCTTTATCCTTGCTTCGTACTCCTTGGTGACCCGGGCTTTTTCTGTTTGGCTGCGGGCTTTGGATGCCTCCTGCTGCATGTCCTTTCTTATCTCAACCACTTCCTTCTGTTGTGTGGCCTCGATCCGCTTAATCTCTTCCTGGTGACGCCGTTCGATATCTGATTCTCTCAAATCCTCCAACCTGGTGGTTGTCCGCTGCTGTACGCGGTCCTCGGCTTCCCTCTCACTTAGAACTCTCTTCGGTTGTACGGTTTTGTCCCCGGAAAACTTCGGATTAAAGACCGTCACCCGGCCGCCCTCGATTCTGGTCAGTCCGGCCGTGCCTTTTGGCTGCAGCTCATACTTTCGAACGGGTTTTCTGGTTATATCTTCCATAAATCCAGCGTTGAATCCCTCATTGTATACACGATCGTTGTGCATCCGGAGAGACGTTTTTTGAACCGTCATATTGATGATGGTCGGGTTTCTTTCAAAGGGAAGAACATAGGAATTGATGTTGTAATGCGTGAAGTAGTTGACCTGTATAAAAATCCAAGTGTTGTTAGGGATCCCGCCTCCCTGAAACACCACTCCTGACCCCGGCATAAAGGGGGCATCAGGGGGAAGGGGAGCCCAGCCGATATAAAGGTTGCTGTATCTCCATGATACCCAGGCAGGAGCCCAGACATCCCCCGGGACCCAGTACCAACCTAAACGCACGTCATATCCCCAGCGTCCGTAGTGAAAGGGGACCCATCCCCACTGGTAACTTGAGATCCACATCCACCCGTAATCCGTCCATACCCACCGGCCGTATGTATAGGGACGCCAGTTATACCTGATCGAGGTAGGCACCCAGACATATCCATAAGGAGCGCGCTGCACCCAGTAGCCGTGAGGGGATAGATAGTCGTAAACCCGGCTCATGTCCCAATCGCTGTCGTACCGATCATAGTAATATGGTTCGTCACTCAGGTCAGAAGGAACATAAACGATGCATGCTGCAGCCAATAAAAGAACAACGAACATTACATATATTGCTTTTCTCATGCTTATATCTCCTCTTTCTTTTAACACTATAGCCCAAACCAGCTTTTCCCGCAAGCCCTAATCAGCAATTCACAGACCCATTAACCTGTATGATGAACAAGCCGAGGTTGCTTAAACTTAATGAAATTCAGGTGTGGACGTGGCGACATTGAAGATTTAGCCTTCGGATGAGGTTTTTCGAGGGTATCCGGCGAAGCCGGGCGCCGAGTATGTCTGACCCACGGACGGGGGGAGTTGCGCAGGAGCTGAGAAAAACGGTCATTGCGGGGAGCAAAGCGACGCGGCAAACTCATTGTGCTTCGTATCTGGATAAGATTGCTTCATCACTTCGTTCTTCGCAATAACATGAAGGGAGCATAGTCCATATCTGAATTTCATATCGGCTTGCCTGTAAGGTAAAAAATGCCCCTCCAGCCTTTACTGCCTGTAAGCGTGTTTCTCCCCGTTTAAATAGAAATGAGTGGTATCATCCTCTTTGAGCTCAAAGACCATGACCGCCTGGCCGCTTTCATCAATAACAAACATCTGTTTGATCCATTTCATGAGGGCCTCGGATTTCTCAGGAGGAAAGCTCTGTTTGATATTTTGTTCCATCTTATTGATATCCAATATTTTCGCCTCTGCTTTTCCTACAGGAGGCCCCATGCGGATAAACTGAAACTCTCCCTGCGCTTCGATCTCTCCCATAGAATGATCCAAAGGCGACAGAGACACCTTAATAATAGGCTTGGATTCAATGAATTTATTTCCGAGAGCAGGTCCTTTTATTATCAGTTCCTGCTGTGCAGCCGTTTCTTCAGCTGTCCTCATTGACTGTGCTGTCTTGACCAAATCAAAATAGGCACTGATAAATTCCGGCGACAGGTTTTCGATAGAAAATTTGAATCCCATCTCATTCAACTTAGCCAGAACTTTATACGGCTCAGGTATCCCCTCTGCATGGACACTCTTCAGGTTCCATCCGCTGGAAAAATCAAAAGCACCTCCTTGTTCCGACGGTTTTAAAGAATAGGAAAATCCGGCCCCTTCATATCCTGCCTGTATTTCCTTCTCCGGTAAGCTCAGTAGAAAATCCACGCCGGTAAAGGATGCGTTCACATCGACCAGCGGAGCTTTTTTCTCAAGAGCGCCGGAAAGGATCTCTGCTGAATCTTGTTCCTGGATAAAGGCACTGAAAAGTTCCGGTTCAAACTGGAAAGAGCTTTCCATCTCCTTTATTGAAAGATCCATGGCTCTTTCCTGTTCCCCTTTGACATTAAACCCGGCAGCAAATCCAACAGCGCTTACCTTCATGTTTTTGTTTGAAGAAACAAATCCACTCAGTACCTCCTCAAGGCTCTTTTCCCCAGAATCAATCAGGGGGCTTAAGTCATATCCTTCCAGTTCAGCGCTCTCCAGGCTGTAATCAAAAGTGACTTCAGGTAGGTCGTCAGCTGTTCCGGCTTCCTGATCTTTTAGGCCCGCTAACAGTTCTGACAGCACTAAGGTACCTTTCATTTTCTCTACGGATCTTAATGTAAGGTTCTTTTTTGAAGGGGAGTAGGCCAACACCATCTTTTCCATATGGACGGGGACTCTGAATTCAGGAACCTCCATATCCAGGTGTCTGTAAACAGCTGTGCTGAAAGTGACTTCCGGATCCATGAGGGTTATCAGGTATTGAGACCTTTCTCTGCCCGGTTCAATATTTATTCCGGATTCTTCGGCTTTTATCTCAACCTCCAGAGGAGATTGACTTATATTTTCAAGAAGCTCGGCCACATCTTCCTTGCTGGGTTCCATAGCCTTTCGTGCACAAAAAAAGGTCATCCCCAGAAAAACAACCAGGGAAAATAGTAAAATTATCCTCTTTCTCATGAAAACCTCCTTTTATATCATTGTAGAAAAATGGACTTTATTTATCAAATGAATTAAAGAGCACACAGAAGCTCTGGCTAATAAAGAGTCCTGGCCTGTCAGTCCAGGACAACTCTGATATTCTGGGATGTCATATGCAGGATCCTTAGGGTTCCCTGGTTGTCTGTCCCCAACTCTACCACAGCTGCTCCCATCTCCATCAAGAGCAGACAATCATCCTCTTCGCCTGGCAAAAGAGTAAAAGTCGTCTCTGCCTGCGGAATAATGTATGCGGAAAGCCCTGTCTTTTCTTCTTCCAAAGAGCATCTGTATTTTTTGGTTATGGCCATATAAGGGGAGAATACCGGATTCGGAAGCAGAAACGCATCTCTTTTTATTTCTGTGAAGCTTTCTTGCTCCTGCCCGGCTGCCCGGATCCTGTTCTTTACGGATCCGTCAGAAATGATGCTGGATATAGACTGCTCGGAACCACTTAATGTTCCTTTGAATTCATAATGCAGGGGAATAAAATCTTCGGTCAATTGAATAACTAGACGCTCTATCTGCAATGAAACAGGTTTGGTCATTCCTCCCGTCACTACTAATTCATATCCGCTCTCAACCGCTCTCCAAACAAATTCTTCATAACCCACTTTTTCATCCATAAAGTATATGGAGTAGCTTCCGCTCTCATCCGCAGCCCGGCAGACTCCGGAAGAAACAAACAGAAGCAAAGATAAAATCACAATCAGGATCAATATAAGAACCAGCTTTTTAGACATGGGACTCTTTTCCCCTACTCGACCTTAACGGCCGTACCATAAGCTAAGATCTCAGAGGCGCTCTGCATAATCATCGAGGTCGTAAACCGGATATTGATGACTGCATTGGCGCCTAATCGTTCGGCCTCTTCGATCATACGGTCAATAGCCTGCTCTCTTGACTCCGCCATCATTTTCGTATAGTCCGTTATCTCTCCCCCTACCAGATTTCTTAAAGCGGCTTTAATATCACGGCCCACATGGCGCGCTCTTATGGTATTCCCCCTGACGAGGCCGTAGACTTTTGTGATTTTTTTTCCGTGCACTTCATCTGTGTTCACTAAAATCATTTCTTAATCTCCTTATACCTTTCTTTTTTGTAGGAAAAAAGCTGCTCTCTCCCTAAAGACACAATCAGAATCACGATTCCTATGAGGGCTGCCAGAATCCCTATCTTCAATATCAGCGGAAAACCGGGTTCTTTGATAATGCCCTCCGCTAACTTATAACCGCCAAAAAAAAGAAAGATCATAGCGCCTATGGAGAGGAATATCCATCCTATGTTTCTCTCCAGCCGGTTATAAACCGATGATTCATATTTCTCCCATGCTTCCTTGGATGGTTGCTTTAGTTCCATTGTATCCATAACCTCCTCCAATTTTTTCATTTCTTCAAACTCCTTCCTGCATTCCTGACATTCCTCTATATGCTGCTCTACTATTCTTTTGTCTTTTTCATCCAGTTCGCCGTCATGGTAAAGGCAAATCATCTTTTTTATCTCATCATGTCTCATTTATCTCTCCGTTTCATCACTGGTGTTCCTTCTCAAGTAAGGAGATAGTATTTCCTTTAATTTTCTTTTGGCATAATAAAGAGAAGACATGACTGTCCCAATGGGCTTTTGTAGGATCTCTGCAATCTCCTGATAAGAATACTGATGGAAATATTTCAGGATGATGGCCTCCCGCTGTACCAGAGGAAGCCTTTCAATCCCTTTCCAGAGAGCATCCCTGATTTCCAGATTTCTGCCCTCATCTACAAACACATGGACGCTTTCTATGGGGATCTCACTCATCCTGCGCTGCTTTTCCAAATGGTCCAGGCATAGGTTTTTCAATATCGTATAAAACCAGGGATAAAAAGCTTTGCTCTGATCAAATTTCTTAATCTTGCGAAAAGCGCGGATGAATGCATCCTGGGAAATATCCAGAGCATCCTGAGCATTTTTAACAAAACCCAGTGCCACATAGTAAGCCGTTCTTTTGTATCGGGTGACGATTTCTTGATAAGCCTGTTTGTTTCCTCTGGCAACCTCTGTTAAAATATCTTTTTCAGAGGCCTTTTCCTTATCCATGTTCAGAACCTCGGTTCTCTGGATGACAAGGATGTGTCCCAATGCTCTTTCTCCGGCCATTTCTTACTCTTTCCATCTTGATATACGCAGAGGAAGCGCATTTTATTCAATAAAGACCCCATCAACCTATCTCTTTTTTTCTTTGGCGGACCACTTCAAACAAAAAAACCGATGCCGCAGAGGCCACATTCAATGAATGAATCTCCCCGCCAAGTGGGATAGACAGTATCTCGTCACACTTTTCTTTGATGATGCGCCTAAGGCCTTTTCCCTCAGAGCCAATGACAATACCTACGGGAACATTGTAGTCAAATTCGTACCAGAATTTCTCGCCCCCCTCCTCGGCTCCAATCAACCAGATCTCTTTTTTCTTTAATTCATCCATGGTCCGGGCCAGGTTTTTAACCCTGGTTATACTCATATGTTCCAGCGCCCCTGCCGAAACCGTATGGACCGCCTGCGTCAACCCCGCGGAATGCCTTTCAGGCAGGATAATCCCGTCCACTCCGGCTCCTTCGGCGGTGCGCACCAGGGCGCCTAAGTTCTGAGGGTCCTCGATCTGGTCCAAAAGAAGAAGAAAGGGAAATTCAGACGAAGACAGCAGGGAATCAAGGGAGGTGAATTCTTTTGAAGAAACAAAGGCGACAACGCCCTGATGATGGCTGTCTTCCCAGTCCATCCTTTTTTTGGGGGCCCATATCACCGGGATGTTTTCTTTTTTTGCTGTGGAAAGGATCTCTTTAAACGGGAATTTCTTCATGTCTCTCTGAAGCATGATCTTATGGATCCGCTTCGGGGAATTCCTTATTATCTCCAATACAGGATGTATTCTTGCGATTTTATCCACAGCCGTTCCTCATAAAATCTAATCTATACTAAAAAGGCGCGGTTATCAAACTTTACGTTTTACTATTTCCCTGTTTTGTGAATCTGGATTATTCACGAGTCAAGGTTGCTGCAGATGCGAGACACAGGGCATGAAGGTGTGGTCCTTCACTGCGAGTACCCTGTAACGAAGCAGATGCAGTGAGATTGGCTCGCCTCAATGGTAAAAAAATGGTGATTATAATGAAAGTTGATAAAAAAAGAAACATTAACATAATCAATCCTTAAAAAATCTTGCATATCGTTGAAAAGAAAATGATAATACAAACATCGCCATTTTTTTATGAATATTTCAGATGAATAATAGTTGTCTTAGGAGGCATGTACATGGATTTCCTATTCAGCCTGTGTATTCTCTCTTTCTTTCTCTTATTGGGCAAGATCTTCAGGGCGAATATTAAAATTCTTCAGACACTTTTCCTGCCCTCAGCCATTATTGCCGGTTTTATCGCTCTTGCCTGCGGCCCTTATGGATTAGCCCTCATTCCTGACTGGGTCATGCAACACTGGACGCCTCTTCCAGGAGTGCTCATAAATGTCGTCTTTGCAACCCTCTTTCTGGGCGTGGATATCCCCGGTATAAGAAAAATATGGGATGCGGGGGGATCCCAGCTTTGTTTTGGTTCCATTGCCGGTGTGGGGCAGTATCTTGTTGCGCTCCTGGTCACAGGGCTCATTCTCGTCCCCTTATTCAAAGTCCATCAGCTTTTTGCCTGTATTGTCGAGGTCGGCTTTTCAGGAGGCCACGGCACGGCAGCCGGAATGAAAGACGCTTTCAAAGGCTATGGGTTTGCGGAAGGAGGCGACCTGGCGCTTATGTCTGCGACGGTAGGCATCCTCACGGCAGTCATCGGAGGAATGATCCTGATCAACATTGCTATTCGTAAAGACTACTGCACTCATCTCAGCGTTAAAAAAGGGATACCTCTGTTCAAGAAAAAAGGACTCATCCCAAAAGAAAAAAGATTCTCCATTGCCACTGCCACAGTCGCCTCAGAGGCTATCGAACCCCTGAGCCTTCATTTTGCTATTGTGGCAATAGCTATTGCCATAGGCTGGGCTTTCCTTTCAGGCCTTCAGGCTCTTCATTCAGAATTCGATAAATTCCCCTTGTTCCCGCTGGCTATGATAGGGGGCCTCATCGTTCAAAAAATTTCTATAACATTTAAAATAGACAAATACTACGACAAGAGTACTTTTGATAGGATCCTCGGTTTTTCCTTAGATGTACTGATTTTATCAGCCATCGCAACCATAAAACTGGACGTGTTCATAGCCAATTTTTGGCCCTTCTTGATCATAATGGCTACGGGTATTGCCTGGATGGTATTCTGCGCCGCTTTTCTGGCTCCGCGTATGTTTCGAAACTTCTGGTTTGAGCGGGGCGTCACAGAGTTCGGTATGCAGACAGGGGTGACTGCGGTCGGCCTCCTGCTTCTCCGTGTCGTAGACCCTCTCTACAAAACGGATACAGCCAAGGCGTTCGGGTTCAAACAGATGATCTACGAACCATTTCTTGGGGGAGGGTTTATAACGGCCTTCTCTCCCATGCTCATAACCAAACTGGGGCTCTGGAAATCCGTGGCCGCCTCATTCTTTATCATGCTCATCTTTTTTCTGGTATCCTACTTTAATGGGTGGGTCAACCTGAAACCGGACCTCAAGTGCCGCGAATGAAGCAGGATATTTCAGCCGCTCTTTGAGCACATCCCTTTATGGGAACCGGAAAACTCAATTGGGAACCCTCTTCCACCAAAGGAATAAATGTATCCAGGCCCAGGCCTGAAATCTGCGCTGTCAGGGCTACTCTGAGAGGGTGAAACAGGTCCTTTCCTTTACATCCGGTGTCTTTTTTTATGTCACGGCTTATCACGGAAAGTCTATCAAAATTGATCTCTTTTTCCCTGTTCAGCTTCTCGTCAAGAGCAGTGACGACTTTCCTGCCGCAGTCTGTCTCTATCACTTTACGGGCTTCAGCGGTCATGGTTTCCGGAGAAAAAATAAAAAAGACCGAGAACTTTTCCTTGATATCAGAAAATGTATTGATTCCTTTGCTCAGAGGTGTGGCAGCTTTCTCCAGCCACTGCCATTGTTTGTGGTCCAGGCTGTCCGGTAAATAGCCAGCCTTTTTGAGCTCCACAAAGATCTTTTCCGCTTTCTCTTTATCCGTAAGCATTTTGATATGCTGCCGGTTGATCCAATAGAGCTTGTCATAGTCAAAGATCGCGGCTGACCGGCTTGCCTTTGTGAGATCAAATCCCTCAATGAGTTCGTTTTTTGACAGAACCTCCCTTCCGTCAGGAGGTGACCATCCCAAAAGAGCCAAATAATTAAAAAGAGCTGAGGAAAGGATTCCCTGCTGGCTGAATTGATAGACGGATGTGGCTCCATGACGCTTGCTGAGACGGGTGTTGTCTTTTCCCATGACCATCGAAAGATGAGCGAACTGCGGGGGAGCGAATCCGAGGGCTGTATACAGCAGAAGCTGCTTTACTGTGTTGATGATATGGTCTTCCCCCCTAATGACATGGCTTATCTTCATAAGAGCATCATCTATCACGACCGCATAGTTATAGGAAGGGATCCCATTGGAGCGGATAAGTACCGGATCACCGATGAGGCTTAATTGAAAGGATAAAGAACCCCGAACCATATCATGAAAAGTCAGGATCCCTTTATCCGGAGTGAGCAGCCTCACAACAGCCTCTTCCCCAGCCTTCACTCTTTGCTTGGATTCCCTGATCGGCAGATCACGACACCGGCCGCTGTAGACCGGAGTACTTCCCCGGGAAAAGGCCTTCTCTCTTTCCTTTTTCAGTTCCTCGGGGCTGCAAAAACAATAGTAGGCTTTACCCTGGTCGATAAGAGCATCTGCGTACTCATTGTACGGATCCATCCTCAGCGACTGTCTGTACGGGCCAAAATCTCCTCCTTTATCCGGGCCTTCATCCCAATCAAGACCTAACCACCGGAGGTCTTTAATCAATCTGTCTTCGTATTCCCGCTCTGACCTTTCAATATCCGTGTCCTCAACTCTTAATATGTAAACTCCTTTGTTCTGACGGGCAAAAAGCCAGTTAAAAAGCGCTGTCCTCGCATTGCCGACATGGAGGTATCCTGTGGGGCTTGGCGCAAAACGGACTCTCACTTTCTTCATGAAGCCTCCTCTTATAAATACGTATCATTTGCCATGCTTATCATGCAGACATTCCTGGCTGTGTGATTCAGGATCTTTTTAAAAAAGCAGCGGCCCAGGCTGCAATGGCACCTCCGCTGCCCAACTCTCCTATCCCCTCATTTGTCTTGGCCTTTATCCCGAGGTTTTCTGCCTCCAACCCCAGAATCGGGCAAAGGATCTTCTTCATCTCAGGTATATAAGGCCCCATTCTCGGTGCCTCTGCAATGATGATGGAGTCTATATTCACGATCCCCCAACCCTGATTTTTCATCATCCCTACAACATCCTCTAATATCTTCCTGCTGGAGATGTTTTCATGCTTTGGATCCGTATCAGGAAAAAAGGTCCCTATGTCTCCTTTTCCTTCCGCTCCCAAAATGGCATCAACCACAGCATGGATCAAACAGTCCCCGTCGGAATGCCCCAGAAGCCCTTTTGGAAACGGGATCTTGACTCCCCCCAGATACAGCTTTTCCCCTTCAACAAGCCTATGGATATCATACCCGATCCCGATTTTAATATTCAATAAAAACCTCCGCTATGTGAATATCCTCCGGAAAAGTGATCTTTATGTTGGTGTAATCACCCGGAACAACCGTCACCCTTCCACCTGTCCTCTCCACAAGAGAGGCCTCATCCGTGCCGTAATAACCGTCCTTTACTGCTTTCTCCAGGGCCGGCCTTAGGACAGAATAGCGAAAACCCTGGGGAGTCTGGCACCTGTAAAGCCGGCTTCTCTCAAGTGTTTTCTCGACAGTATTTTCTTTGACCGTTTTAACCGTGTCCTGCATGGGAAGGACTGGAACCACTGCGCCGCTGTCCCGTGCCGCTTTGATGACCCGGGAAACCAGATCCCCTTTGACGAGAGGCCTTGCCCCGTCATGAATAAGGACCAAGTTCTCCGGATCCGTCCCCACCTCTTTAAAACCAGCGGTCACAGAATCCTGCCTTCGCATTCCTCCTTGAACGACTTTTTTCACCTTGGAATACCTGCCGTACTGTCTGTATTCGGACCTTTCCTTATTAAGGACCAGTATGATCTCATCCACTTCCCTGTGCTGCTGCAGCCTCTCAAGAACTCTGCCCAACACAGTTTTGCCTTTTATGAAAGCACTCTGTTTGTCTGCACCAAAACGCAGACTTCTGCCTGCTGCAACAACAATGACATAAGTTTTTCCCATTTACTTTTTATTTTCTTTTTTTTCCCCTGAAGAGGTCCGGATTCTCTGTGCGGCTTGAAACATGATATCCTGAATCCTGGAAACGACTGAATCAATGTCCTCGATCATTCCTTCTCTGAGCATCATGTTATCCAGCATCTGAAAAGCCAGTTGGGTCAGGCTTTTTGACTTTGGATCCTTTTTATGGATACTGACCATTTCTTTGATCAATTTGTTATCAGGGTTGATTTCAAAGACCTTTTTTGAAAACTGGTATTCCTTATTGGCCATCTTCATAATTCTTTCCATCTGGACAGAAGGGCCGTCAGACGGATGGGCCAGCATGCAGGGGCTGTCCACAAGCCTTTTTGATATCCGGACATCCATGACTTTTTCTCTGTACAGATCTTTCAAATATGCGACGAGTTTTTTTAGCTCTTCCATATAGGTTTTGCTTTTCTTCTTCTCATCTTCTTCTTTCACCTCAATCTCTGCACTCTCCACCATTTTAAAAGCTTTTTCTTTGTACTCCCTAAGATGCTCAAGCACAAACTCGTCCAGAGGGTCATCAAGATAAAGGACTTCAATGTCCTTTTTCCTAAACGCCTCTAATGCCGGATTTTTTTCAATGGCTTTCCTATCCGGCCCGCTTGCATAGTAAATCTCTTTCTGTTCTTCAGACATCCGCTCAGCATAGGAGTCCAGGTCCGTATATTCCTCCTTGTTCTTTGATGAGTGGAAGATCAAAAGCTGTGATAATTTATCTTTGTTCTCAAAATCACTGACAACGCCTTCTTTGATGTGTTTGTTGAAATGGTCCCAAATCCGCAGGTATTGTTCCCTGTCATCCTTTTTAATTTGTGCTAACTTTGAAATCAGTTTTTTTATGATGTGTCTTTTTATCTTGTTTATTTTAATATCATTCTGAACCGTTTCTCTGGATATATTCAAAGGGATTTCCTCCGAATCGATGACGCCTTTCACAAAACGAAGATATTCGGGCATAATATCCCTGCTGTTTTTTTGAATCAAGACCTTTCTGGAATACAAATCAACCCCTGGAGGGGATCGAAAGAATCCCATGTTCTCCATGGAAGACTTTGGAACAAACAAAATCGCACTAAACTGAACCGGTGCGTCGGATGAGAGGTGCACATATGTTTCGGGTTCTTCCTGTACGTTACTGAAAAATTTATAGAATTCAATATAGTCTTTTTTCTTAAGAGACGACCTGGGTTGTGTCCAGATCGCTTCAGCCACCTGGAATTTCTCGTTTTCAATATAAATCGGGAACGGAACGAATCTTGAGTATTTCAATAATATCGTCTCTATCCTGTTCTTTTCGAGAAATTCTTTCTGGTCATCTTTTAAAAAGACCTCTACTCGCGTACCCCGATTCTTTTTTACGGCAGGCTCAATGGTATAGTTGGTATCCCCCGCAGATTTCCATAAATAGGCACGGCTTCCCTTTGTAAAATACTTTGTATAAATATGGACCTGTTCAGCTGCCATAAAGGTCGAGTAAAATCCGACTCCGAACTTCCCTATGAGATCCACCTTTTCTTTCTCTCTTGTCTTTGACAGCTTTTTGAGGAAATCAATAGTTCCTGAATGGGCAATGGTGCCAATATTTTCCATCAGGTCTTTTCTTGTCATGCCTATTCCCGTATCCTCAATAATGAGTTTTTTCTGGTTTCTGTCAAAAGAAACACGGATACACAGCTCCTCCTCTTTATCCTCTGCTTTTGAACTTGTCATAAGCTCAAACTGAATCTTGTTCAGAGCATCAACGGCATTGGAAATCAGTTCCCTTACAAAAACTTCCTTGTTTTTATAGAGAGAGTAGACAAGGAGGTTTAAAAGCTGCTTAATTTCCGACTGGAATTCATACTTTCTTCTATGCTGCTGGGCCACGTTCCTTTCCCCTAAGAATCGTTTTCGTATCTGCCGAATATCATCTTACCCACTGTTGTCTGCAGAACAGAAGTCACTGTTACGTCAATGGTATGCCCAACCATTTTTCTGGAATTGTCCACAACCACCATAGTGCCGTCATCCAGGTAAGCGACCCCCTGGTCTTTTTCTTTCCCCTCTTTCAAAATAAAGGCTCTGATCTTTTCTCCCGGGAGAACAACGGGCTTTAGGGAATTGGCGAGTTCATTTATATTAAGCACCTTGATTCCCTGCAGCTGGGCTATCTTATTCAAATTGAAATCATTTGTGATGATCTTGGCATCCATCTGCTTAGCCAGCTCAATGAGCTTGGAATCAACCTCTTTTATCTCAGGAAAATCATCCTCTGAAATCGTGACATTGATGTGAGAAGATTTCTGGAGCCTGTCTAACACATCAAGGCCTCTTCTTCCTCTTTGCCTTTTAACTCCATCTGACGAATCAGCCACCAGCTGCAGTTCTTTGAGAACGAATTGAGGGACTATTAAGTTCCCTTCAATGAAATAGGCATCAGCAATATCTGATATCCTGCCGTCGATGATGACGCTTGTATCCAGAATTTTGTTTCCTTTTCCCGTGTTTTTCTCTTTAAAAAAGGAAAAAACATGGATAGGGCTGAACCACTCGGGCTTTCTCATCCCGATTAAAAATCCCAGATAGGGGAATATGATCAAAAAGAACACTTTAAAAAAGGCTGCGGTCTGGTCCTGTAAAATCGTTTGGTAAACAGCTCCAAGCAGCCATCCGATAAAAATGCCGCATAAAAAGCCGGTTGTGACTCCCCAGATGGTTCTAAAAGGACTTTTTCTTATTTTGAATTCGAACAGCACAACCAACAGGCTCACTAAAAAACCGGCTGCCGCTCCATAATAATTGGGCAGCCCGAAAGGCGGCACAAAGAAAGCAACCGAAGTAATGATGGCGATAACAAGTATTCTAAAAATAAAAATGCCCATAGCTAAATCATTTATAAAGTTAATATCGTATTATAAAAAAACTCATTTGTTACTACATATTATATATATTTTTTACTAAAAAAGCACATCTACTGTTTCTTTTATATTTCTGACCCCTATAAGATCTATATTATTAAGGCCTTTTTTATTGAGTTCAGCCAGGTTTCCTTTTGGGAGGACCACGGATTTGAATCCTAGGGAAGCCGCTTCTTTTATCCTGGCTAATGTCTGGCTGACTGACCTGACCTCCCCACTCAATCCGATCTCTCCCAGAAGAGTCAGGTCCACAGGAACGGGCTTGTTCTTAATGCACGAAACCAGTGCTGCTAAAATGCCGAGATCCGCAGCAGGCTCTCTTATAAATAATCCGCCTGCCACATTCATATGAACGTCCTGCCCCCCAAAGCCAAATCCCAATTTTTTCTCTATGACCGCTAAAAGCATCGCGGTCCTGTAATGGTCGAGCCCTATGGTCATCCGCCTGGGATTTCCTACAAACAAAGTAGAGGAGACTAGTGCCTGGATCTCAGCTAAAAGCGGACGTGATCCTTTTATGGTGCACACAGCCACGCTGCCTGCCTCGCCTTCTGGCCGTTCTTTCAAAAAGAAAGCCGAAGGATTCGAAATGGCCCTTAATCCGGTAGACTCCATGTTAAACACAGCTATTTCCGAAACCGGGCCGAATCTGTTCTTAAAGGCCCTTAACATTCTGTGACTGTGGTCTCTTTCCCCTTCAAAATAAAGTACGACATCAACCATGTGCTCCAGGGACTTCGGGCCCGCTAAAGAGCCTTCTTTGGTGATATGCCCGACTAAAAAGGAACATATGTCGTTTTTTTTGGCGAACCTGAACACCTGGTTCGTGACTTCCCTGACCTGGCTTATCGTGCCCGTGCTTGAAGAGAGGTTGGAAGAAAAGACCGTTTGAACTGAATCCAATATAAATATCTGAGGATTAAGGTCCAAAGCATGAGAAATAATCTTTTCAAGGTTTGTCTCTGCGAGCAGGTAAAGCTCCCCCTTCTCTATTCCCAGTCTTTCTCCTCTCATCTTGGTCTGCTCCAAGGATTCTTCGCTTGAGACATAGAGAACCTTTTTGCCCTCTTCTGCAAAATCACGGCTAACCTGAAGCAGCAGAGTCGATTTGCCTATTCCCGGCTCCCCTCCTATCAAAACCAGGGAGCCGAGGACGATCCCTCCTCCTAAAACCCGATTCAACTCTCCTATTTTTATTTGAAGGCGCTGCTGCTGTGCCTGCTTGACATCTTTATAAAGCATGGGTTTGGCAGGGGGAAAAGACAAGCCCTCAGTACCGGATGCCTCAACCTCTTCGATCATGGTGCTCCACTCTCCGCAGCGGGGGCATTTTCCCGCCCATTTGGGAGTCTGGAATCCGCAGTTCTGACAAACGAAAACTGACTTGCTCTTTTTCATTTTCTCAACCTAACTCTTATCCTGACCTAAGCCACATTAAGTAATCCGGTGTTTTATTCTTCAACAGCCTGAAATTCTCGGTTGCTGAACCTGGCAAACTTGTTTAAAAAGGCAAGGGAAATCCTGCCGGTAGGCCCGTTTCTCTGCTTGGCTATAATGATATCTGCAATCCCTTTTATGGTCTCGTCATCGGGCTTGTAAATTTCAGGGCGGTAAATGAAGATAACCACATCAGCATCCTGCTCTATAGCTCCGGATTCCCTTAGGTCTGATAACTGGGGGATGGGCTTGGCGCGCCCTTTTTCAGGAGCCCTGCTTAACTGAGAAATGCCCACAACCGGAATCTGAAGCTCTTTGGCAAGCTCTTTTAGTGAACGAGAGATGAAAGATATTTCCTGAGTCCTGTTCTCATAGCGACCACCTGCGCGCATGAGCTGCATGTAATCCACAAAAAGGATGTCCAGATTTTGCTCCATTTTGAGCCTTCTTGCTTTTGCTTTCATTTCAATGACGGTGAGTGCGGGGGTCTCATCCACATAGATGGCGGCCTTTGATATATTTTCCGCGCCCTTCTGCAGGTCTTTGAACTCCCTTTCGCTGAGGAATCCAGTCCTTACTTTCTGCAGATCCACTCTTGCTTCGGAACACAGCATGCGCATGGCCAACTGTTCCTTTGACATCTCCAGAGAGAAGAACCCTGTTGAATATTCTGTGTTCGTTCCGACATGCTGGGATATATTCAAGCAGAGCGCTGTTTTCCCCATGGAAGGCCTGGCAGCTATGACAATGAACTCAGAATTATGGAATCCCGCTGTAACGCTGTCCAGGTCTCTGAATCCACTAGGAATGCCCGTCACAGCTTCCTGCCGGTTCCTTAAGGAATCTATGGTGATCAAAGCTTCTTCTGTCAATGATCTCAGGGGCAAGAAGCCGGGCTTTATTCTCTTCTCTGCGACATCTATGATAGCTGATTGAGCTCGCTCTAAAAGCTGGTCTGCGTCTTCTTTCTGGTCATAACTAGCTGATATAATCTCTGAAGAGGATGTGATCAGTCTCCGGAGAAGAGCTTTTTCTTTGATTATCCGGGCATGATATTCGATATTGAGGCTTTTGGGGACTCCATCCATTAAAGATGATAGATAGGAAATTCCCCCTACCTCTTCAAGAGCTCCGGATTTCTGGAGTTCTTCCGCAAGCGTAAGCAGGTCCGCAGGACGCCCCTTGTCAATCAAGGCCATGATCGCTTCCAGGATCTTCCGGTTTGCCTCCTTGTAGTAGTCCTCGACAGAAATAATAGAAAGGACGACATTCAGGTTTTTATTATTTACGAGAATCCCCCCGAGGACGGTCTTTTCCGTTTCTGGACTGTGAGGCGGAGTTTTTTTTAAAAACGTAAAATCCAGGCTCATATTCTCTGTTTACTCTTTTTTCTTTTTTTCTTTTCTCTTTGGCTTCTCAGCCTTTTTTTTTGCCGGAGCTTTCTCTTTTCCCTCCCTATCCTTTTTTTCTGCTTTTTTCGCCTCTTTTTTCACTTTTCTTTTGGTCTCTTTTTTTGGCTTGGCTTTCTTTTCGACTTCCTCTTCTTCTTTTTTAGCTTCTTCTTTTTCTCCCTTCTCAGCTTCATTTTCGGTTCCTTTTTTCGCCTCTTTTTTCACTTCTTTTTTGAGGTCCTCTTCTTCTTCCTTTCTCACTTCCACATTAACTTCCGCTTGATGTTCCTGAAAAACTCTCACCGGAACGGTAAATGTCCCTGTTTTCTTTATGGGCTCATCCAGCAAAATCCTTTTTTTCTCAAAGTCAAGGTCCAGTTTATCCAGAGATTCTTTGATGTCATTGGCACTCACAGACCCATATATCGTATCTTTCTCACTGGTCTTTCTAATGAAAACGAGGCTTGTGCTGTTCAACCGCTCTATGATTTCATTATACGACTCCATCTCTTTTTCAAGCCCCTTTCTCAGAGCCTTTTGTTCTATCTCTATCATCTTCATGTTTGAAGGCGTCACCTTAATGGCCAGCTTCTTCGGTATTAAATAGTTTCTCCCGTATCCGGGAGCCACATTAACAATATCTCCCTTCTTTCCAAGATTCTCCAAATTTTCTTTTAAAAGTAACTTCATTTTCCCTCCAGTTTTAGTCTTAGTCTGCGATAAATGGAAGTAGTGCCAGTTGTCTTGCTCTTTTTATTGCTTTAGTGAGTTTCCGCTGATGATAGGCACATGTGCCCGTGACCCTGCGGGGTGCTATCTTGCCTCTTTCCGGGACATATCTCCGTAAAATATCAATATCTTTATAGTCAATATCTTTTACATTGTTCTTGCAAAACCAGCAGAATTTCTTTCTGCGGGAGAAATATCTCTTAGGGCCTCTTGATCTTCTCTTATTATCCATGCTTATTCTCCTTCCTTTTTATCTTTCCTGGATTCTGCTTTTGTGTCTTTTTTTGCCGCTTTTGTGTCTTTTTTAGGTTCTTTTGTATCTTTTTTAGGTTCTTTTGTGTCTTTTTTAGGTTCTTTTGTATCTTTTTTAGGTTCTTTTGTGTCTTTTGTTGCTTCTCCCTCTTTTTCTTTTTTGGCTTTTGTGCTTTTGCTTTTGGCAGGCTTTGCCTTCTCTTCCATTTCATCCGGTTCATCAGGCTTTAAAGATTTTTCCGCCTTGGCCTTTTTTTCTTTTTTGTCCTCTTTTTCCTTAAAAGAGGGTTCCTCATCTCTTTTAAATGTCAAATACCTGATGACCGCCTCTTTCTGTTTGAACTGGCGTTCCAGCTCCGTGTATGTCTCCGGTCCCCCCTCATAATAGAAAAACACATAAAAGGCAGAGTCGTTTCTCTTTATAGAATAAGCAAGCTTTCGCTTGCCCCATTTATCAACATGGATCATCCTGCCTTTTTTCTTTTTTACGACATCCTCCATCTCGCTGATGAACTGCTCTGTTTCCTCTTCAGAAAGTGTAGGTGCGATTAAAAAAGCTGTTTCGTAATATCTCATATTTTCCTCCTTACGGATATTCAGCTCCTTTTCTTTTGAAAAGAAACAAGGAGTTATCTAAACTCGCGTATTAAACGTGACTCCTTTTCTTATTATACACATTCATCGCTCTATCCAAAGAGCTGTTTAAAATGATATCAAAAGCTTTAACAGCATTATCAATGCTTTCTTCAAGCAGGCCTCTCTCGCTCTCCATAAAAGAGGAAAGCACAAAATCAGCCGGATCGCTTTCTTCCGGAACAGGCCCTATCCCTATTTTTATCCTGGGGAAGTCCTGCGTTTCCAGCCTCTCTATAACAGACATGAGCCCTTTGTGAGACCCGCTGCTGCCTGCTCTTTTTATTCTTATCTCTCCTAATGAAATATCGAAATCATCGTGGGCTACAATCAAGTTCTCCAACGGGATGTGATATTTTTCCTGAATCCGTTTTACAGCTGTGCCGCTCATATTCATGAAGACCCTGGGCTTGGCCAGGAGGATCTCTTGGTCATCCCTATTGACTTCAGCCCCACGAAATGTCTTATCCATGACTTTAAGCTTTGTGTTCCATCTTCTCGCTAATCTGTTCACAAGTACGCATCCGGCGTTATGTCTGGTCCGGGCATATTTATTACCAGGATTTCCAAGTCCGACCACAGCCCACAAATATCACTCCTTTTTCTCTTCCTCTTCCTTTTTTTCCTCTTTCTCTTTCTTCTCTTCTTCAGCTTCTTCTTTTTCTTCTCCAATGACCTCAGGCTCTTCCCCTTCTGCAATGAGTTCCTCCTCTATTTCCTCTTCCACCTCAATCTCTTCTTCTACTGGAAGCATGATATGCGCAATAACTGTCTTGGGATCCGTAATGAATTCCACATTCTCGGGAGGCTGGATATCCCCCAGCTTGATGGACTGATTCAAATGGAGGTCACTGATATCCACTCTGATTTGATCAGGTATGTCCTTTGGCAAACACCGCACCTCGACCTCTCTGTTCATGAAGTCAACAAAACCTCCTTCTGACTTGACTCCGACCGCTTCTCCGGTCAAAACAACCTGAATCGTCACTTCAATCGCCTCTGTCATAGCGATCTCGATCAGATCCACATGCAGAAGCTCATCTGTTATAACATCCAGCTGGTAGTCTTTTATCATCACGTTCTTCTTTTTAGAGTCAAAAGCAACTTTAAATATGGTGTTTTCGCCTCTTTCAGATTTTAATATAGAAAATATATCCTGTTTAGACAACACCAGTGAGATGTTTTTCGTTTTGGGTCCGTAAAGAATTGCCGGGAGCTTACCTTCTCTTCTTAACCGGCGCGCAACATTTTTCCCAACAGATTCTCTCACTTCAGCTTTTACCGTCATTTGCATGGCATATTTCTCCTTATTCAAATAAAGAACTCACTGATTCACCTTTATGGATTCTGAGGATCGCCTCCCCAAAAAGTTCCGCTACGGATAAAACCGTAATCTTATCAGATTTTATCTTCTCCCCGTCAAGTGGGATCGTATTGGTTACCACCAGTTGTTTCAGGTCTGATTCATTTATCCTCTCGAGGGCCTTTCCGGAAAGCACCGGATGTGTGCAGGCGGCAAAGACCTTCCTCGCTCCTTCTTTGATAAGAGCCTCCACGCTTTGAACCAGTGTCCCTCCTGTATCCACCATATCATCCAGAATAATGACATCACGTCCTTTAACATCCCCAATAACATGAAGAACCTTTGCAATATTTGGCGCTGGTCTTCGTTTGTCAATAATCCCTAATGAAGCATTCATTCGCTTGGCAAACCATCTGGCCCGTCCGACTCCCCCGGCATCCGGGGAAATAATGGTTAAATCCTCTAAATCAAGGCTTTTAAAGTATTTTTCCAAAACAACTCTAGCAACAAGGTTGTCCACAGGTACGGAAAAAAAACCCTGGATTTGAGGAGAGTGAAGGTCCATAGTCAGAACCCGGTTCGCTCCCGATGCTTCAATCAAATCCGCCACCAGTCTGGCAGAAATGGGAACACGGGGACGGTCTTTCCAGTCCTGCCGGGCATAACAGTAATAGGGGATAACAGCGGTTATTCTCTCGGCAGACGCTCTTTTCAGGGCATCGATCATTATAAAAAGCTGCATCAAATGGAAACTTGTCTCCCGGGCCCCTGTTTGAATAACGAAAACGTCTTCTCCTCGGACATTTTCGTCAATATAAAAATGGATCTCCCCGTCGCTAAACTGCTCAAGAACTGATTTTCCAAGGTCCATATTAAGATAAGACGCGATTTCCTCCGCCAAAACAGGATTAGATGAACCTGTAAAAATCTTCATGTTCCTATCCTTTTCAATAATTTATCATTTTCT
>Ga0207752_1000418_pt1 | contig 20026 bp, 19 predicted proteins | sample Pon2CUnioCityCA_6_FD_187272 | JGI IMG/M metagenome (GOLD analysis project Ga0207752, IMG submission 187272) | Marine sediment microbial community from Union City, CA, USA - Pond 2C Sediment 2 (SPAdes) | ecosystem: Environmental > Aquatic > Marine > Intertidal zone > Salt pond sediment ...
CCAGGCGCTGGGCACGCAGGCGACGCCATCGAATCAGATCCTCGTCGGCCTGGCGGTGTTTCTCACCCTGTTTGTGATGACGCCGGTGCTGGATCGCGTCTACAGCGAGGCGCTGCGCCCCTATCTGGACGAGCAGATCAGCGACAGCGTGGCACTGGAGCGCGCCCTGCAGCCCTTTCGCCGCTTCATGCTGGAGCAGACCCGCGAGGACGACGTGGCGCTGTACGCCGGCATCGCCGGCATCGAATCGCTGCAATCGCCGCAGGACACGCCGTTTCGCGTGCTGGTGCCGGCCTTCGTCACCAGCGAGCTGAAGACCGCTTTTCAGATCGGCTTTCTGGTGTTTATTCCCTTCGTCGTCATCGATCTGGTGGTGGCCAGCGTGCTCATGTCGATGGGCATGATGATGCTCTCGCCGATGATCGTCTCGCTGCCGTTCAAGATCATGCTGTTCGTGCTGGTCGATGGCTGGGCGCTGATCATCGGCACGCTGGCGGCGAGCTTCTACGGCGTCGCGCCGTGAGGATTTGCAGATGAGTCCGGATACGGTCATCGAGGTCGGCCAGCAGGCGCTGCGCGTGACCACGCTGGTGTCGGCGCCGGTGCTGATCGCGGCGCTGGCGGTGGGGCTGCTGATCGGCATGTTCCAGGCCGCCACGCAGATCAACGAGGCGACGCTGTCCTTCGTACCCAAGCTGTTCGCCATGGTGGTGGCGCTGTTCGCCGCCGGGCCGTGGATGCTGGAGCTGCTGATCTCCTTCACCCGCGGGCTGATCGAGCGCATTCCGCAGTTGATCGGTTAGCGCCGATGACCTTCACCAGCGCTGAAATCGGTGCCTGGGTCGGCGGCTTCATGTGGCCCTTCATGCGCATCGGCGCGCTGTTTCTGGCGCTGCCGGTGTTCGGCACCCGGCTGGTGCCGGCGCGGGTGCGGGTGCTGCTGGCGGTGGCGCTGACCCTGGCGGTGATGCCCGCCAGCGGCGAGATGCCGGCCTTCGATGTGCTCAGCCCGCAGGGCCTGCTGGTCTCGCTGCAGCAGGTGCTGATCGGCGTCGCCATGGGCTTTTCCATCCAGCTGGTGTTCTCCGCGCTGGTGATGGCCGGCGAGCAGATCGCCATGTCGATGGGTCTGGGCTTTGCCTCGATGGTCGATCCGCAAAATGGCGTCAACGTGCCGGTGGTGTCGCAGTTTCTGGTCACCCTGGCGACCCTGCTGTATTTCGCCATCGGCGGCCACGCGGCGGTGGTTACGCTGCTCGCCGACTCCTTCACCCTGCTGCCGGTGGCGCCCATCGGCCTGTCGCGGGATGCCTTCTGGTTGCTCGCGAGCTGGGGCTCGCAGATGTTCATCGGCGCGCTGCTGGTGGCGCTGCCGGTGGTCGCTTCGCTGCTGGTGGTGTATCTGGCGCTGGGCGTGATGACCCGCGCCGCGCCGCAGATGAATATTTTCTCGGTCGGTTTTCCGGTCACCATGATGGCCGGTTTCGTCGCCCTGCTGTTGACCCTGCGCTTGTTCCTGCCGCGCTTCGAGGAGCTGCTCGCCAGCGGTCTGGCGCTGGCCCGCGGCCTGCTGGGGGGCTGAGATGGCGGAGCAGGACAGCGGCCAGGAACGCACAGAGGAACCCACCCCCAAACGCTTGCAGGAGGCGCGCAAGAAGGGCCAGGTGGCGCGCTCGCGGGATCTCAACGCCACCGCGGTGATGATCGCCGGCGCCGCCGGGTTGCTGCTGCTGGGGCCGTGGATGCTCGCTCGCCTGCAGGCCATTCTGACGCGCAGCTGGTCGCCGAGCCGCGAGCAGATCCGCGATCCCAGCCACCTGTTCGAAGTGCTGCGCCAGGTGACGCTGGAGTCGCTGGGCCTGCTCACTCCGCTGCTCGGTCTGCTGCTGCTGGCGGCGCTGGTCACGCCGATGCTGCTCGGCGGCTGGGTGTTTTCCTTCGAGGCGCTGCAGCCGAAGTTGAGCAAGCTCGACCCCGTCAAGGGGCTGGCGCGGATTCTCTCCGTGCGCGCGCTGATGGAGCTGCTCAAGGCGCTGGGCAAGCTGCTGGTGGTCGGCGGGGTGGCCGCGGTGCTGTTTGTCAGCTGGTCCGACGATCTGCTGCATCTGGGGCTGCACAGCCTCGAAAGCGGTCTGGCCCGCGCCGGGCAGATCCTGTTCTGGTCTTTGCTGCTGCTCTCCAGCGGCATGCTGCTGATCGCCGCCATCGATGTGCCCTTTCAGATCTGGCAGCACACCAAGCAGCTGAAGATGACCCGCCAGGAGGTGCGCGACGAGTTCAAGCAGACCGAGGGCAAGCCCGAGGTCAAGCAGAAGATCCGCAGCGTGCAGCAGCAGCTGGCGCGCTCGCGAATGATGGACGCGGTGCCCGACGCCGATGTGGTGATCACCAACCCGACGCACTTCGCCGTCGCCCTCAAATACGACCAGGCGACGATGCGCGCGCCGCTGCTGGTGGCCAAGGGCAGCGATCTGGTCGCCCAGCGCATCCGCGAGCTGGCACGCGAATCGCAAGTCACCCTGGTCGAGGCGCCGCCGCTGGCGCGCGCGCTGTGGGCCAGCACCGACATCGGCCGCGAGATCCCCGCGCCGCTGTATCTGGCGGTGGCCCAGGTACTCGGTTTCGTCATCCAGCTGCGCGCCGCGCAGCGCCGCGGTCGCCGCCCGCCGCGGCCGCCGCGACCGGATGTCCCCGACGATTTTCTCGCCGCTTACGGCATGCACGAAGGATTTGAACAATGATCCCGATCGCTGATTCGCGCGCCGCGCTCGGCAATATCTGGCAGCAGTCACGGCGCGGGCTCGGCGCGCCGCTGCTGGTGATGGCGGTGCTCGGCATGATGGTGGTGCCGCTGCCGCCGTTCATGCTGGACATCTTCTTCAGCTTCAATATCGCCCTGTCGCTGATCATCCTGCTGGTGGTGATCTACGTGATGCGGCCGCTGGAGTTCGCCGCTTTTCCCACCGTGCTGCTGATCGCCACCCTGCTGCGGCTGGCGCTGAACGTGGCCTCGACGCGGGTGGTGCTGCTGGAGGGCCACGAGGGCGGCGCCGCCGCCGGCAAGGTGATCGAATCCTTCGGTGAGTTCGTCATCGGCGGCAATTACGCGGTCGGTCTGGTGGTCTTCGCGATCCTGGTGATCATCAATTTCGTGGTCGTCACCAAGGGCGCCGGGCGCATCTCGGAGGTCACCGCGCGCTTCACCCTCGACGCCATGCCCGGCAAGCAGATGGCCATCGATGCCGATCTCAACGCCGGCCTGGTCTCGCAGGACGAAGCGCGCGCGCGGCGCGCCGAAGTGGCCGGCGAGGCGGACTTCTACGGCGCTATGGACGGCGCCAGCAAGTTCGTCCGCGGCGATGCGGTGGCCGGCATCGTGATCCTGTTCATCAACATCGTCGGCGGGCTGGTGATCGGCATGCTGCAGCACGATCTCAGCTTCAGCGTGGCGATGGAGAACTACGCCCTGCTGACCATCGGCGACGGCCTGGTGGCGCAGATCCCGTCGCTGATGCTGTCGCTGGCCGCCGGCGTCATCGTCACCCGCGTCTCCGACGCCAACGATATGAGCGAACAGGTCGCCGGGCAGTTGTTCGACAACCCGCGGCCGCTGATCGTCACCGCCGTCATCCTCGGCCTGATGGGCGTGGTGCCGGGCATGCCGAACGTCGCTTTTCTGACCCTCGCCGCACTGTTCGGCGGCCTCGCCTGGTGGACCCTGCGGCGCCGCAACACGCCGGTCGAGAGCATCGATGAGGCACCGCTGGCGGCACCGGTGGAGGAGGATGCGGAGAGCCGCGAGCTGAGCTGGGACGACGTGCAGCCGGTGGATGTGCTCGGCCTGGAAGTGGGCTACGGGCTGATCCCGCTGGTCGACCGCAGCCAGGACGGCGCACTGATGAAACGCATCAAGGGGGTGCGCAAAAAGCTCTCCCAGGAGCTCGGCTTTCTGGTTCAGGCGGTGCATATCCGCGACGACCTCAACCTCGCCCCCAACGCCTACCGGATCAGCCTGCTCGGCGTCTCCATGGGCGAAGCCGAGCTACAGCCGGGCAAGCTGCTGGCGATCAATCCCGGCAGCGTCTACGGCGAGCTGGAGGGCGCGCCGACGCGCGATCCGGCCTTCGATCTGGAGGCGGTGTGGATCGATCCCGGCGACCGCGAGCGCGCGCAGATGCTCGGTTACACGGTGGTCGACGACAGCACCGTGGCGGCCACCCACCTCAGCCAGATCATCAAGCACAACGCCGCGCGCCTGCTCGGCCACGAAGAGGCGCAGCGCCTGCTCGACCGGCTCGCCGAAGTCGCCCCGCGGCTGGTCGAGGATCTGGTGCCGGACAAGCTGTCGCTGGCGGTGGTCGCCCGCGTGCTGCAGAACCTGCTCGCCGAGGAGGTGCCGATCCGCGATCTGCGCAGCATCGTCGAAGCGCTCGCAGAACAGGCGCCGGCGACGCAGGACGCCGGGATTTTGACGAGTGCGGTGCGAATCCGACTCGGTCGAATGATTGTCCAGCAAATCAACGGGATGTCGGGGGAATTGCCGGTTTCCACGCTGGATCCGGCGTTGGAACAGTTATTGCTGAACTCACAGCAGGGAGACGGCCAGGGGGTCGCTCTGGAACCCGGACTCGCCGAGCGGGTGCATCGCTCACTCGACGAGTTATGCCAGCAGCGCGAGCTGGCGGGCGAACCGGCGGTACTGCTGGTGCCCGCGACGATGCGCCAGGGCATAGCCCGCTGGCTGCGCGGCAGCCTGCCGCAGCTGAAGGTGCTGGCTTACGACGAGGTGCCGCAGGACTGCCGCATGCGCATCGTCGCCAGCATCAGCGGCCAATAGCCGCCACCGGGTCGGCAGCCGGGTCGGCAACCGGGGTCAGCCGGAATAGCGGTCGGCCATAGCGGCGCGCGCAGCGCGCCAGAGTTCAGCGTCGGAGACAGACAGCAGCATGAAGATCAAACGATTCGTCGCCGCCGACATGCGCCAGGCGATCAAGCGAGTCCGCGAGGAGCAGGGGCCGGATGCGGTCATCCTCGCCAATCGCAAGGTGGCCGAGGGCGTCGAGATCATCGCCGCGCTGGACTACGACGAGGAAGCCCTCTACCGGCAGAGCGAAGGCGCCACCGGCGAGGATCGCGAGCCGCGCGGCGCGGCGCCGCAGCAGGCGCGGCGGGCCAAGGCCCCGGCGGCGGCCCCGGCGGCGGCCGCATCTCAGGATCGCCCCCGCGCTGCGGATGCGCCGAAGCGCGACGACAGCTTCGCCAACATGGCGCGGCACTACGCCGAGCTGGACGAGGCGGACGATTTTGACGATGACTTTGCTGCCAGCGCGCTCGATCCGGCCGATCTGGAAGCGCTGGCCGAGGACGACTTCGAGGGCTATCCGCCGCGCAGTGGGCGCGACCCGGCGCGCAGCCCGGCGCACTACCGGGCGGGCGACGCGATGGCCGATGGCATGCCCGATCTGGCCGATGCCCGCGCCCGCGGTCGGCAGATGGCAGGCGATGCCGATCAGCCGCTGCGCAGCGATGCCGATGGCGCGCACAGCCTGCGCCGCCGCGCCGCGTTGCAGCGCGACGAGTTCGATGAATTGGGGGCCGACTACCCGCGCGGCCCGGCCGGCAGCGCGCTGTTGCGGGATGAGCCCGAAGCGCTGGCCGGGCGCGCCGGCGATCGCGCCCTCGGCGATATGCAGCGCGAGCTGCAGGCGCTGCGCGGGCTGATGGAAAACCAGCTCTCGGTACTCGAATGGAACAACCTCAGCCGCCGCCAGCCGCTGCGCGTGGCGCTGCTGTCGCGTTTCGAGCAGATGGGGGTCGGCAGCGACATCGCCGAGTCCATCGTCGGTCAGATCGTCGAGGGCGAAGATGTGGAGCGCGCCTGGCGGCAGGCCTTGCAGCTGCTGGTGCGGCGCGTGCCGGTGGCCGATGACGATTTTCTCAACGAGGGCGGGGTGATCGCCGTGGTCGGTCCCACCGGGGTCGGCAAGACCACCACCGTGGCCAAGCTGGCGGCGCGTTTCGCGATGCGCCACGGGCCGCGCAATCTGGCGCTGGTGACCAGCGATACCTATCGCATCGGCGCCCAGGAGCAGCTGCTGCACTACGCGCGCATCCTCGGCGTGCCGCTGAAGACCGCCAACGATGGCGACGAACTGGCGAAGATTCTCGCCGCCTATCTGGACAAGCAATTGGTGCTGATCGATACCGCCGGCATGAGCCAGCGCGATCTGCGCCTCACCGAGCAGTTCAAGACGCTGCGCAGCAGCTCGGCACTGGTCAAGCCCTATCTGGTGCTCTCCGCCAACGCGCAGCTCAGCGCGCTGGACGAGACGGTGCGCGCCTTCAATCGCGTCGAGCTGGCCGGCGCCATCGTCACCAAGCTGGACGAGGCGGCGAGCATCGGCGGTGCGCTCACCGTGGCCTGCCGCCATCGCCTGCCGATCGCCTGCGTGGGCACCGGTCAGCGGGTGCCGGAGGATTTGCAGGGCGCGCGCGCCGCGCAGCTGGTGGAGCGCGCCCTGCCGGAGAGTGGCTGGGATGCCGCGCGCAGCGCGCCGGAGGTGATGGCGGTGAAGTTCGGCGGGGGTGGCCAGCATGCTCACGGCTAGGCACTCGGTGGATGAGCAGCCGTACTCCGCGCAACGGAGCAGCGATCAGGCAGCGGGGTTAAGGCGCATGTTCAATCCGCGACCGGTCAACGTCATCGCCGTCACCAGCGGCAAGGGTGGCGTGGGCAAATCGAGCATTTCGGTGAATCTCTCGGTGGGTCTGGCCCAGGCCGGTCACGAGGTGATGCTGCTGGATGCCGATCTCGGCCTGGCCAATGTCGATGTACTGCTCAACCTCAACACGCAACGCAACCTCAGCCACGTGCTCGACGGCAGTTGCGAGTTGCAGGACATCATCCTCGACGGCCCCGCCGGGGTGCAGGTGATCCCCGCCTCCAGCGGCACCCAGCACATGGCCGAGCTGTCGCCGGAGGAGAACGCCGGCATCATCCGCGCCTTCTCCGAGCTGTCGACGCCGGTGGATACGCTGATCGTGGACACCGCGGCGGGGCTCTCAGATTCGGTGATCTCCTTCACCCGCGCGGCGCGCGAGGTGATCGTCGTGGTCTGCGACGAGCCGGCCTCGATCACCGATGCCTACGCGACCATCAAGGTGCTGTCGCGCGACTACGGCGTGGAGCGTTTCCACGTGGTCGCCAACCAGGCCGAGTCGGCCCAGCACGGGCGCCAGCTGTACAGCAAGCTGCTGCGCGTCACCGACCGATTTCTGGATGTCACGCTGGCCTTTCTCGGCGTGGTGCCCTTCGACGAATACATGCAGCGCGCGGTGCGCCGGCAGCGGGCGGTCATCGAGGCCTACCCGCGCAGCCGCGCCGCGCTCTCCTTCCGCAAACTGGTTCAGAAAATCGATAAGTGGCCGCCACCTGCGGGTGCACAAGGCCACCTCGAATTCTTCGTGGAACGATTAATTCGCTTTAGCGCGACGAATGGGTGGGTCTGATAAATGAATGCGCACGCCATGTATACGCAACTTCAGGATAACGACGGAACTGATCTGGTCGCGCGCCACGCCGATCTGGTCAAACGCATCGCCTTTCATCTGCTCAATCGGCTACCGCCGAGCGTGCAGGCGGAGGATCTCATCCAGGCCGGCATGATCGGCCTGCTCGAAGCGGCGCGCCACTACGACCCCTCGCAGGGCGCCAGCTTCGAAACCTACGCTGGCATCCGCGTACGCGGCGCCATGCTCGATGAGATCCGCCGCTCGGACTGGACGCCGCGTTCGGTGCACCGGCGCGCCCGCGAGGCCGCCGAGGCACTGCGCGAGATCGAGCAGACCAGCGGCCGCGACGCGCGTCCGCAGGAGGTCGCCGACAAGCTCGGCATCAGCGTCGGCGAGTACCAGCAGATCCTGCGCGAGAGCACCGCCGCGCGGATCTTCAGCTTCGATCAGCCGGACGACGCCACCGGCGAGCCCTACAGCCTGCCCGAGAGCAAGTCCGACGGGCCGCAAAAGGTGTTCGAGAAGGGCGGATTCAAGCAGGCGCTGGCGCAGGGGATCAAAAATCTGCCGCAGCGCGAAAGCCTGGTGATGTCGCTGTATTACGACGAGGAGCTGAACCTGCGCGAGATCGGCGAGATCCTCGGCGTCTCCGAGTCGCGCGTCTGCCAGATCCACGGCCAGGCGATGATCCGCCTGCGCGGCCGCCTCAGCGAGTGGACCCGCGACGACTAGCAGACGCCGCGCCACGCCAGTGGATGAGCCGCTGGCGCACAACCGAAATGGAATGCTCCAGGAGAGAGACCTTGGACAAAAACATGAAGATTCTGATCGTGGACGACTTCTCCACGATGCGGCGCATCGTCAAGAACCTGCTGCGCGATCTGGGCTTCACCAACACCCAGGAGGCGGACGACGGCAACACCGCGCTGCCGATGCTCAAAAGCGGCGGTTACGACTTTCTCGTCACCGACTGGAACATGCCGGGGATGACTGGCATCGAGCTGCTCAAGGCAGTGCGTGCCGACCCCGAGCTGGCCAGCCTGCCGGTGCTGATGGTGACCGCCGAATCCAAGCGTGACCAGATCGTCGAGGCCGCCCAGGCGGGCGTCAACGGCTATGTGGTCAAGCCCTTCACGGCGATCACCCTGAAAGAAAAAATCGAAAAGATCTTCGAGCGCATCGGCGCCTGATTCAGGGAGATAGACATGGCGCAAGAGTCGCTAATGTGCGAAGCCAATCTGGCCCGCGCGCGCCAGCTGCTGGCCGCCCTGGAGGCCGGCGATGAAGCGGGTGCCTCGCAACTGCTCGGCGAGCTGGCCAGCAGCCGCGATGGCGATCTCTACCAGGGCGTCGGGCGCATCGCGCGCAGCGTACACGACAGCGTCAACGAGCTGCGCAGCGGCCAGTCGCTGGAGTTGCTCGATGGCCGCGAATTTCCCGACGCCCGCGACCGTTTGAACCATATCCTCAAGCTCACCGCCGACTCGGCGCACACCACGCTCAGCGCGGTCGAAGCCGGCTTGCCGGTGGTCGAGGAAACCCGCGCGCGCGCCGAGCAACTGCTCGGTCGCTGGGCCAGTTTCCGCGCCCGGCAGATGCCGCTGGAGGATTTTCGCCAGCTCAGCGCCGACATCGAGGCGTTCCTCGGTTACACCCGCGACGGTGCGCAATCGCTCAGCGAGCAGCTCTCCGAAGTGCTCATGGCGCAGGGCTATCAGGATCTGACCGGGCAGATGATCGAGCGCGTCATCCAGCTGGTCGACGAGGTCGAGGGCGGTCTGGTCGAGCTGGTGACGCAGGTCGGCGGTCATCGCGCCGAGCCGGTGGCCAGCGGCACCCACGCCGAAGGGCCGCAGCTCGATCGGGAGCGCGAGGGCGTGGTCAAGAGCCAGGACGACGTCGATGACCTGCTGGCCAGTCTGGGCTTTTGAGGTAAACGCACATGTCGATCGATCTGGATGACGAAATCCTGCAGGACTTCCTGGTTGAAGCCGGGGAGATCCTCGACCGCCTCGGCGAACAGCTGGTGGAGCTGGAGCAGCAGCCGCAAAATCCGGAGCTGCTCAACGACATCTTCCGCGGCTTCCACACCGTCAAGGGCGGCGCCGGCTTTCTCGCCCTCGACCCGCTGGTGGCGGTGGCGCACAAGACCGAGGACATTTTCAACCTGCTGCGCCAGGGCGAGCGCTGCGTCGACACGCCGCTGATGGATGTGGTGCTGCGCGCGCTGGACTGCATCAACCAGATGTTCGCCGAGGTGCGCGAAGGGCGCATGCCCGAAGTGGCCGATGCGGCGCTGCTCGCCGAGCTGGCCGGCGCCTGCGCTGCCGATGCGGCTGAGGCGCCAGCAGCGGCAGCCGCGGATACTACCCCGGTGGCCGGTGAGGGCGAGGTCGAGGGCGAGGCGGCGAGTGGCGCCGCCAGCGGCGAACAGCCGGCTGGCGACGAGATGACCGAGGCCGAATTCGACACGCTGCTCGATGTGCTCGATGGCGGCGGCAAGCCTGCCCCGGCGGCCGACGCGGGCACTGCCGCCGGCGGCTCGGAGAGCGACGAAATCACCGAGGATGAGTTCGATCAGTTGCTCGACGAGCTGCACGGCAAAGGCCAGTTCAAGGCCGGCGGACAGGCCGAGGCCGCCAGCGTCAGTGCCGGCGACGACGAGCTGATCACCGAGGAGGAATTCGACGCCCTGCTCGACCAGCTGCACGGTGCCGGCAAAGGCCCCGCTGCGCCGGCCGCCGGCGCGGCTGCGGCCGGGCCCGTGGCCGCTGACAAGCCTGCCGCCGCAGAGCCCGCCGCCGCAGAGCCCGCCGCCGCCGAGGCAAAGAATGCCAGCGCTGCGGCGCCCGCCGGCAAAGCGGCCGCAGCCCCGGCCCCGGCTCCGGCTCCGGCTGACGCCGCCCCGGTCGCCAAGTCGGCCGCCAAGCCGGCTGCGGCGGCGCAGAAGGCCGAAAGCAGTGTGCGCGTCGACACGCGGCGGCTCGACGACATTATGAATCTGGTCGGCGAGCTGGTGCTGGCGCGCAACCGTCTCAATTCGTTGCGGGTCAGCTTCGAAAACGAGGAAGTCGCCCAAGCCATCGCCAATCTGGATCTGGTGACCGGCGATCTGCAGGGCGCGGTGATGAAAACCCGCATGCAGCCGATCAAAAAGGTCTTTGGCCGCTTTCCGCGGGTGGTGCGCGATCTGGCGCGCAACCTGAAGAAAGAGGTCAATCTGGAGCTGCGCGGCGAAGATACCGATCTCGACAAAAACCTGGTCGAAGCGCTCGCCGATCCGCTGGTGCACCTGGTGCGCAACGCGGTCGATCACGGCATCGAATCCCCCGATCAGCGCGAGGCCGCCGGCAAGCCGCGCGCCGGCCAGGTGATCCTCTCCGCCGAGCAGGCCGGCGATCACATCCTGCTCAGCATCACCGACGACGGCAAGGGCATGGACCCGGACGCGCTGCGCGGGATGGCGGTGCGCAAGGGGCTGATGGATGAGGAGGCCGCCTCGCGGCTGACCGAAAAGGAATGCTTCGATCTGATCTTCATGCCCGGCGCCTCGACCAAGGAGGAGATCTCGGATGTCTCCGGGCGCGGTGTCGGCATGGACGTGGTGAAGACCCGCATCACCCAGCTCAACGGCCAGGTGGATATCGATTCGACCCTCGGCGTCGGCACCTGCCTGTCGATCAAGGTGCCGTTGACGCTGGCCATTCTGCCGACCCTGATGGTGGTGCTGGGCAAGCGCAAGTTTGCCCTGCCACTGTCGATCGTCAACGAGATTTTTGAACTCAGCTCGCGGCGCACCAACGTGGTCGACGGGCAGAAGGTGATCCAGTATCGCGGCAAGGCGCCGCCGCTGTTCAACCTGCGCCGCTGGTTGCTCACGGCGAGCGAGCAGAGCGAACTCAACGGCGATATCGATAGCCACGGCCAGGTGCTGATGGTGCAGGTGGGCAACCGCAACATCGGCTTCGTGGTCGATCAGGTGATCGGCCAGGAAGAGGTGGTGATCAAGCCGCTGGGGGCGATGCTGCAGGGCCTGCCCGGGCTCGCCGGGGCGACCATCACCGGCGACGGCAATGTGGCGCTGATCCTCGACATGCCCGGCCTGCTGCGCGCCAACGCACGCATCCACTGACGGACGGATGCCGCGGTGAAGATCTGGACCGTCGCCAACCAGAAGGGCGGGGTTGGCAAAACCACCAGCGCAGTGGCGCTCGGCGGTCTGCTGGCGCAGCGCGGCGAACGCGTGCTGCTGCTCGATCTCGACCCGCACGGCTCGCTGACGGTGTACCTGGGTCTGCGCCCGGAGGAGCTGGAGGACAGCGCCTACACCCTGTTTGAGCAGGGGCCGAGCACCCTCTCGATCACCTCTATCCTGCAGCCCAGCGGCTATCCCGGCATGACCCTGCTGCCGTCCGCCACCGCGCTGGCCACGCTGGAGCGCCGCTTCGGTGCCAGCGAAGGCATGGGGCTGGTGGTGAAAAATGCGCTCGGCAAGCTGGCGCGGCGCTTCGATCACGCCATTATCGACTGCCCGCCGGTGCTCGGCGTGCTGATGGTCAACGCGATGGTCGCCGCGGACCTGCTGATCATCCCTGTACAGACTGAATTTCTCGCCCTCAAAGGCCTTGAGCAGATGCTGCGCACCCTGCAGATGATCGAGCGCTCGCGTCGCACGCCGCTGCCGTGGCTGATTCTGCCGACCATGGTCGACAAGCGCACGCGCGCTTCGGTGCAGTCGCTGTGGGCGCTGCGCGAAGACTACGGCGAGCACGTCTGGCGCCAGGGCATCCCGGTGGACACGCGCCTGCGCGATGCCTCCAAACAGGGGCTGCCGCCCTCCTGGGTCGAACCGGAGCTACGCAGCGTGCCCGCCTACCGCCGCCTGCTCGGCGAGCTGCTCGCCGCCGAGGAGAGTGGCGATGCAGCGGCGCCGATGCCGTGTGCAGCGCCGCGGCGATGAGCGGCGCCCGACGCCGCCCGGCGGCGCCGCGCGCGGTGCCGCAGCTCGATCTCGACAGGCCGCAGGCGGCACCGGTCGTAGACCAGTACCTCGACGTCTTGCTGCGCGAGGCCACCGAAGCGCCGCTTGCACCGCCGGCAGCAGGCTCGCTGAGCCGCGGCCCCGACCCGATCCAGCCCCCGACTCCGGCTCCGGCTCCGGCTCCGGCCCCAGCGGCAATGCCGGTTCCAGCTCCAGCCGTGGCCGGGTCGGATGCGCCAGCCGCTGTCGGGATCGCCCCGCCGAGTGCTTCGCCAGCGCCTGCAGCGCGGTGCGATGCGCCCGCCGGGCCGCTACTCGATGCCCCCCACGCGTGGGCGGCGCAGCCGTTCCAGGCGCTGGAGTTTGATCTCGGCGAGCTGCGGTTGGCGGTGCCGCTGGTGGGCCTGCGACGCATTCTGTCGTGGCGCGGTGAGATCCGCCGTCTGCCCGGTTCACCGCCGTGGTTGCTCGGCCTCTACGAGCGGGACGATGAGCGCGTGCGGGTCTGCGATCTGGCGCGCGTGATCGATTTTCGGCGGAAAATTGACGCATCGCCGGCCAGCGGCGGGCATCTGCTGATCCTCGATGGCAGCGACTGGGCCTGCTGGTGCACCGCGCTGGGCGAGGTGCGCCGGGTCGAGCCGGAACAGGTCGAGTGGGGCGAGGCCGGCGCTTCGCCGCCCTGGCGGTGCGGCGCAGTGCGCGACGGCTTGCGCAGCCTGGTAGACCCGGTGGCACTGGGCCGCTTGTTGCAGCAGCGCGGCAGCGGGCGGCGGGGGAGCGCTTCAGGCGCGCCCTCGGCAGCCGACATCTGAGGCGAAGCCGGGCCCGGCAGCGGGTGCCGAAACCGAATTTGGCGCGATCCCTGCATCGCATATGCCGCGGGTGGTTTGCAGTGGTCGCGCCACCGCACAGCTGGAGTAAAAAGAGATGGCTGAAACGGCCCAGTCGCAGAGCGAAGCCTTCACCCAATGGGTGACTTTTCGGCTCGATGGCGAGACCTACGGCGTCAACGTGATGGATGTCAAAGAGGTGCTGCGCTTTACCGAGATCGCCCCGGTTCCGGGCGCGCCGGACTACGTGCTCGGCATCATCAACCTGCGTGGCAACGTGGCCAGCGTGCTGGATACGCGGCGGCGCTTCGGCTTGCAGCCGGAAGACGCCACCGACGCCACGCGCATCATCATCATCGAATCCCCCGAGCAGACCATCGGCATCATGGTTGACGCGGTAGCCGAGGTGCTCGATGTCGAGAGCCACGAAATCGATACTGCGCCGACGGTCGGCAACGACGAGGCGGCGCGCTACATCAGCGGCGTAGTCAGTCGCGATGATGAACTGGTGATTCTGGTCGATCTGCATCGCCTGCTCTCGGAGAGCGAGATGCACCAGGGTTTCGGTTTTTAGGTCGATGGTTGCGCCAGAGGTCAATCGGCCGGCTGCCCCTGGCGTTGCCCCGGTGCCGCCGGTGGTCCCGGAGCCGCGCATCGGCGAGCGCGAGCGGCGCCGCCAACCGCGGCCCGACGACAGGCGGCGCCAGCCGGCCGCCGCCGATGATGCCCGGCGCGATGACCACCGCGGCGGCCAGCCGCACATCGACGAGTACGCCTGAGCTATGTCCTGGCCCTCCGCAGAGATCGCGCCGCTGCTGGCGCTGGCCGCGGCAATCGCCGCCGGACTGGCGTTGTCCGTGTGTCTGGCACTGTGGCTGGCACTGCGCGTGCAGCGTCGCCGGCTCGCCGCCAGCGAGGCGCAACTGGCCGCGCTGGCGCTGCAACTGGACGAGCGGGCGCAGGCGCTGGCCGCGCTGGACGAGCGTTTCGCCCAGCTCGGTGCCGGTGAGCTGGGCGCCGGTCGCAGGCTGTCGCGGGCACAGCAGGAGCTGGTCGCGCTGCGCAACCGCGTCGATGATCTGGAGAGCGCGCAGCAGCGCTCGGCGCCCTACGACACGGCGATCCGGATGGCCGAGAGCGGCGCCGGCGTGGATGGGGTGATGGACGCCTGCGGCCTCAGCGAGGCGGAGGCCGAGCTGCTGTTCAAGCTGCACAGCGCGCAGCTGCGGCGCTGAGCTTGGTTTCGCCTGACGACCCGGTAGCCTTTACCGGTGGCGCCGTTCAGAAGTGCCGCCGGGCGTCGCTACATGGATCAGGCGGCGCCGTTGGGTGGCGCGCCGCGCCTGAGTGCGGGGCCAATCTCATCGCTATTCAGTCTGAAGACCAGTGGTTTGTGTTGCGCGGTGCGCGCGTGCAGGGGCCTTACAGCTCGGCACAGCTGTCGCGCTATCTGCTGCTCGGCCGCGTGCGCTACCACGATGAGTTGAGCTGCGACGGCCAGCACTGGCGGCCACTGCTCGAATATCCCGAACTGATCCCCGACGAGCTGTACAAGCTGCATTCACCGCAGGGCTGGCAGCGCTATCTGGATGCGCTGGCGGAGGTCGATGAACGCGGCGACGAGCAGCCGCACGGCAGCCGCCAGCGCCGCGGTGATCAATCGCGGCACCGCTTTCGCGAGGAGTGGCGAGCGGCGCTGCGCAGCGCTGGCCTGGGCGGCGGTGAGCGCTGCGCGATGCCGCTGCTGCTGCTGGGCGTGACGCTGGCTGCGCTGCTGGTGCTGCTGATCTTCGGTTCGGTGTCGGCGCGCTGATCTGCCGGCCGCCCGGATCTCCCCCGGACTGATCCCCGGTTTTTCCCGCAGATTCCACCCGGGCCGCCGCCGCCGCGGCCGCTGCAATAATCCCATCCGCCTCAGCCTGCCGCAGCATGCGGCAGCGGGCCGCGGCAAAGGATTGCCGCAGGTTCCGCCAGTCATCCGTCAATTTGCCGGCGAATTTCTGGCGTCGCCGACAACAGTCAATCCAAATCGCTGATATTTATCGTTATTTATCTCTTGCGTGCATGCTGGCACGCAAATCGCTTATCCGCGGGCGAGGATTAAAAATACTTGCGGGACAAGCGCCATGAACCTGCCCAACATCGCCGCCATCAAAGGCAATCGCAAAGTTTTCGACGTCGCCAGCAACGATGCTGCCGGCGTGTCCAAGCAGGCGCGCGACGCGCGCCAATACGAGCTGGCCGTCCAGCTGTTTCGCAGCCTGGATGTCAACGAGGTGGTGGACACCTTTTTCAGCATGATGCAGCACGATCTGCCCCACGACAGCATCGAATACCACAACCGACAGTTCGGCATCACGCTGCGCGCCGGCCACGCCCAGCGCCACCGGCTGGAGTACTCGCTGGAGCTGGCCGGGCAGAGTCTCGGAGGGCTGGTGATGACCCGCGGGCGGGTGTTCAGCAGTCGCGAGGTGAAGAACGTGGAGAACCTGCTCTGCTGTCTGGTGTACCCGCTGCGCAACGCGATCCGCTACAAGGTAGCGCTGGAATCAGCCTGCGAGGACCCGCTCACCGGTGTGCCCAACCGCGCTGCGCTGGATAATCATCTGCCGCGCGATATCAGCCTCGCCCAGCGCCATGGCCAGCCGCTGTCGCTGCTGGTGGTCGATGTCGACCACTTTAAAGAGGTCAACGACAATTACGGCCACCAGACCGGCGATCGCGCGCTGTGCAAACTGGTCGAGGTGATGCGCGAGTGCGTGCGCGGCACCGACATGATCTACCGTTACGGTGGTGACGAATTTGTGATCTCCCTGCCCGGCACCGACCGCGAGGGCGCGCTGGACGTGGCCGAGCGAATCCGCCACCGCATCGAGCGCACCTCGCTGGAGCTGGACAACGTTCGCTTGGTGCTCAGCGCCAGCATCGGCATCGCAGAGATCCACGATCGCGACACCCTCAACTCGGTGTTCAGGCGCGCCGATGAGGCTATGCTGGGCTCCAAAAAGGGCGGTCGCAACCGCGTTATCAGCGCCTGAAAGCAGCGCCTGCCGCGGCCCGAAAGCGTCGCTGTCAGGCCGCCCTGCGGCCACTTTGAGACGGCGCGCAGGGCTCCGGACAAAGCGGTTGACAAGCCTGGGGGGCGTCCGTATATTTCGCGCCTCCACAGCGCGGCCAGCCTGTTTTTGCCGGCTTTTTCGCGGTGGAGACCGAGCAGCGTCCCCTTCGTCTAGAGGCCTAGGACACCGCCCTTTCACGGCGGCGACAGGGGTTCGAATCCCCTAGGGGACGCCAACTTCGGTTGCATTTCTCAGCGGTTATTTCGCCGCCGCGCCCCTCCCCCCGCAGACAAAATACCCCGCACCCAGCTTGCCGCTGCCGGTCATCAGTCGCGCGCCATCAGTCGCGTGCGAACAGCTGCTGCGGATCGCGAAAGCTTTTGAACTCCAGCCCGTTACCGCTCGGATCGCGCACGAACAGGGTGGCCTGTTCGCCCACCTCGCCGGCAAAGCGCAGATAGGGCTCGATGATGAAATCGGCGTCGGCGGCGCGCAGTCGCTCGGCCAGCTCCTGCCAGTCGTCCCAGTCGAGCACCGCGCCGAAGTGATTGGCCGGCACCTGTTTACCATCCACGCTGTTGTGCGCCACCTCCGGCATGCGCTCGACCAGATGCGCGCTGATCTGGTGGCCGAAGAATTCCAGATCCAGCCAGCGCTCGGCCTCGCGGCCGGGCCGGCAGCCGAGCAGATCGACGAAGAAACCCCGCGTGGCCTCGATATCGGTGACCGGGAAGGCGAGGTGGAAGGGGGGCAGTTGTGCTGGCATGGTTGTCTCCGCGGCTGATTGTTGCGGCGCGACTGTAACCCGTGCGGCGCTCCTCCAGCCAGCCGCGCAAACCGCTGCCGGCGCGCCGCGAACGCGCTTGAGAGTACCGGTGGTGCGGGTCAGAATGGGCGACCGGCCGCGCGCGGCGACGAGCGAGGACTCAGGCCATGCCCAGCAGCAGCGATATCGAAGCCGAAGTCGCCGTCATCGGCGCCGGGCCCTGCGGCCTGTTCCAGGTTTTCGAGCTCGGCCTGCAGGGGATTCGCGCCCGGGTGCTCGACGCGCTGGAGGAACCCGGCGGCCAGTGCATGGCGCTGTACCCGGAAAAGCCCATCTACGACATCCCGGCGCTGCCGGTGTGCAGCGGCCGCGAACTCACCGAGCGGCTGCTCGAACAGATCCGCCCCTTCGATCCGCAGTTTCACCTCGGCGACCCGGTGCAGCGGCTCGAATCGATCGACGACGGCGCCCGCTTCTGCCTGACCACGGCCGCCGGTCGCGAGCACCGCGTGCGCGCGGTGGTGATCGCCGCCGGCGCCGGCGCCTTCAGCCCGGTGCAGCTCAAGGTGCCGGGCATCGACGCCTTCCGCGACAGCCAGCTGCACTACGCGGTGCGCGACCCCGAGGCGCTGCGCGGCCAGCGGCTGGTGATCCTCGGCGGCGGCGACGCGGCGCTGGATTGGGTGCTGGCGCTGCAGCCGCTGGCCGCCGAGCTGACCCTGGTGCATCGCTCGCAGCGCTTTCGCGCCGCCGAGGCGTCGGTGGCCGAGGTCGAGCGCCTCGCCGAGCGCGGCGAGATCCGCCTGCTGCGCGGCAAGGTCAGCGATTTCGTCGCCGACGCCGAGCGCCTCAGCCAGGTGGCCGTGGCCGCGCCGGGCGAGCCGTTGCAGTGGCTGGCGCTGGATCAGCTGCTGGTGTTCTTCGGCATGTCGCCGAAGCTCGGCCCGGTCGGCCAGTGGGGGCTGGAGCTGGTGCAGAACCAGATCGCCGTGGATACCGCGCACTTCGAGACCAGCCTGCCCGGGGTCTACGCGGTGGGCGACATCAACGGCTACTCGGGCAAGCGCAAGCTGATCCTCTCCGGCTTTCACGAGGCGGCGCTGGCGGCCTATGCGATCAAGGCGCGGCTGGAGCCGGGCAAGCGCGTACCGCTGCAGTACACCACCACCAGCCCGCTGCTGCACGAGCGGCTGGGGGTGGCTGAAGAAAGCGGGCAATAAGTCGCTGGTATCGATCGTTAAAGTACGTTTGGATATACCGATAACGCACTGACCGACGGCACGGTTATATGAAACTCCAGCAGTTCCGCTACATCACCGCCATGCTGCGGCACAACCTCAACGTCTCCGAGACGGCCGAGGCGCTGTACACCTCGCAGCCGGGGGTGAGCAAGCAGATCCGCCAGCTGGAGGACGAGATCGGCGTCGAGATCTTCCAGCGCCACGGTAAGCAGATCGTCGCCCTGACTCCGGCCGGGGAGGAGATCGTGCCGCTCGCCCAGCAGGCGCTGAATCTGGTGGAGAGCATCCGCGCGGTGGCTCGCGAGCACGCCGATCCGAACTTCGGCGAGCTGCGCATCGCCACCACCCACACCCAGGCGCGCTACGTGCTGCCGGCGATCATCGAGCAGTTTGGCCAGCGCTATCCGCGGGTCAACCTGCAACTGCACCAGGGCAGCCCGGCGCAGATCGCCGAGATGCTCGATGGGGGCGAGGTCGATTTCGGCATCGTCACCGAATCCCCCGAGCTGTTCGCCGAGATGATCCTGCTGCCCTGCTACCACTGGCGGCGCGCGGTGCTGGTGCCGCGCGACCACCCGCTGCACAAGGTGCACAAGCTCGACGGCCTGAGCCTGCAGGCGGTGGCCAGCTACCCGGTGGTCACCTACGTGTTCGGTTTCACCGGGCGCTCCGATCTGGATCGCGCCTTCGCCCGCATCGGACTCAAGCCCAAGGTGGCGCTGACCGCCGGTGACGCCGATGTGATCAAAACCTACGTGCGCCTGGGGCTGGGCATCGGCATCGTCGCCGCCATGGCCCACCAGCCGGGGGTCGATGACGATCTCGTCGCGCTGGATGCCTCCGGGCTGTTCGCCAACAGCACCACGCACATCGGCTTTGCCCGCGACCGCCGCCTGCGCGGCTACATGTACGATTTCATCGCCCTGTTCGCCCCGCATCTGCAGCGCGAGCTGGTCGATCGCGCCATCGCCTGCACCAGTCTCGCCGAGCGCGAGCAGCTGTTCGCCGATCTGCAATTGCCGCTGCAGTAGCCCGCGCTCAGCGCACCACCGGGGCCGCCGCGGTGCGCGTCGATGGCGCCAGCAACACCTGCCACAGCTGGGTGCGGCGGGCGCGAAAGCTCGCTGCGCAGCTCAGCAGGTAATAGCGCCACATGCGCCGGAAATCCTCCGGGTAGGCGTCCGCCAGCTGCGGGTAGGCGCGCTCGAAATTCTCGTGCCAGCACATCAGCGTGCGGTCGTAGTCGGGGCCGAAGTTGTGCCAGTCCTCGATCACGAACAGGCCCTCGCAGGCGCTGCTGATCTGCGCCGCCGAGGGCAGCAGGCCGTTGGGGAAGATGTATTTGTGAATCCACGGGTCGGTGTGCGTGGTGGTGATGTTGTTGCCGATGGTGTGCAGCAGGAACAGGCCCTGATCGGACAGGCAGCGGCGCGCCACCTCAAAATAGGCGCGATAGTTCTTGTAGCCGACGTGCTCGAACATGCCGATCGAATAGATCGCGTCGAAGCGCCCCTCGATCAGCCGGTAGTCCTGAATGCGCACCTCCACCGGCAGCCCCTCGCACCACTCGCGCGCCCAGGCGGCCTGCTCGCGGGAGATGGTGATGCCGACCACTTCAACGCCGTACTGGCGGG
>Ga0207752_1000419_pt1 | contig 20017 bp, 21 predicted proteins | sample Pon2CUnioCityCA_6_FD_187272 | JGI IMG/M metagenome (GOLD analysis project Ga0207752, IMG submission 187272) | Marine sediment microbial community from Union City, CA, USA - Pond 2C Sediment 2 (SPAdes) | ecosystem: Environmental > Aquatic > Marine > Intertidal zone > Salt pond sediment ...
GGCCTGTTCCTGTTCACCGGCGCGTTAGAACTGGAGCTCTCGGATCGCATCGTGTACTACGTCACCGTTCCGCTCCTCACCGGAATCTGGCTGGACTGGCAGTTGCCAGATAAAGAGCTGAACTGGGCGGGACTGTGGGACAACCTGAAGAAGAACCTCGGCCAGGTCAAGAATTGGATCACCTCTGCCCTCGCCTTACTCTCGATCCTGGCCCCCCGGCTCGTCTCACAGGTTACGACCGACGAGATCAACGCGATCATCACCGCCTCGTCGGACTATCTGAACCGGTATTGGAAGGAGCGGGGCGGGCGGATTCAGTGGATCGCCCAGGTCCATCCGAAGAGCGATGACGTGACAAGCGATATTCAGAGAGCCATCGATCGTGGGGCCGTCGGGGCGTACGTGCAGGGCGGCGTCGGCGATAGCTTCGTTAGCCACGGGCGCGTGGACTTGCTTGGCAAGGCGGTCGAGTTCATCAAGAGCCGCGGCCTGGTCGCCGGGATCGGAGGCCACTCGCTCAAGGTGCCGAAAGCCGTGGAGAGAGCCGGGATACAACCCGACTTCTACATGAAGACTCTGCACCACGGCAACTACTGGTCCGCCACGCCTAAGGAACAAAGGGTCGAGTTCAACGTCGATAGCGGAGGCTCACACGACCACGACAACATCTGGTCGATTACGCCGGAGCAGACCATCGAATTCATGAGGACGGTGCGCAGGCCCTGGATTGCCTTCAAGGTATTGGCGGCCGGAGCCATTCATCCCCGCGATGGATTCAAGTACGCTTTTGAGAACGGAGCGGACTTCGTCTGCGTCGGTATGTTCGATTTCCAGATCCGGGAGAACGCGATCATTGCCAGGGATGCCGTGGCCGCCGCGCAGGACAGGCGACGATCCTGGTGAATGGTGACTCCGTCGGCGAACCGGTGCATGAGGCGCTGACGATCCTTGCCGTCGGGCGGAATGATTCGGACGGGACCTGTCCCGACGCATTCAGGGCTATCTCTGTTGACGCGAGGGGCCCCCAATGTGTAGTATATAGGTATCACCATGAGTCGGCAGTATCCGGTTGCCAAGGAGGCTGTATGGGACAGGGCAGGATTTTGATCATTGATGATGATCCTGACATCACCGAGGCGATGACGGTGGTCCTGGAGAACAAAGGGTATGAGGTCGCCCGCGCGCAAGACGGCGCCGAGGGCATGGAGCGGTTGAGGGAGAGTCGCCCGGACCTGATCATCCTCGATGTGATGATGCGGACCAGCCAGGAGGGCTTCGAGCTGGCGCGCGAGCTCAAGCATGACGCCCAGTACAAGGAGATTCCCATCCTGATGCTGACGGCGGTCAAACATAAGACGGGCTTGGATTTCAAGGACACGGCCGGCGATACGTCCTGGCTGCCGGTCGAGGAGTACCTGGACAAGCCGGTCAAACCGGACGTGCTTCTGGAGATGGTCGCGGACCTTCTTCAGAAGTCCTGAGTAGTATGGAATACGTTCTTACCAGTAGCAGCCTGATTCAGAGGGCATCCTGGCTCATCAAGCTCCGGTGGGTGGCTATCGGGGCCTTGGTGGTTACCACCTTCATTGCCTGCAAGTTCATGGATGTTTCCCTTCCCGACCTTACGTTATACATCGTCGCCGGTGTGCTGGCGGTGTACAATTTCGTCCTCTACGATCTGCTCAGGTACTGGACGTGGGAGAATAAGGAGCCCTCGGAAACGAAGATCGGGGGAATTCTTACCTTCCAGATCTCGGGCGATCTGCTCATTCTCGCAACGATTCTGCACTTCTCGGGCGGCATCGAGAATCCTTTCTCGTTCTTCTTCGTCTTTCACATGATCATCGCCAGCATTCTGCGTTCCAAGCGGCAGAGCTACCTCCAGGCGACGCTGGCAGTCGTGCTTTTCGGAGGTCTCGTCATTCTTGAGGGCGCAGGGGTGATCCGGCACTACGACCTGGTGGGTTTCGCCGGACACGGGCTCTATCGGGACGCCATGTTCGTCTTTGGTTTTCTGTTTGTCTTCACGGTCACCCTGTACCTGGTCGTCTACATGACCACCTCGATCACCGAGCAGCTCCGCCGGCAGCAGAAGGGATACGAGCAGGCCAACGCATTGCTGCAGGAGAAGGACACACTCAAGAATCAGTACGTGTTGCGTCTGACACATGACATCAAGGGTCATTTGGCGGCGGTGCAAAGCTGCCTGGATATCGTCTTCACCGAGATGGTGGGGCCGTTGAACGAGAAGCAGAAAGACCTGGTGGAGAGGGCTCACCGGCGGGCTACGAAGTGTATGGACTTCATCACGTCCCTGCTGAAACTGACGCGGATGAAGCTGACGGGGCGGTTGGAGGTCGAGCAGGTGTCTCTGCGGAATTGCATCTTCAATTCGCTGGCCTCGATCCAGAACCGCGCCCAGAAGAAATCCATCACCGTGAGTCATCAGATCGATCCGGCGGTCGATGAAATTCGGGGCGAGGCCGTGCTCATCGAAGAGACGGTCACCAATCTGCTCTTCAATGCGGTCAAGTATACCCCTGAAGGAGGCAACGTCACCCTGGAGGTGACGCGGAACGGGGAATTCATCCAGGTGAAGGTTGCCGATACCGGCATCGGTGTCCCCGAAGCCGATCTGACACACATTTTCGAGGAGTTCTACCGGGCCGACAACGCCCGGGAGGCCGAGCGGGATGGGACGGGCCTGGGACTGGCCTTCGCCAAGCAGGTGGTTGAGAGGCATGGAGGCCGGATCTGGGCGGAAAACAATCCGGATGGGGGCAGTACGTTCATCTTCACCGTCCCGAACGGGGCAGGCAATTCGGCTCGCTGAGCCGAGCGAGATCGCGGGACATTCACACGGCGCATCCGCCCACGACCGGAAAACCTCCGCAGGGAAAAACCCCGCGAGGATTTTATAAAAAATTTCCTACATACGCCAAGTCCTTGTTGGGAAAGAGCTTATGCGGGTATCCCTGACCGGAAAAAACATCAATTCCGCTTGACAATATATGTTTCGGTTCTAAAATCGGGATGGTGTCTTGTGAAAGTGAACACAATCACCAATTGGCTGGAGTGCTATGCGGTATCGCAGGATCCCAAGTGAGACGATTCGGCGCCTGCCGGTATACTTGAGGGGGGCGATGCACCTTTCTCAGGAGGGGATCGAGAGCGTATCCAGCAAGGATCTCGCGGGCCTGCTTGGGGTGAACCCGTGGCAGATCCGAAAGGACTTCTCCTACTTCGGGGATTTCGGCACGCCGGGCGTCGGCTACAAGCTGACCCATCTCATCAGACGCATCAACAAGATCCTCCACTTGGACATAGGGCACAAGGCGGCGCTTGTGGGAGTCGGCAATCTGGGGTCTGCGATGCTGGCGTTTCCTGGTTTCCGCACCTATGGATTTGAAATCACAGCGGCCTTCGACGTCGACAGGAGGAAGATCGGTCGAAGGAAAGCGGGCGTTCTTGTCGAGGATATCGCGAGGTTGACCAACCTGGATGCGCGAGACATCTGTCTGGGTATTATCGCCGTGCCGGAAGGCGCCTCCCAAGCCGTGGCCGACAGGCTCGTCGGGGCCGGCGTCAGAGCGATCCTGAATTTCTCACCTCGGTACATCACGGTTCCGAAACGCGTGAAGGTCATCACGATTGACATTGCGATGGATCTGGCTCGCCTGCCGTACTACATGTCGGCGGGCTGAGCGAGTATATATAACTCGTTTCCAGACAAGATGTTAAGGCTGAGTCGCAGGTGCCGGAAGCTGGGCGCTGCCGTGTTGCCTGCGAGTGAATCGGCCTGGAATCGTCGCCAAAGTGGGTGAAGGATGGAAAGAGTTTTCATCAGCAGGCTGAAGCCGTTTCTCGATGCCGTCGCGGGAAAAATGGACCTGTACATCCCGCATCAGGTCGGCGACCACGTGGTGTGCAAACGATACGATCCGGAGGCGAGCGCGGAGGTTGAGTTCAACGAGATCCGGATGTGCACGCCTGTGAAGGAGTTCTTGTTCCCGTTGCGCGAGCTTGCGGCCGTCTTTCCGGAACCGGTGGAGCCGGAGGAGGTCAAGCCGTTTGCCGTCTTCGGGCTCAAGGCGTGTGACCTGCGCTCTATCGAGATTCTCGACAAAGTCTTCACGGACGAGGACTTCAAAGATCCCTCGTACGTGGCTCGTCGGGAGGCGATGTTCACGATATCCTCGGACTGTTCGGCGCCCGGTGAAAGCTGCTTCTGCAATATTCTCGAGGGCAAGCCCTACCCGGAGAGCGGATTCGACCTGAACGTCTCGGCCGTGCCCGATGGTTTCATCATCCAGGCCGGTTCATCCAAAGGAAGAAACTTGCTGTTCACACACGCGGCGCTGTTCGGTGACGTCCCCGATGCCCTGCTGGCCGAGCGAAAAAGACTGCGCACGGAGGCCCAACGCCAATTGGCCGAGAAGAACGCCGAATTCCGGCTCGACGCGCCGGTTCGAGAAATCGTGGAAGGGCGATATGATTCGGATGTATTCGATGAAGTGGCTCGAACGTGCGTCGAGTGTCAGGCCTGCACGCGGGTCTGCCCGACGTGTCACTGTTTCTATCTGTACGACACGAAGCGCAAGGATTACTTCGCGAAAACGAAGATGTGGGATAGCTGCATGAGAGCCGGCTACGCGGAAGTGGCAGGGGGGGCGAATCCCCGCCGCGTGCTGGGCGACAGGCTCCGGCACCGGCTGATGCACAAATTCGCCTATTTCCTCGACCGCTATGGAATCGACATGTGTGTCGGCTGCGGGCGGTGCGTCGATGCCGAGGCCGGGGATGTCGATATCCGCGTGGTGCTCAAGAAGCTGAATGATGAACTTGCCGACAGGAACTCGAAGGTCGCGAAAGCTGCACAATGACGGCGAATATCTACCAACCGATTAACGGCGAGGTCGTGGAGATCATCGAAGAATCGCCCACGATTAAGAGTTTCGTCATCCGGCCCGAAGCACAGTTCAAGTTCGACACGGGCCAGTTCGTCGAGCTGACACTGCCGGGCGAGGGCGAGGCGCCATTCACCCCCTCTTCGTCGCCGGCCGTGACGGAACAGATGGAGATCACCATCATGAAGGCGGGCCGGGTCACGGGATTGCTGCACGAGTGCCGAAAGGGCCAGCCGGTCGGCATTCGCGGGCCCTACGGCAAGGGCTATCCCATAGACGAGTTCGCCGGCAAGGAGATCTACATCGTCGGCGGCGGCGTGGGTCTGGCCCCCATCCGCTCGCTGTTTCTGACGCTGGTGGACCGCATCGACGACTTCAAGTCCGTCGTGTGTCGCTTCGGGGCGCGGACGCCGGCGGATTTCATCTACAAGGAGACGCTCTTTGGCCAGTGGCAGAAGCTCAAGGGCGTTCAGATGAAGCTGACTGTCGATAGGGCCAACGGCGATTGGGACGGCCACGTCGGCGTGGTCACCACGATTCTCGATCGCAAAGATGTGGATATCGACAACGCCGTGGCGGTCGTCTGCGGGCCGCCGATCATGATGAAGTTCGCCACCGTCACGCTGCTGGAATTCGGGTTCGATCCGAAGAGCATTTATCTGTCCATGGAGAAGAACATGAGCTGCGGCGTTGGCAAGTGCGGACACTGCATGCTCGGCCGATACTACGTCTGCAAGGATGGTCCCGTCTTTACGTACGAGCAGATCAGCAAGTACCCGAAGATATGGGATTAGCGTGAAACGCAGAAAGAGTCGAGGGGCTATGAGTTCGAAGCTGATCATCGACTTGGCGAAAACGAGAACGCAGGAGCAGTCCCATGTCCTGTGCTCGTACAAGCATCATCCGGAGAACAAGGGATTCGACGCGCTGCTGGAAATGATTCGGTTCGCCCTGATCTGTCGGCGGTGCGAAGAGGCGCCCTGCGTGACGGCGTGTCCGCGCGGAGCGCTGGAGAAGGTCCCGAGCAAGACGCACGATGCCGGTATTCTGAAACGGGCGAATATGCTCTGCACTGGTTGTGGCACCTGTGCGATCGCCTGCCCGTTCGGGACCGTTTACACCGATTTGATTCCCTTCCCGAGCAGTGTGTGCGATGTGTGCCGGGGCCGGCTGCAGCCGGGTGAAAAGCCGTTGTGCGTGCAGACCTGTGGCGACGGAAGTATTGATTACGCCGAGATCCGGCCCGGCAAAGACTCGGTCGAGATCTTTGAGGACGTCGTGGTCAAAGTCGCGGACGACAGCGTCTGGAAACCGGTCCTGACAGAAGAGGAAGAGGCCAGGAAATGATCGATGCGATGCAGAACGTGTTTTGGATCTTGATCTTCCCGGGCTTTGTGTTCACGCTCGCAGTGGGCCTGTTCGCCTCCTGGCTGGTCCGCAAGGTCAGCGCGCTGGTGCAGTACCGTGTCGGCCCGCCGGTCTATCAGCCGGTGGCCGATGTGATGAAGCTGATGGGCAAAGAGACCCTGATCCCCCGGGATGCGCAGCGAGCCGTGTTCGTCGGCGCCCCGCTTGTGGGGCTTTCCGGCGTCCTGCTGCTCTCGACCGTGCTCTGGCTGGCCACGGCACAGGTCACGTACGTGGGGGATATCATCGTGGCCGTGTATCTGATGGTCCTTCCTTCGTTGGCGCTGATCCTGGGCAGCAGCGCCAGCGGCAGTCCGCACGCGGCCGTCGGCGCGAGCCGGGAGATGAAGCTGGTGCTGAGCTACGAGCTGCCGCTCGTTCTCGCCTTCATCGTGGTCATCATCAAGACGGCCGGCCTGGCCGAGCCGGGCGAGCAGTTGAGCCTGGCCGCCATTTCGCAGCATGCGCCGGTCCTGAGCATATCGGGAGTGCTGGCATTCCTCGTGGCTCTGTTGTGCGTGCAGGCCAAGCTGGGGTTCGTGCCCTTCGATATCGCCGAATCGGAGACCGAGGTCGCCAGCGGCATGATGATCGAGTACTCCGGGGCCCTTCTGGCCGTCTGGAAGCTCATGCAGGCGATGATGCTCGTCGCCCTGCCGCTGTTTTTAGTGGTGGTCTTCCTGGGCGGTATCGAGATCGCCGGCTGGTCGCTGCTGTGGGGACTCGGCAAGTACGTGCTGGTCCTGGTCCTCGTGATCCTGATCAAGAATACGAACCCGCGTGTGCGAATCGATCAGGCCATGCGATTCTTCTGGTTCTACTGCGGGACGGCCCTGGCCGCCGCCGTGGTCCTGGCGTCGCTCGGCAACTATTACGGCATCGCGTGGCTTTAGGTGAGCCTATGGATTGGAAACTGTGGTCATTGAAGAAGTCGATTTGGGTGTTCCACGTCAACGCGGGAGCCTGCAACAACTGCGATATCGAAATTGTGAATCTGCTGACACCGAAATTCGACGTGGAACGATTCGGGATCAAGCTGGTCGGCTCCCCGCGACATGCTGATGCCATGCTGGTGACGGGCGTGGGCACGCGGCAGGCGGCTAAGCGCGTACAGGAGGTGTATCGACAGACGGCCAAGCCCTGCGTGGTCTTTTGCATGGGCGCGTGCGCGTGCGGCACGGGGATCTTCGAAGGCGGGTATCACGTCGCCGGTCCAATAGACAATATCATCCGGGAGGTTGATCCCGGCGCCATCATTGCCTACGTCCCGGGCTGTCCCCCGAAGCCCGAGGCGATGATCTCAGGCGTAGTGAAGGCTCTTTCAGCCCTGGAACCGAAAGAAGAACATGCAACAGAACGAGTTGGACAACCAGTTGTCGCGGATCCAGGATAGGATCGCGGGCATCGAGCGCAAGGCGGAGAACCGCGTGTTCCTGCCGTGTGAATCCGCGAACGTTTATGAGGTGTGCCGGTTTCTGTTCGAGGATCTCGGCCTGCGGTTCGTGATCTCGACGGGGATCGACGCACAGGACTGTTTCGAGGTCCTTCATCATTTCTCGGATGATGAGTGCGGCTGCGTCGTCACGGTCAAGGCGTTTGTCCGCGACCGGGACGCGCCGGAGTTGGATTCCATCACGCCGCTGATTCCCGGTGCCGAATGGATCGAGCGCGAAATGCACGATCTCCTCGGCATCAAGTTCACGAACCACCCGAACCTGCAGCGGCTGATCCTGGAGGATGACTGGCCCCAGGGCGTTTACCCCTTGCGGAAGGAAGTGCAGACATGACAGAGCCCCTGCAAAAATCGGTCCTTGCCGTCGGCCCGTTTCATCCGCTGCAGGAGGAGATGGAGTTCTTCCAGTTGACCGTGGACGGTGAGAAGGTCACCGACATCAATGTGCGGATCTCGTATAACCACCGCGGCATCGAGAAGATCAGCGAGACCTTGCAGTTCGACCAGGTGCCGTATCTGGTTTCGCGCGTCTGCGGGATCTGCTCGGCGTCCCACCCGCTGGCGTATGTCCAGGCGGTCGAGGAAATCGCCGGCGTCAGGCCTCCGGAGCGCGCCCTCTACGTGCGAACGATCATCAACGAGTTGGAGCGCATTCACAGCCACTTGTTGTGGGTCGGGTTGGCAGGACACTTCATCGGTTACGACACGGTTTTCATGTGGGCCTGGAAATATCGCGAGCCCGTGCTCGATCTGCTCGAAGAGGTCACGGGCAACCGGAACAACTACGGCAACGTGAAGGTAGGTGGCTGCCGAGAAGATGTTCCCGATGAGATGAAGCCCAAGATCCTGCAGGAACTGGATACGATCGAGAAGAAGACCGAGATGCTGACCAAAGCGGTGCTGGATGACCCGGTTCTGCACGCTCGGCTTAAGGGCGTAGGGGTGCTGACGAAGGAGGATGGTATCAAGTATGCTGTGACCGGGCCGACGGCTCGGGGCAGTGATATCGCCATCGACGTTCGACGTGACGATCCGTACGCCGCCTACGCCGAGCTGGACTGGAAGGTCATCAGCCAGCCCGAGGGGGACGTCTTTGCCAAGGCGGTCGTTCGCCTGCTGGAGACTTTGGAGTCAGTCAAAATAATCCGACAAGCGCTGAGAAGGCTCCCTCAAGGTCCCGTGGCCGTGGAAGTCAAAGAGATCCCGCCGGGCGAGGGGTGTGGGCATGCGGAAGCGCCTCGTGGCGAGACGTTCCATTATGTGCGCAGCGACGGCGGCAATCGCCCCGTTCGGCATAAGATCAGAGCCCCCAGCTACGTCAACGTGCCTTCTTTCAAGGCCTCGTGCATCGGGGGCGACATCGCCGACGTCACGCTGACGCTGGCGGCCGTTGATCCCTGCTACAGTTGTACGGAGCGCATGGCTGTCGTGGATGGCCACCACAACGTGATCCTTGACTATGAGAATCTCCTGCGGTTGAGCCGGGAGAAGACGGCGCGCCTGAAGAAGGAAATGGGCGGGCCGGAGATGAAGTTGGAGGATTTCTAAGTTGGACAGGATTCTGCTCTATCCGGTGTTTCTGCCCCTCGTCGTGGGTGTTGTGATGCTGTTTCTGCCCCGGCGCGGTGAGCCCATGTTCAAGCTGGCGGCCTTGGTGGTTTCGGCGATTGCCTTCGTACTGTCCCTGAAGATCTTCCGGCTTGAAGCAGGCGCCTACAGCTTCCCGGTCCTGGCGCTGGATGGATTCCAGTTGGATCTGCTCCTGACGGCCGCTCCACTGGGGTCCTTCATCTTGATGTTCGCCATGGGCTTCGGCGTGCTGATCACGTTGTATTCGCTCAAGTCGCGCGCCGGCGCAGCTCGTCCGAATGAATACTACGGCGCGCTGCTGCTGGCGATCGGCGGCTCGGCCGGCATCCTGCTTTCTGACCATCTGTTGTTTCTGCTGATCTTCTGGGAGGTTGTGACCGCCTCGCTGTACATTCTGATCAGCACCGGAGGAAGGAACTCGAACTTCGCGGCGACGAAGAGCTTCGCCATGATCGGGGCCTCGGATGCGGGCCTGCTGCTGGGGATCGGCATGGTCTGGGCCCTCTCGGGGAGCTTCGTCATTTCGCAGATCAGCCTGCCCACGACGGCGGCGCTGCCCATCATTGCGTTTCTGCTGCTGATGCTGGCGGCGATCACCAAGGCCGGCGCCATGCCCTTGCATACCTGGGTGCCCGCCAGTGGTGAGTATGCGCCGCCGTCGGTCATGGCGCTGCTGCCGGCGGCGCTGGACAAGCTGCTGGGTATCTATCTGTTGGTCCTGATCGTTACGCGACTGTTCCTGCTCGAACCCGGCGCGCTAACCGCCGTGCTGGCGGTGATTGGCGCGGCGACGGTCGTCATCGCAGTGATGATCGCCATGGTCCAGCACAATCTCAAGAAGCTGCTGTCGTACCATGCCGTCAGCCAGGTCGGCTACATGATCCTGGGGATCGCGACGCTGACGCCGATCGGCATCGCGGGCGCGGTGTTCCACATGCTGAACAATGCTCTCTACAAGTCCTGCCTGTTCCTCTGCGGCGGGGCGGTGGAGGAGGCGACCGGCACGGCGGAACTGGATCAGCTCGGCGGCCTGGGCAACAAAATGCCGTTGACGTTCACCGCCTGTCTGATTGCCGCGCTGAGCATCTCCGGCATACCTCCGTTGAACGGCTTCGCGTCGAAATGGATGGTCTACCAGGGCGTCGTGCAGATGGGCACGACCCAGCCGGGCACGGGGGCGTCCTTGTGGCCTCTCTGGCTGCTGGCCGCCATGTTCGGCAGTGCCTTGACCTTGGCCTCGTTCGTGAAGATCCTGCATTCCATCTTTCTGTCGCGCTTGCCCGACCGGCTCAGCAAGGTGACGGAGGTCAGTGCCCTTCAGACGTTCCCCATGCTGGTGCTGGCTTTCTTCTGCGTGTTCTTTGGCATCTTCTACACGGTCCCGCTGCGCGGGTTGATTCTGCCTGCCCTGGGTATTGCGGAGGGGCCGGAGGTGTTCATCGGGTGGTGGAACTCGCAACTGGCCACGGCGCTGCTTCTCGTCGGCGTGGGTGCGGGATTGGTCGTTCTTTTTGTCGCAGCGTTCATGAAAAAAGTCCGTGAAGTGCCCACCTGGACTTGCGGCGAGGTGCAGCCCAACGATGAGATGATTATTCCCGGTACGCATTTTTACAAGACCATCTCCACGATGAAGGGCCTTCGGCAGATGTACGGCGGCCAGGAGCAGGGCCATTTCGACCTGTACAACCAGGGCGGACGAGTGGGGCTCGTGCTGACGGGGATGCTCCGATGGCTGCATAGCGGCGTGCTGCCGATCTATCTGACCTGGGTGACGGTGGGGCTGCTGCTCGTGCTGTTCGTCATTATGGGAATCTTGTGAGGGACACGCCGATGGCGATATTTTACATCCTGTTGGTGTTTATGATTATCGCGGCGATCATCGCCGTAGAGACGAAGAACCTCTTGGGTTCCGTGATCTGCGTCGGCGCGATCGGGTTCGGCGGGTCGCTCATGTTCCTGTTTCTGCGCGCCCCGGACATCGCCATTACCCAAATCGTGGTCGAGGTGCTGGGCCTGATCATCCTGATCCGGGCCACTATCTCTCGCGACCTGACGTTTATCTCGGGAGACCGCGAATTCTTCGGGACGGTCGTCTCCATCGTTATCATCCTCGTGATCTTCGTGGCGGGCATTCGCGTCTTTGATGCGTTGCCCGCGTTCGGCGAGCCGGTCTTCGCCCGCCTGACGGGAACCGCCTCCGAGACTTACGTTCGCCGGGGATTGCAGGATACGGGAGCGACAAACCTCGTCACGTCCGTGTACCTGGACTATCGCGCCTACGATACCCTGGGCGAGGCGACCGTGCTGTTCACGGCGATCATCGGCGCCATGGTGATTCTGCGAGACAAGAGCCGCAAGTTGCTGGAGGAACCCGACGCATGAAAGGAATGACCGTCATCGTCAAGACCGTCAGCAGTTGGGTGAAGGTGCTGATCTTCCTGTTCGGCATTTACATCATCCTGTTCGGGCATCTCAGTCCCGGCGGTGGATTTGCCGGCGGCGTGATCCTGGCATCCTCCTACGTCCTGCTGATGCTCGCCTTCGGCAGGGAGTTCGTCGAGAAGAATCTCCCGCTACCGATTGCTTCGAGGCTGGACTGCTTGGGCGCGTTCCTGTTCGCCCTGATCGCCATCCTTGGCCTGGTCGTTGGCGGCTCGTTCTTTGTGAACTTCCTGTATCAGAAGTACCTGCCGGGAGAGCCCTTCAACCTGGTCAGCGGCGGCACGATTCCTCTGTCGAATCTCGCCATCGGCTTGAAGGTAGGGGCCTCGCTGTTCCTGGTTATCTTTGCTTTGTCCATGTTCCGATACGATTCGGAGAGCCTGGCGAACAAGCGCCTGTCCGATCGGACCGGCGAGTCCAAGGAGTAAGACCCATGCTGTACGCGTTGTGCTTTCTGTTGTTCATGATCGGCCTGTACTGCGCGGTGGTCAAGAAGAACATGGTCAAGATCGTCATCGGCATCGTTGTCATGGAGTACGCCGTCAATCTGTTCCTGATCATGCTGGGCTATCGTACTGGCGGCACGGCCCCGATCCTGAGCACTTCTGATGCGGATGTGGCCACGAAAGCCGTTACCGCTCATTTTCTCGCGGCGGTGGTCGATCCGTTGCCGCAGGCGTTGGTGCTCACCTCGATCGTTATCAGCCTGGGCTCGCTCGCCCTGATGATTTCCATCTGTATCCGGACGTACACCAAGTACGGCACATTCGACATCACCGAAATAAGGAGGTTGCGAGGATGAGCGTACCGCTGCCTGTGTTTGTGGCCATTCCGCTGGTGGTGGCGTTTGTGCTTCCTGCGTTGGGCAAGGGGCTCAGGCCGGTCGCCACGTTTTTGGCCAACCTGGCGATGATCTCTCTTCTCGTCCTGGCGGTGATGTCCTTCGGTGATGCACGGGTGTACCAGGTGGGCGGATGGTCGATTCCGCTCGGGATCAATATGGTCCTCGACGGTTTCAGCTCGCTGCTGCTCCTTGCCATCACGGCGGTCGGCACCGCAGCCATGCTGTTCAGCACGCGATACATGGAGCAGTACACGGCCAAGCCCAAATACCTGACTCTCTTCCTGCTGATGGTCGCGGGGATGAACGGGGTTGTGCTATCCGGCGACATCTTCAATCTATACGTGTTTCTGGAGATCGCCTCAATCGCCTCCTACGCCCTCGTTGGATTCGGCGGCGAGCACGAAGAACTCGAAGCCTCCTTCAAGTACATGGTCTTGGGGAGCATCGCCTCGGCATTCGTCTTGTTCGGCATCGCGCTGGTTTACGGCAACACCGGATCGCTCAACATGGCCTACATCGCTCGGGCGATCCAGGGCACCGGCATGAATGCGGGCCTGGCCTTTGCGTTGAGCCTGTTCGTCGCCGGGTTTGGCTTGAAGGCGGCATTGGTTCCGTTCCATGCGTGGCTGCCGGATGCCCATCCCTCCGCGCCGGCTCCTATCTCTGCGATGCTGTCGGGCGTGTTAATCAAGGCGCTCGGGATCTATGCGTTGACTCGACTGATCTTCAATGTCTTCGGTGTCTCCATTCCTGTGGGATGGGTCTTGATCGCACTCGGGCTTCTCAGCATGGTGGCCGGCGGCCTTCTGGCCATCGGGCAGTGGGATTTCAAGCGGCTCCTGGCCTATTCGAGCATCAGCCAGGTCGGCTACGTCGTGCTCGGCATCGGCCTGGGAACAGTCTTACTCGCGAAGGGAGCGAGCGTCGCCTGGGCCTCTCTGGCGATCCTGGGCGGACTGTTCCATCTGGTGAACCACTCCGTTTATAAGTCGCTGCTGTTCCTCACGAGCGGTGCGGTCGAGATGGCGACCGGGACCCGACAGATGCGAGATATGGGCGGGCTCGCCGATCGAATGCCCGTGACCCGCGCGACGTGCACGGTCGCATCGGCCTCGATTGCGGGCGTGCCGCCTTTCCCGGGATTTTGGAGCAAACTGATTCTGGTGATCGCCGCGGTGCAGGCGGGTTTCTACTGGATTGCCGCCGCGATTGTCTGTGTCGCCGTGTGCACGCTCATCATGTACTTGAAGGTGCAGCGGTACGTCTTCCTCGGCGAGTTGCCCGAACACCTCCGCCATGTGCGGGAGACCAAAGGCTCGATGCTCGTGGCAATGGTCTCTCTGGCTGTGCTGTGCGTGTTCATGAGTCTGCTGGTGCTTGTGCCGTCATTGCGGGCGGCTGTCTTGCAGCCGGCGGTGGACGTGCTGCTCGAGGGCGTTAACCATTCAACGAGATTGATCGATTTGTGACAAAGCGAGGATTTGCCCCATGCGACGGATCATCTATTTCGTCCTGGCATTTATCGTTTGGGTACTCGTGGCGTGGCCTTTCGCAGATGGCGGCATGGATCTGCAAATTGTCGTTGCGGGCTTGCTTGCCTCCTTTCTCGTGGCGATCCTGTTCCACGAGATTCTGCCCAAGGAGCACCACGTGTTCATCTCTCCGGTGCGGGTGTTCTGGTTCCTGGTCTACGTGCCGGTGTTCTTCTACTATGTCATCCGGGCGAACTTCGACGTCGTGTACCGTGCGTTACATCCGGCGATGCCGATCAGGCCGGGGATTGTCAAGATCAAGACCGATCTGAAAACGGATTCGGCCATTACCGCTCTGGCGAATTCCATCACGCTCACGCCCGGGACCCTGACGGTCGATCTGACGGACGACGGCTACCTGTACGTGCACTGGATCAACGTCAAGACCGACGACGTCGAGCAGGCGACGCAGTTGATCTCGCAGCGGTTTGAATGGTTCTTGCGGAAGATTTTCGAATAACCCGAGGTGTCTATGCAAGTGCTGATGCAACTCTTTTACCTGGGCCTGCTTGCGTGCTGCTTCATGTGCCTCTATCGCATCGGTCGCGGGCCGAGCGCTCCCGACCGAACGGTGGCGATCGATATTCTGGGCATCGTCATCGTCGGCTTCTGCGGGCTGCTGGGCCTGGCGACCGGCCAGGATTTCTACCTCAGTGTCGCCCTGGCCTGGGCGCTGCTGAGTTTCATCGGCACCATCGCATTGGCCAAATTCCTGGAGGGCAGAGGTTTCGATGAGTGACGTCATTGGCTACATCCTGATCGTGGTGGGCATCCTGTTCAATATCTTCGGCTGCATCGGCCTCGTCCGATTTCCGGACGTCTACAATCGGCTGCAGGCAGCCACCAAGTGTGTGACCCTCGGGACGGTGCTCCTGCTGACGGGGGTGGCCATCGCCAGCGGTACCGGTGCGCTGGCCGCCAAGGCGATTGTCTGTGCGGTGTTTATCCTGGTGACCTCTCCGACCGCCGCGCACGCGATTGCCAAAGGCGCATACGCTTCCGGTGTCGCTCTGTGGAATCGGACCGTCGTCGACAAGTACGCTGAGCAGGTCAAGCAGCCCAAAGTGGAGCGGGATACTACAGTTGTGTGATACTTAGGAGTGAGACGGTGCGTTTGCCGAAATTACGAGAGTTGAAAGAGGCCGTAACGGCTGTTCTTTCGCCGCGTTTTACGACCATGTTTCCGGCCGAGCCGTGTGTGGTTCCAGAACGGTACAGAGGCAAGCCGGAGTTCGATTCAGATACCTGTGTCGGCTGCGGGGCTTGCGTCAACGTCTGCCCGACGCAGGCGCTGACGTACGTTGACGATCTGGCGGCCGATCCACCTACGCGACGAATCGTGTTCCGGTACGATACGTGCATTTTCTGTGGCAACTGTCATGACAGCTGCACTACGGAAAGCGGAATCGATCTGTCGAAGCAGTGGGACCTGGCCGGGCTGGACAGACAGGCCATGAGGGAGACACACGAATACGAGCTCCAGCTTTGCGAGAAATGCGGCGCCTGCATCGGCACGAAGAAGCATCTCGTGTGGCTCTACGAGAAGCTCGGGCCGTTGGCGTACACGAATCCCTCTCTGCTGTTAGCCAAGAACCAGGAATTGCTGGGCGGGCAGCAAAATGGCCAGCAGCAGGGCGAACCGTCGGAGATTCGGACGAGCGAGTTCATGCAGATCCTCTGCCCGGCGTGCAAGTGCGAATTGAACGTCCGGCTGTGATGTCATGGGGACCGACCCACAGCTATCAGCGTTCCTGGAGACACTGAGCGGCTCGAACGTCTTGATCCTTGGAGTGGGGAATGTACTGAAAGGCGATGACGCCGCCGGGCCGCGTGTCTGCGAGCGCCTGTCGGGGAAGATCTCTGCGAAGGTGATTGACGCCGGCACAGCCCCGGAGAACCACATCCGACCCATTCTGAAGCCGGCGCCCGACACCCTGTTGATTGTGGACGCTGTCGATTTCGGAGGACAGCCGGGGCAGATACGCCTTCTTGGGCCCGAACAGATCCGCAAGTCCGGCCTTTCCACCCATGCCCTGTCGCTTCACCTCTTCATCGATGTGCTGCGCCGAGAGGCTGACATGGACGTGCACCTGATTGGGATTCAGGCAGGTCAGACCCGATTGGGTGATCCCGTATCGTCCGCGGTGGAGCAAGCGATTGAAACGCTCGTGGATACCTTCTGCAAACAGTTCGCGTTGCCCAATTCGCACGAATGAAAAGGGCCTGCGCCGAAGTGGCACAGGCCCATGCAATTGCTGCGGTCTTCAAATAGAGCGAATCGATCAGCGATCGCCGGCCAAGTACCGGACCTCACCGAGGGACAGCGCCCTGTTGTAGATGCTGAACTGGTGGATCGTGCCCGCCACTTCGCCATCGACGCTGTAGGTACCCTTGCCCAGATACACGAAGTCGTTGCTCAAGCCACCGATGGTCCTGCCGTTCAGAGGCGTCGTACCTTGCAGCTCGCCGTCGATGTAGTAGGCCAGCTCGCCCGACCCATCGCCCGCCGGGTTATCGATCGTCAAGACATACTGATGCATCAACTCATCGTTCAACTCCGGGCCATCCACGCCGACTTCGTCTTCCCAGGGGGCCTCTTGGTCGGGCGTGTTGGCGATCATCCCGCGGGAAACCTGGTTTCCGCGTGTGGTGCTGATGCCAAGGTAATCCTTCCCAAACCCATTATCCCAGGTGCCGCCGAATGAAGCCGTCATGGAGAAGCCCTGATCTGCGGGGCCTTGCGTCAACCACAGCTCCAGCGTCAGGCCGGTGGTATAGGTGTTGATCGCGATGGCAGCGCCATCCATTTCCATCCAGTCGTCCACACCATCCGTGACGAGAGAGCCGTCAACTACGGCGGCATCACCCATCAAGGTCCCGTGGGCCTCGCCGACACTGTCGTTGGCGGTGCCATCCTCAAACGTGTACTGGTGCGTCAGATTGACTGTGCCGGGATCCTTGGGCGTCATTGCGGCCAGGTAGCGGACCTCGCCGAGGGACAACGCCCTGTTGTAGACGCTGAACTTGTAGATCTTGCAGGCCGCTTCGCCATCGACGCTGTAAACGCCCTTGCCCAGATAGGCGAAATCGTTGCTCAAGCCAGCGATGGTCCTGCCGTTCAGAGGCGTCGTCCCTTGGAGCACGCCGTCGACGTAGTAAGCCAGTTCGCCCGATCCGTCACCCGCCGGATCGTCAATCGTCAGGACATACTGATGCACCAATGCATCGTTCAGTTCCGGGCCATCCACGCCGACTTCGTCTTCCCAGGGGGCCTCTTGATCGGGTGTATTGGCGATCATCCCGCGGGAAACCTCGTTTCCACGTGTGGTGCTGATGCCAAGGTAATCCTTCCCAAACCCATTATCCCAGGTGCCGCCGAATGAAGCCGTCATCGAGAAGCCCTGGTTCTCCGGGCCTTGTGCAGACCACAGCTCCAGCGTCAGGCCGGTGGTATAGGTGTTGATCGCAATGGCGGCGCCATCCATTTCCACCCAGTCATCCACACCATCCATGACGAGCGCGTCGTCAACTACGGCGGCATCGCCCATGAGGGTCCCGTGGGCCTCACCGACGCCGTCGTTGGCCGTGCCGTCCTCAAACGTGTACTGGTGCGTCAAATTGTCGGTGCCGGGATCCCTGGGCAGCGCTGTGGTCGTGAAATTCATCAGTTCACTTTCCCAGGCCGGCGGATCCGCGGCCTCGTTGACCGCGACGACCTGCCAGTAGTAGGTCAGGTCGGGCTCGACCTCAGCTTCGTAGCTGGCTTCGGTCACGCTGGTCAGCAGAGGCAGGTTGTTCACGTCGGTTCCCAGATAGATATCATAGGTCACCGCTTCGCGACCGGCGCGCCAGCTCAAGACTATCGGGCTCTCCAGGTCGGTTGTTCCGGAAGCCGGGCTCAGATTGGTCGGCCTGACGGGAATGTGGAAGAAGCGAACCTCACTCAGGCCGTACTGCGGCAGCGCGCCGCCCCAGTTGCTGTTGATCGTCAACTTCACGGCCTTGACCGCGGCGCCGGCAAAGTCCACAGTCGTGTTTGCAGTGTAGGTCGCCTCGCCCGGGGCCTGGGCAAACTCAAAATCGCCCAATGTCTCCCAGCTCGTGCCGTCAGTGGAGTATGCAACCGTTACGTCTTTCGCTCCATAGCCAACAACGGTCTCCAGTCCTTGATTGGAGTTCCAAACCAGCATCTTGTCCAGTTTGTAGGTCTTGTCGAACGTGTACTCGATCCAGGTCGGCTGATCGCCCGTCATAGAACTGAGCCACATGTCGGACTCTGTCGTCGAGTGCTGGTCGCTCTCATCGAGGCCGGACCCGTCGATCGTCTTCTCGGGCCCCATGGTCTCATCGTTTGCGCTGGATGCTGTCGCCGTTACGTTGCTCAGCATGTAGGAGAAGGGCTCGACCGTGAAGCTCCAGAGATCTCCCGCAAAGATGGTATCCGTAGCGATCTCGTCCACACGCCAATAGTAAGTCGCGTCAAAGGCGAGGTCGCCGGCATCGTACGTCGTGCCCGCCTGGCCCGGACTCACCAATTCGAGCGCGTCCATCGCCGTGCCGAAGTACACATCGTGGGCTTCGGCGTCCTGTCCCGCCGTCCAGCTCAGGGCTCCGTCGGGCAAGGCATCCGCAGCGCCGTTTGCCGGTACGGGCGAGAAAGCGACGTTGGCGTTGAGCCGCTCGGGTCCCAGGTCGTGCAGGGCTTCCAACTCGTCCGCGGTCAGGGCGCCTACCCAGAGGCGGAGTTCGTTGTAGCTGGCGCTGGCGGTGCCGTCCGGCCATTGCGACCGTCCCACCCAGCAGTTGGTGTCTTCCAGACCCGACAAGAGGTTCGCTGTTTCAAAAGAGCCCCTCGCTGCCCCGAGATCCGCTACATCGGCGGGCGCTGCGTACCACGTTACCAAGCCGGGCTCGAACACGCAGACGATGTGGAATTCAGTTCCCAGTGTGTAGGGTGCGACGGAGTCGTCCACGGTCTGCGTATCGCTCGGACCAGCCCACGACACGCGGTCCTGGGTGGGCGCGGTGCCCCGGCTCCAACTCATGAACACGTTGTGGGACTGGCTGCTGCCGAAGTCCCAGATGCGGGACCAGTTCTGGATGGCATTCTGCGTGGTCCAGAATTCGATTGTGACGGAGTCGCCCAGGCTGCTCACGACGCCGTCGGGCAGATCGATGTAGTCCGACGTGTCCTTGCCGCCGCCGGCCAGGGTCAACTGAGTGTTGGAAAAGGTGGCGTCATTTGCCCCCAGATCCACAATTGCGGCATCCTTGCCTCCAACAGAATCCATGAGATTGCCGTTGAAGCTCCAGCGATGGGCCAGATCGGCCGCCTGTCCGGTCACGACCGGACTGAGCATCGCGAGAGCCAGGGCTGCTAACATCAGTTTCTTCATCATGACATGCCTCCTTCGATCTTTTAGGTTACTCTTCTTTTGGGATCAAGCGGGTCTCGAATCGGGCCCACCTGATCCCGCACAGTTCTTATCGATCGCCGGCTAAGTACCGCACCTCGCTCGCCGAGAGGGCCCGGTCGTAGATGCGGAACTCGTCCAGCATGCCCATGAAATACGGGTCCGCCTCGTATTGCGACCGGCCCAGCCAGTTCTGGGTCGTTTCGCCCAGATCGGCCGGCAGCACTGTTGTTGGGGCGCTGGCCACCACGTTGCCGTCCACATATAGTTGCAGAGTCATAGCGCTGCTGTCGACCGTCACGGCTAAGTGATGCCAGCCGGGCGATAATGGGGCCGGGGCCGTCACGGGCGATTCACCTGCGCCGGCACCCGTGGTGATCGCGAATCGCGTGGTCTGGGTGGTGCCGTTGTTCGGCGTCAGGAACATG
>Ga0207752_1000420_pt1 | contig 19961 bp, 12 predicted proteins | sample Pon2CUnioCityCA_6_FD_187272 | JGI IMG/M metagenome (GOLD analysis project Ga0207752, IMG submission 187272) | Marine sediment microbial community from Union City, CA, USA - Pond 2C Sediment 2 (SPAdes) | ecosystem: Environmental > Aquatic > Marine > Intertidal zone > Salt pond sediment ...
TGGCTGGGGTGCATTTTGAGCAGTTCAGGATGGTCTTTACCTGTCGGCTCATCGCCGATCGGTTTGCCGTAGCTGACACGGATGGGATCGTTCGGATCCAATCCGGCGACCCGGCGGTTCTCTACATACACACAGGGCACGCGGTCGCCTGTGGCGGGAATAAGGAAACAGTAATCAAATCCAATATCCAAAGGACCGGGTTTGATGTCGCCGTTCCAGTTCAGCTCCTGATTCTCGGCTCCCAGGCCGAGATGCCACTTGCCGACAACGCCCGTTGTGTAGCCGGCCTTTTGGAGCACAAAAGGCAGCGTCGTCCGGCCGGGCCGGATGATCATCCGGGCATCGCCCCGTGCAACGCCTGTTCCTTCCTGCCGCCAGGCATACTCGCCGGTCAGCATCGCGTACCGCGAGGGAGTGCAGGTCGCCGAAGGCGAATGGGCGTTCGTAAAACGGAGGCCTAAGGAAGCGAGCCGGTCGATGTGGGGCGTTTTGAACTTCGTCGCCCCGTAGCAGCTGACGTCGCCGTAGCCGAGGTCGTCCGCATAAATCAGGACAATATTGGGTAATTTCTTTTCAGCGAACCCGAGCTTGACCGGAACCATTGCTGAAGCCGCGGCCAGACCTATTGACCTCATGAACGAACGGCGGGACATATATTGGTAACTCATGATATCTCCTTTTTCCACCCTTCATCTCGAATCATACACATAAAAAACAACCACAGTCAATAGAAAGATTATCTTCTTTTTAGCTTCAAATAAAGCGTGTAAAAAACTCGATAATTCGATTGAGGCGGTCCATGCGCCGTTGAGGATCACCGGATCGGGATAACTCATGGCCTTCTAGGGGATAACGGACGTACTCTACCGGTTTTTTTAACACCTTAAGGCTTTTATAAAGGTATTCTGATTGAATAATGCCGGTCCGTCGGTCCTGGTCAGAATGGATGACCAGAAGAGGGGTTTGAATGTTTGCAGCAAAGGTCTGCGGTGAGTTAGCATCCAGAAATTCTCTGGGGCCAGCTTCCCATGGATACCCTCCGAAGTGATTGGGAATCAAGCGCCAGGCTCTTCCTTCACCAAAAAACACAGAGAGCTCATAAACCCCTCTCTGAGCTACAGCTGCTTTAAAACGGTGATCCTGAGAAACAATCCATGCTGTCATGTATCCTGCGTAGCTTCCCCCGGTAATTACTTGACGTTCCGGATCGGTCCAATCCAGCTCAGCTGCCTCTGACGCAGCAGCCAGGATGTCTGAGGCTGGGCCTTCTCCCCAGTTTCTGTAATTAGCTTTCTTAAAGTCGAATCCATACCCGCTGCTTCCTCTCGGGTTGCAGAAAACCACCCCAAAACCCCGAGCAGCCAGAAGCTGAAATTCATGCCACATGGTAAACTCTCCAGGGCCCCACATTGAGGAAGGCCCTCCGTGGATTTCTAGAGCCAGAGGATACTTTTGACCTTGTTTTCTCTCAGCAGGCTCCATCACCCAGTACTGGATTTTAAAACCACTTTCATTATCCAACCATTTTTCCTGAGGAAACACGATTTTCTTTTCTTTGATCCACTGGGAATTAAAAGAGGTTATCTGTTGGGAATTCTGGCCTCTGGTTGAAGATACATACAGTTCAAAGGGATTTTTTACTTCAGTGAGGGCATAAACTATTTGATTGCGGCTGAGATCAAAGCCCTGAACACCTCTCTCTCCCTTTATAACCGGTTCTGTTTTTCCTCCGGCTGACGGAATGCGGTACAGAGGAAAACAACCCTGGTCTGGAGAGACAAAGTAGATGTATTTTCCGTCCACAGACCAGCGAAAATTATAAACACTGCGGTCAAAGTGGAAAGTGAAAGGCTTGGGTGTTCCTCCTTGAGCAGGAATAGATGCCAGTTGAGAAAGCGCATAACCTTTTTCGTTTTGATCGCGGGCGGTGAAGAGGATGGTTTTTCCGTCAGGAGAATATTGAGGTGAAGATAAACTGTAATTTTCCCAATCAAGAAACGGCTTTAGATCAGTTCCGTCCGCATTCATGATCCAAAGATCGCTGTCCTCTATCCTGTCAGGGTGTTCTTTAAAGACCACAGAAGTGAGAATTATTTTTTGACCATCCGGAGACCAGTCAAAAGATCCAAAGCCCTGAAATCCGTGAGTGATCTGAGAAACTTCAGCATTTTTTTCGGGTTTGACCACAAACAAATGAGAATAGGATAATCGGGTCTGAAGACTCCTTTCTCCCTGTAGATTTTGACGAATGAAAACCCGAGGATTGTCCTCTGAGGCGTTTTTTGCCAGCCAGGCTCGGATTTCTTCAATATTTCCATCGGGATCTGGTTTGATGGTTTTTTCTTTTGAAGAGCTCATTTTCCAGTTAGGAACGTCTCCCCTCTTCCGGCCGGGTCTTTCATAAGGCCAACCAGGTTCTCCCTTGACTTCCCATTCTGGAATTTGGGATAGAAAGAGAATTTTTTTGCTGTTAGGTGACCATAAAAAGCCAGATACGCCATGCTTTACATCTGTTAGGGGAAAGGCTTCTCCTCCGCTCACAGGAAGGATCCATATCTGCGGTTTTTCGTTAAAAACACGTATGAAAGCAATGGATTTTCCGTCCGGAGACCAGGCGGGAGAGCGGTCGTTCCGTTCGCCGAAGGTGAGCTGACTGAGTTGGTGGTTTTTGTCCAAATCAACCATCCACAGGTGGCGGAAGTAACGATAATTTTCTTTTTCATCTTTTTCCATGGAAGTCAAAACAAACACAGCCCGGCTTCCGTCTGGAGATATGTCAATACTGTTTATGGTCTTTAGCTTCAGCAAATCCGTGGTTTTTATAGGTTCCGGACCGTTTTGGGCCCATAAGGAAACCACCGCAAAAAAGAAAATGGATAATATCAAACCAGTTTTTTTTCTCAATTCATTCCTCCTGAAGTATATAGAAAATGTTTTAATCTTTAAAATCCCCCGGCCAATCCTTCACCCCGGCTATCAGAACCACCTAAAAATTTGATAGGCTTTCCTTGAGTATTGTACCGGATGGTAAGGCCGTGGGCATTGCCAAGACTCTGGACCTCTCGAACATCATGGCCTAATTGTCTCAGTTTTTCTTGAACAGCTTGAGGTATGCCTTTTTCAACTGCCAGATAATTGGGCTCTATAAAGCTGACCCTCGGCGCATTGATGGCTTTCTGTATGTTCATGTTAAAGTCAATAAGATTCATCACCATCTGAGGCACTGTTTGACCGATGGTGTGGCCTCCGGGTGTGCCAAGTGCGGCCCAGGGTTTATCATCCTTTAGAATCAAAGTGGGACAGTCTCCGGAGAGTTTGTGATGACCGGCATGGGCATCCATGGGATTTCCCTTGGGTTCGAAAGTGCAGTAAGCCAGTGAGTTGTTGAGCCAGATACCCGTACCTTTAGGCATGATTCGACTGCCAAAAGCATTGCCCAGAGTTTGGGTGGCACAAACAATGTTGCCCCATTGGTCAGCCACCGCAAAATGAGTGGTATGGGAGTCTTTGTTTTCAGATATTTCAGGATATTCAAATGGATGAGCCTTATCCAGGTCGATCTTTTGAACCGCCTTCTCCCAGTAGGATTTCGAGAGCAGGCGGTCTAATGGGGGAGGGGTGAAGTCCGGATCTCCGGCATAGGCCAGACGGCACCAGAAAGCATGTTTGGTGACTTCAGCAAAGCGATGAAGATATTCCGCAGAATTATGCTCCAGTTTTTGAGCATCAAACTGGCTCATCATCCCCAAGCGGATTAAAGAAGGAAAAGCTGTGGATGGAGGTGATGCTGTGATGACCTCACATCCATGGTATCGGATGCTGATGGGCTCCCACCATTCGGCTCTATCTTCTTTCAAGTCTTGAATAGAGAGAAAACCATGGGCTTTTTTCATAGTTTTATCAATGGCCTCACCTATTTCACCTTCATAGAATACTGAAGCACCTTCCTTTGCAATAAGCTGTAAAGAGTGAGCGAGGTCTTTTTGGATGAGATTCTCTCCTTCTTTCAGAGATTTTCTGTTTTGGCCGTAAAAAGCCTGGGCGTGCTCCGGGAATGAGGAAAAAGCTCTTTGTATGAGGTGGGATAGAGAAGCATTGATCTCAAATCCATTCTCAGCCAAATGAATGGCAGGAGTAAACAGTCTTTCCCATTTAAGCTGACCGTATTCCATGGACATGGCTTCCCATGCATGCACGTTTCCAGGAGTGGAGACAGCTTTGGCTCCCCGACGGTTTTCGAGATGGTTGGGTGTTGGAGCTCGGTAGACATCAGAATCAACAGCCCCAGGAATTCGGCTGCTGGGATTGAGAAAACGTGCCCGGCCCTTTTCTGAATCATAGATGATAATGGTGCCGTATCCTCCCATACCTGACATGGCCGGTTCCACCACATTCAAAACCGCAGCTACGGCGACAGCTGCATCAAATGCATTTCCACCGGTCTTCAGAATATCCAATCCAGCTTGGGTGGCCAAAGGATGAGCTGAACTCACCATGCCTTTTTTTCCGGTTGCCGGTTCAGTTGAGGTGGGGCTGGAGACTTGATTTTGAAGATTCTTGCAGCTAAAAACAAGACATAATCCGAGGATTAGACTGAGAGGCGTACGACACTTTTTCATTTTTTAGGGACGATAAAATTATAGTCAGTAGACTTTTTTATTCAAGGGTGGATTTGTTCCCTTGTCTTGAGCAGAGGATGTTGAGAATTATTTCCCAATAAAACGATTGATGAATTCGAATGTGCGGTTGTACGCCTCCATCCTGTTTTTATGCAGAAGGAATTCATGGGGTTCGTCAGGAGCGATCATGAGCTCAATATGGACATCTCCTTTAGCTCTTAACTTTTGCACAATATCAGTGGTCTGCTGGAAAGGCACGTTACGGTCATCATCGCCATGAATAAAAAGAACCGGAGAGGTCCAGGTTTCAACATCTGCCACCGGGGATGATTCCCTCGCTGTTTGGCGTATTTTTTCATCAAGTCTGCCCCGCAGCTGTGACCAATCATGCACACCAGCCATGTCAACGCCCACTTTGAACAGTCCTGAATTTCTGGCTAAGGCCATGGCTGTCAAAAGTCCTCCGTAAGATAAGCCCCATTTACCGATTCTGTTCGGATCGACTTCGGGTCGGTCCTGGAGGTACTTAGCTCCTGCCAGGACATCTTGGTATTCAGCAGCCCCCTGCATGCCGGTATTATCAGCTTCCCGGAATGAGCGGCCGTAGCCTATTCCGCTGCGGTAATTAACGGATAGCACCACATACCCTTTGTTCGCAAAATACTGGTTGATTGCGTATGCCTCTGAATAAAATTCCATGTAATGCCAGCCTAAAAGCATCTGGCGGATAGGACCTCCATGGGTGTAAACCACACCCGGCCGGTTATCCCCCGCTTTCGCACCTTTGGGAAGAAACAGCTGACAGGGAATATCCAATCCGTCGGGGGATTTGACGATCACAAGCTCGGGAATCACCAAATCACCCGTAGGGAATTCCACAGGCAGCTCCTCCGGTGCAATGACATCGATCCTCCCCCCGCCGGAAGGAACCATGGCAATGGAAGTGGGGTGTGAGGCTGTGGCATAGAGAAAAGCGACTTTATTTCCGGACCCGAGCGCTGTGGGGTAGGTTCCAATGGTGTCTTTTTTGGTTAGTTGGACCACTTTTCCTCCCGAAGTGGGAACCTTCCATATATGCCGTCCATGGATATCATCTCGATTACTGCTGAAAAAAACAGTCTTGCCGTCACTGCTGAATCCCAGATGCTCCACAAATCCTTCCCCGGGTGTAAGATCAACGGGTTCTCCTCCTGAGATGGGAAGAGAGTACACATGATTCCATTCTTCATTTTCCGCTGTAAAAAGGATTCTGTCATTGGCCGTCAGTTCAAAATTACGGAAAGAATAGAAAAGAGGTTCCTCTTTGGGAGAGGACCATATTTTACAGGCCGTTCCTTTGTTCGCATCCGCAATCCAGATCTCAAGGTCAGCAGGTCCTCTGTACCAGTAGCGGGGACGGGGAGAGTCATCATACTGCAGTCCCGGTCTGCGGATAAAGGCAATTTTCTGTCCGTCAGCAGACCAGCTGGGATCGCTGTCCCTGTCAACACAGGGAGCGACCCATGTGATCTTTCGTTTGTCTATATGGTAAATTCCGATGAAGCTGTGGTCATTCCGTCTGGTAACAAAAGCAATCCGGGTACAGTCGGGAGACCATTGGGGGGAGCCGTTGGAACCGGCCGCTTTAAACATCAGCTCAAGTTCCGGCATTTCACTGGGAACTGGAGGAGGGGACAAGGATACTCGATAGATCAGTCCGTCCTTGACCAGTAAGGCCCACTGTCCATCAGGAGAGATGACAGGATTACTTCCCGGAGCCAGCTTCCACATGAACTGAGTATCGGTGCGGACAGCCCATACAGCTTGTTCCCTTGCAGCTGGATCGCTGTCCGAATTGGTCACCCATCCTTCGCTGTTGGGCCGGCCTCCTTTTACAAAAACAATGGTCTTGCCGTCATTCGTGATATGGACTTCCGGGATCTCAAAGACTTCATCATGGGAGAATCCGGTCAGATTGACGGGTTTAAAATCAGGGGCTGCTGCGGTCCAAACATTCCTGGCTCCTTGAGAGTTGAACACCCAGGCAATCCGGTCGGCTTTTTTAGCTGAAACCAAATCCCAGGGATAAGGAGAACTCAAAACTTGTTCCAGGGTAAAGGAACCTTTGGCCCCGATCAGTATTCCGGGGAGAAAAAATATTAAAACGAGAAAGACACAAAAGTTCTTGCGCATTTTATGTTGCCTCCTTTTTTCGTGAATAAGAACACGTTAATTACATTAATATCAAACTTGTTATAAATCAACAAAACATAAAAAAAATTCGTTTCCTCCGCGCAGGAGCTTTTTTGGATTGAATTGCCTTATAAAACATTTTGATTTTTCCAAAGCAAGTGATTAGGATAAGAGATAAATTAGAAAGAAAAACGGAAGAACCATGTTTTGGTGGCGAAAAGGACTCCATAAAATCCGCTTTTTATTGAAAAACTGGTCAGCGGAGAAAGACCGCGAATATCATGATAGTGCTTTTGGGGCTTCAGTTGAACAGCCTTTTCGTTCCAGTTACACAGGCTATATCACCATCAGGCGGTTTGCAGATCTAGCATCTCCGCATATTCAGGATTCTCAAAGAGTTCTTGATGTGGGATGCGGGACAGGCGAGATCACCTGTGAACTGGCCCGTCGATTTCCGCATATTTCTTTTTTTGGAGCGGATCACAGTTCCGAGGGCATTGATAAAGCCAGAAAGCATGCTGGTTTTCTCGGTTTGGATAATATTTCTTTTCAGGTAGCCAAAGCGGAGACGTATGTTCCGCTTGAACCGGTGGATGCGGTCATGATGTTTGATGCTTTTCATCATTTGGAAAAGCCAAAGAGTTTCGTAAAAAGAATGGAGAAATTCACCAGTCTGTTTTTATTGATTGAACCCAAAGGAGACTGGAAAGGAAGTTGGGATAAGACTCTGGATCTGGATTGGATGATTCTTGAACTGGATAAGATCCAGAAGAGACTTGCCTTTGTTATGGATGAAAATGAACTTCCGGTTGGGATCTATTCAGCCGGGAATTCGAAAGGGGCTGCGGTTGAGAACCGCTATTCTCTTCAGGATTTCAAACATATTTTCAAAGGATATGGTCTCAAACTGCGCGGGACTATCTCTGGATTGGATGAGTATCCGCCGGGTTCTGGTGACAAGGGACCTCTCCGCGAACTGTTTGGAGAGTGGGCTTATCAGATCTATCGGGATATGGATGATTATCTTTATCAAAACAACCTTGATCTCTGGGCTAAACATTGGGTGATATGCGCTCAAAAAGGCACTGAGCACAAACTTCGCAAACCTTCTTCCAAGCCAAAAACCAAAAGAATTGGTCCTCCAAAGATTCAGGCTCCCTATCAGGTCAAATACATCACCCACTCTGGAGTTGAAAAAGCTGTTGCAGCCTCTAACCTCTTTCAGCTTCAGGTCACACTTCAAAACACTGGATTTCTAAACTGGTCTTCCAGGGATACCAAACGCCCGGTTTTCATAAGCTACCACTGGCAGGACTGTTCCGGGAAGACACTGATTCATGATGGAAAAAGGACCGCTTTCACCAAAGATGTCCATTCAGGAGAGAAAACCACTGTTTCTGTTTCCATAGAACCGCCGGATTCATCAGGACGCTACATCCTGGCTGTTGATCTGGTGTGTGAAGGAGTGACTTGGTTTTCACAAACAGGAAACAAACCGCTTTCCATTCCTATTAAAGTCAAGAAAGGTTAAAAAAGACATTGTTCCTATCCCGAATAGAGAGTGGGTTTTATTCGCCAGTCAAATCTCTAAATGAGGTTAAAAATCCATAAATAGCTGATTTTGCCCCCAAAAAAGAGGCGCTCTAAGGAGAAGGAAATTGTGGAAAAGTGTCTTAACTTATTGATATAAATGGAGATGGCCGGGCCCGTCCCCTAAAAGCCGGCTAAAAGCCCAAAAAAAAAATAAAAAAAGTAAACTTATTTTATCAAAAAACGTATATATATATGAATATGGAGAAAAAATGAAATTATTATCGCGCATTGAAGAAATAATTTTGCTGTCCATATGGCAGTTGGGTGACAGGGCTTACGGTATAGCCATCCGGAAAGAAGTCATTAAGGCTACAGGCAAAAAATGGCTGCTGGGAGCCATTTATGGTCCCCTGGGACGGCTGCATAAAAACGGCTATGTTCTGACCTCCAAAGGAGAACCGACTCCGGAACGTGGAGGCCGCAGCAAAGTCTATTACCGGTTGTCCCGGGAGGGAATCAATGCGCTCCGTGAGATCCAGCGGGTCAATTCTGTTATCTGGAACGGAATAGAGGAGCTTGAATTCAAAGAAGAATGAACAAACAGACAATAAAGCCTCCCCGGATAGCTGCCAGGATACTGGATTTTATCATACAAAAAGATATCAAATATGGGGCCATGGGGGATCTAGAAGAGCAATTCTACTGGGCGGAAAAGGAATACGGATTGTTCAGAGCCCGCCTGCTCTACTGGATACAAATCGCTGGAGCTCTCCCATACTTCATTAAAAATTCGGTTCTCTGGAGTTTGATCATGTTTAAAAACTATTTTAAAACAACTTTCAGGAATACCACCAGGCACAAGCGGTATTCCTTCATCAATCTTGCCGGCCTGGCCACCGCCCTAGCCTGCGTCATTCTCATTCTGCTCTGGGTGCAGCATGAGTTGAGCTATGACCGGTTTCATGAAAAAGCAGACGATATTTTTATGGTCCTTCGGGGGGAAGAGGAAACAGTCATGGCTCCCACTTCCTACCTTCTTGCTCCTTCGCTCGTCGCTGAACTGCCCGAAATCGTAAATGCCACCCGCTTTGCCCAAATCCCCGAAACCGAAAAGGTATTGTTCCGCTCCGGAGAAAAGGTTTTCGAAGAAAATATCAGTTTTACAGATTCTCACTTCTTCGAAATATTTTCATTCCCTTTCCTGAGGGGAAGCTTTGGATCAGCATTAGAAGGCCCCAATTCGGTCGTCATTACCGAAAAGACGGCGAGGAAATATTTCGGTAATCAGGAAGCGTATGGAAAGTCGGTTCAGATGTTTCTTTACGGAGTAAAAATGCCGATGAGTATAAGAGGCGTCATCAAGGACATCCCGTCAAATTCCCATATCGATTGCGATATATTCGTCTCACTCGACACCATGCGCTCTATCGGGATCAATCTGGAGAGTTGGGAAAACCAGATGTCTCGCACATACATTTTAACCAGGGATAATAGTGCCGCTGCGGATTTAGCCTCGAAAATAACCGCCTGTGAAATTCGAAACCGGCCGGATACAAATATGGAAAAATTGTATTACTCCCTCCTCTCTCTAAAGAATATCCATCTCCAGGCAAATAATATTAAATTTTTCGCCTCCACAGGCAATAGTAAATATGTTTACATATTCACAGCCGTAGCGTTTATTATCCTCCTTATTGCTTGTGTCAATTATACGAACCTGTCCACAGCCCTTTCTTTGAAACGGGCAAAGGAACTCGGCTTGAGAAAAGTGATGGGCGCCAACAGAAGTATGCTCATCAAGCAGCTCTTGGGAGAGACGGTCATCCTTTCTTTTCTGGCCCTGCTGCTGGCTGTTCTTTTGGCGCAGATATTTATGCCGGCTTTCAATCGGCTTTCGGGCAAGTCGCTGACCATCCATTACTTTGACATGCGTTTTCTGATAGGAGCGGTTCTTTTAGCCTTTTTTACAGGGATACTGTCCGGTTATTATCCTGCCCTGTTCCTTTCTTCCTTTCAGCCGGCAAGAATTTTAAAAGAAAGATCAAGCCTTGCTCTTAAGGGAATGGGACTTAGAAAAGGACTTGTCGTTTTTCAATTTTCTCTATCCATCATCCTGATCATAAGCACCATCATCGTCTTCAACCAGCTGCTTTTCATCAAAAACAGCGATATCGGCTATGACCGGGACAATATTCTTTGTGTGAGGATAGCCGGGGATATGAGCGGTACATACGATGTATTAAAAAATGAATTGTTGAAGGATCCGGATATACTCGGCGTTTCCCGCGCAGAGCCGCTTAATGCGGATGTCATAACCAATACAGATGGTGTGATATGGAGAGGTAAAGAAGAAAACAAAACGCAGTATTTCCGGATCCTGCGAACGGATTATGACTTTGCATCCACCTATAATATAGAGATGGAAGAAGGAAGGTTTTATTCTCAAGAATTTCCGTCCGATGCCACAGGTTCCTTTGTCATCAACTGGGAAGCCCAAAAGGTGATGGGATTGGAATCTCCCATAGGAGAGGAAATCGACTTATGGGGCAGGAAAGGGAGCATAATCGGAGTGGCCGGCGATTTTCATTTTGGATCATTTCATCAGTCGATCGAGCCTTTACTGATCATACTCCCTTCAGAGAGGTTTAAAAATCTCTATTTGAGATTGTTGTCCGTAAGGTTCAAGTCAGGGACACTGCAGAGCAGCATGAAATATGTGGCGGATAAGTGGAAGGCGATCATTCCCGATATGCCCTTTGATTACTATTTCCTGAACGATGCCCTGAATACCCAGTATAAAGCGGAACAAAGGATGGGCACACTCTTCAGATATTTCACGGTACTCGCTGTATTCATCGCCTGTCTCGGTCTTTACGGATTGACTTCCATTTCTGCTGAACAAAAAATCAAAGAGATCGGTATCCGCAAAGTGCTCGGGGCATCGGCGTCCAATATCACGGTGATGCTCTCCAAAGAATTTCTGAAATGGGTGGTTCTGGCCAATGCCATCGCCTGGCCTGTTGCCTGGTATGTGATGAACAAGTGGCTGCAGAACTTTGCCTATCGCATCAATATGGGCTGGGGAACTTTTATCCTGGCAGGCGTTTTGGCCCTGGCCATAGCGCTCTCTACGGTGAGTGTTCGCGCCTTCCGGGCAGCGACAGCCGATCCGGTGGAATCATTGAGATATGAGTGATTGGAAATTAAAATGACCGCGATTCGTTCTTTAGTAATTTTTCTTGTGCTTACAATAGTCGTTTGCTTTTCCTGTTCCCATAAAGGTGAATCCTCCTATGAACTTCCGGAACTTACTGGGCCTTTTGAGGTCGGAACCACCTGGTTCTCTTTCAAGGACTTCCATAGGAAAGAAACCTTTACTGAAAATCCGGACGATTTCCGGGAAATCGCTGTGAGGGTTTGGTACCCTGCAGAGATAAAAAAGCCTTATGAACCCTGCCCTTATATTGAACATGACGCCATTCTCCCGGGACAGGGAATTTCCGATGAGATCCGTTCAGCTTTCGAAAAGATGAACCAACGCTTATTGAGTATCAAAACTCACTCATATAGAAACGCACCGACAGCAGAAATCCCTGTTCCTTTTCCTTTAGTGCTGTACTCACACGGATACTGGGAGGGAATGAATCAGAGCACCATATTGATGGAGGAACTGGCCAGTCACGGTTACTTTGCGGTAAGTATCGGGCATTCCTTTGAAACCAACAGTGTAACAAAACCGGACGGAACCCTTGTGCGGTTCAATCCTTTAAATCCGGAACTAAAATTGAGGAATTCAGAACGCCAGAAAGCAATCCGCCTGGAACGCGCCCTCACCCAGACTTTGGATCCCGATAAACTCGATTCCCTGTTTCATGAAATAATGGAAGCCCGGCCAAAGATGCTGGAAAGCATTGCCATCTGGGCAGATGACATCAGCTTTGTCATTGATCAATTTGATAAACTCAACAGAGAGAAGGGAAATTTTCAAAACAAACTGGACTTAAAGCATATTGGAGTGATCGGCCATTCATTCGGAGGGGCAGCCTCAGGCCAGGCCTGCTTGAGTGATGCAAGGATGACCGCTGGTATCAATATGGACGGTTTGCAGGTCGGAGATATGGTCGATAAGAACATTGAAAAACCCTTTTTATTCATGCATCACGATAATCTGCAGGCACCCAATAAAACCCCGAATAGTAATCTATTCCAGCGTGCCCAGGGACCTGCCTATCTCATGGTCATTGAGGGAAGCGGTCACTATAATTTTTCTGATTTTTCGCTCCCGACTATTTCTGAAGTTGCACTTGTCCCAAATGGAGCTCTTGGAAGCATTGACGGGATGCGGTTTATAACGATTTTGAACGACTGCGTTGTGACTTTTTTTGATATGTATTTGAAAAACAATAAGAGCCAATCCTTAGAGAAAGTCTCTCAGAATTACCCGGAGATCATGCTCAAGACCAACAATGTTCAAAATTAAGAATCCAAAATCTTCTCATTCTAAAAGCCTCTCTCTTTGTTTTCTTTTTGATTAAATTAACTTTTTTTGCAACTTTTTCTTTGATTTTCAGTATCTATTAATATGAATAGTTTGATGAGAACCATTTTAAAAAAATATACGGGGATGAAAAATGACATTTCTATCTAGAATTGAAGAGATCCTGCTTTTAGCGATCTGGAAATTAAAGGAAGATGCTTATGGGATTGCTATCCGCCGTCAGGTGGAAAGAGATACCGGGATCTCCTGGTTGTCTGAAGCCATCTATGCGCCTTTGAGCCGGCTTAAGGAGAAGGGGTATGTCACATCCATAAAAGCCGAGAGATCCACAGAGAAAGGCGGACGGCCCAGGATCTATTACCGGCTTACGCCTTTCGGGTTGGACAGATTGAGCTCTGTTCAAACAGTCACCAGGTCTCTTTGGGAGGGAATACCGGATTTAAAAAAAGTAATGAAAAATGAATGAAAAAAAGTATGGATTAACCAGATTTTCCCGATTCTGTTTGGATCTATTTGCGGACGAACATATGCGGGAGACCATAATCGATGATATGGAGGAGCAGTATGATTGGAACAGAAAGAACAAAAGCCGGTTTTTTGCCGGATCAAGCTGGCTGTTCTCTCTCTTTATAATAATGGTAACATTTTTCATAAAGTCAGGTATTTGGAGGGCTATCATGTTTGAAAATTATATAAAGACCACCCTGCGAAATATAAAAAGGCACAAAGGGTATTCCTGTATAAATATTGCGGGGCTGGCTGTAGGCATAGCCTGCTTTCTGATTATAACAATGTGGGTGCGCGATGAACTCAGCTATGACCACTGGCACGAACACGCTGAAAACACCTATATGGTTACTTTCATAGAGCCGGGATCTGCGAGATTTTCTATCTATGGGTGCGGGGCGATCGGTCCGGCCTTATTTGATCAATATCCGGAGGTCACTCATTTTTCCAGGCGTTTCGGCCCGGTGAGTTCACCGCTGCGCTATAAGGAAAAGGCCTTCAGCGGAGATGTGTCCGGAGTTGATCCCGGTTTTTTTGACATCTTCAGTCTGGATTTTCTGCACGGTTCACCAGAGGGTGCGCTGCGCACGCCTGATTCTATCGTTCTTGCTGAGAGAACAGCTCTGAAATACTTTGGAAATGAAAATCCACTGGGAAAAGTCATGAATTTTGAATGGTGGGGAACATGGCATGATTTCCGTGTGACGGCTGTTATTGCAGACCTGCCCGGAAACACCCATTTGGAATTCGACTATTTGCTTCCGATTGATTTTGTTACCCTGTCCGGGATGACAGTCGACACTTGGGATGCGATAGCCTACAAAAATTACGTGAGATTGCGGAAGGATGCTGATGTTGATCAATTAAACGCCAAGATCTCAGGGATTATGCGGGCGCATGTTCCGGAGTGGGAATCAGATGTGAACCTTTTTCCCATTAAGGACTTTCATCTCCATTACAGTACTTCAGGAGCGAAAACGGTCACTTATGTTTTGGTCTTTTCAGTGATAGGAATCCTTGTTCTGGCCATGGCCTGTATTAATTTTATTAACCTGACCACTGCCTTTTCAGCCAGGAGGGCGCGCGAGGTGGGGATGCGAAAAGTGATCGGAGCCAAGCGGAGTCAGCTGGTCCTTCAGTTCCTGGGTGAATCGACGATTTTGACTTTAGTTGCGCTTGTAGGATCATTGCTGCTGATCTGGCTTTTGCTTCCTGCGGTCAATGCTGTCAGCGGCAAATCGCTGGCGCTGCGCCTGGATGGGACTCTCTGGATGCAGATGATAGCTGTAGTCCTGCTGGTAGGAGGGGCAGCCGGTCTTTATCCGGCCCTCAAACTTTCGGGCTTCTGTCCAGTCTCAGTTCTCAGGCGTACCTCCACTTCACGGGGCGGAAATCCTCTTTTTCGCAAAATTTTGGTAGTGATTCAGTTCAGTATATCCATTTTTCTAATCATATCCTCGGTAGTGGTCCTGCAGCAGTCCCTTTTCATGCGCGGACATGACATGGGGGTCAACACCGAATTTGTTGTGAACATGGAGCTCCGAGGTGGGATTCGAAGAAATTATCGGGCGATAAGGGAGGAACTGCTCCATTTGTCTCATGTCGAGGCTGTCTGCATCACCAACGGATCGCTGAACAAGAGATTCGCCACGGATGCTGCTGACTGGGAGGGACGCAAGCCGGAAGAAAAGATCAATATGGAGATCCATGCTGTGGATTTTGAATATGATGATGTGTTTGGGCTTGAACTGGTGGAGGGCCGTTATTTTTCCCGGGAATTTGCAACAGATGCAGAAGAAGCGATCGTCCTTAATCAGACAGCTGTTCGCCGAATGGGGATCGAGGATCCTCTTGGCAAACGCTTTGACTGTCCCCTCCCTTTTGATTCTGACCGGAGCGGCCGCATTATTGGTGTGGTTAAGGATTTTCACTTTAGATCCCTGTATGAACCGATCGCTCCTTTGATCCTTGTGATCGCTCCCGGTTGGATTACCGATCTTTACATCCGGCTGGATGGAAACGACCTGAGCGGAACAATGGCTGCCGTGGAAAAGGTTATAAAGACCCATGCGCCAAACTACCCTTTTGAATTTCGCTTCATGAACGATGAGATCAATGAGCTTTACAGTACTGAAGTGCGATTCGGGAAGCTGGTGCAGGCCGGAACAGGGCTGGCCATATTTATTGCCTGCCTGGGACTCTTTGGATTGGCCTCTTTTATGGCCCAGCAGCGGACCAAGGAAATCGGGATACGCAAAATATTAGGATCGTCCACAACCGGGATCGTGGCCCTACTCTCAAAGGATTTTCTGTTATGGGTCGGCATGGCTAACCTGATCGCCTGGCCGGCTGCCTGGTGGATGATGCAGGTTTGGCTGAGAAATTTTGCCTACCGTGTACCGCTGACACTCTGGCCGTTTCTGTTTTCAGGTATTGGCGTGCTGGTGGTCGCATGGCTGACCGTCAGCTGGCAGTCTTTCCGTGCTGCAAGCTCTGATCCCGTCGATACTCTTCGTTATGAATAAACCTTTTAGGGAGAGTATTATCAGGATGGATAAAAGTTTTCTCTTTACAAAATCAATTGTGTTCTGACAAGAAAAGAGCTGCTTTTTAGGGAATGTGGTTATCGGCAGCGTCGCCAGTCTGAATCACTGTAGGTATACTCAAGTTCCTTCCACAATTCCTTGAGATTAACGGTCATGACGATCAAATCCTGCTTTTTTCCTTCCTGATCTTTAACAAAATCAGGGATAAGAAGTTCCTCTCGGAATCCAAGTTTCCGAAAAATCCGCTGAGCACCGACTTGAGGTCGCATCATTCTGACAACCACCAGCTCCACTTTCTTCTCAACCGCAAGAAAATAGAGCTCTCTCACGATAATGGTCCCGAGACCTTTTTTTTGATAAGGCCTGGCTACGATGACTCTTAATTCTCCTTGATGCTTCTGCCAATCTTCTGTTGATAATTCAAGGGATCCGTCAGCAATAATATCTTCTTTATAAAGGGCGATAAGACGAAAAACACGGCCCGTTTCTATGAATTTGATCCTCTGTTTTACAATCTTTTTATTCGTTACATCTATCCTTAAATATTTTCTGTCTTTAGGCGGAAGTTCAGAGTAAAATTTCATCAGCTTTTCTAGATCTTTTTCTTTAAGCTCCCTGATAACGACCTTTTTCCCATCTTTCAAGGTTTCATTCTTTTCCATTAAAAAGGACCTCCGATTAGGGTGTACAAAATATAGGAGCGAACTACCGCATTGTCAAGATTAAAGAGAAGAAAGATTCAATTTGGTTTTTCATTTTTATTCATACCTCAGCAATTTCAAAGGACTGGATCGGGCTGCTTTGATCGTCTGGTAACTTACCGTGAATAAGGCTATGATGAGAACAACGACCGAGGCAGATAAAAAAGACCAGAGCGATATTTGCGGCCGGAATGCAAACCTAAATTTTTATTATGGATGTATTTTAGCTGATGGTTGACGATAAAAGTCCCTACAATAAGAACGATCGAGACTGTGAATTGAAAAACAACGAGTGCGTTCCGAAAGCCGGATTTTCGCGTTTTTCCAAATGTTTCGGACTTCAGCACAACAGCTGGATCGAATGCGGACAGGAAAAGTGCAGGATAGACACCGGCAAGAATTTCGATGAACAGGACCACCCCCAGCAGTGCAGGCATGGTGAGAACATCCCCAAAATATTTCAGAGCCATGGAACGAGTGAGGACGATGGTGTTGGGTTCTGCCAGAGCTGTGTTGCTGTCTCCCTTTATGAAGGAAACGGAGAAAATATCAAAAAAATGCGGATCCACCTAAAAAACTTTTTCCTCGCTGAAGACCTTATCCCCATAACGGAACACCGGGTAACCGAAATTCCTCATACGGGTTGCGGCCATAACTTCAGGATATTCGCGCACGAGGGTTTCTGCCTGGTTTTGCGCCTTTTGAGAGCAGCAGTTGAGCGATCTCATCATGCCCCTCTCTTTGTGCAATGGATAGAGGCGTATCCCCTCGATGATTCCGGGCATTTATATCCATCCCTCTTTCAATCAACAGTCGGGTCAATTCCATGTTGTTTCTCAGGATTGTAAGCAAAAGCAGGGTGTTGCCGGTATTGTCTATTGTATCTAATGAAGCTCCTCTTTCAATAAGAAATTTCACTGTTTCCGTATTTCCCTGGTCAAGAGCAAATGCAAGGGGAAGAATGCCTCTCGAGTCTTTATTATTGATATCTGCTCCGTGGTCCAGCAAAAGAGCAGCTGTTTCCGGTCAGCAAGAACCCCACCTCAGTTAGATTTACTTTTCCAGAGCCGTTGGTTCAAGAGGATGACCAGGGCTGCAGCGAGGATCGGGATGAGCACAGCGGAGGTGAGGATCACACTCCAACCCCACCAGAACGGAGCATTGAGCAGGCAGGTGAGTCCTCCCACAATCGGAACAGCAAAAAGGTTCATGAATCCGATCTCTCGAGCGATAGGAGTTTTGAGCTCTGGGTCGACGATGCGCAGAAGCATGAGGCCGCTTGCTACAGTGCCGGTGACGACTCCGTAAATGGAGACCGTGCGCTCCAGTTTATATTCTTTTAATTTTGAACCCAGCACAACAATGATAACTGTGGTGAGAATGCCTCCTGCCAATGCGATCAAGAGGATAGGAGCCACATATTTCCCCACAATCAAAAGTTCGATCCCGCATCCTGTGGCCACAATGAGATAATCAATGGAAAAGCCGGTGATCCGTCTCTGAAAAGGTGGGTTCAATAAGTGACCCAGTGGAGATGCCTGAAAAAGGATGCGGAAGAGGATGGCAAAAACAAGGCCGAACAGAAAGAAGAACCCCCAGAACATGGACCCTGTGCTCAGAGGAAGCAGGCTTGTGATAAAGGAGAGGATGACATAGGTGAATAAATACACCAGGCCTATTTGTGCTGTATGGAAAGCCATGCTGTCGAGGCTGGCGCTGTGTGTTGTGAGAGACCCGGCGGATTTGGATGACTGGCCTTTAGGCAGAATACCTCTCAAGAAAAAGGGAGGCATGGGTTTTGTTTCAAATTTTTCCTTTTTCAGTCCCCTGTGGGCTAAGGGCACGCCGATAAAAAAGGCAAAAAAGAATCCCAGTGTGGCAAAAGTGAGCCCGATAGTGGAACCATCCATAAATCCGGCTTGCTCCCATACTCTTCCAAAGGATAGAGCCTGACCGGGCCCTTCGTTAAATCCCAGGGGCAGAAGAAATCCAAAGGTTTCATGCAAAGCCTTGCCTCCCATAATAAACGCCAGAGTGATGAGAGCTCCTATCAAAGCTTGCACGGGAAAGGAGACAGCCTGAACCAGAGCCATCCATAAAGAGCCTTTGAAAATCTTTTTTTCTTTTCTTTGCTTTGGCCCTTTGATTTCAGGTGGAGTGAGCCCCACGGAAATGAAGGAAATATTAAAGAAATGGTATGCGAAGGATTTGATGGTCTCGATATCCAGGGAGATCAAACCGAGGTTGATCAGAATGAGGCCCAGCAACCCCCCGATCAGGCTTGCGGGAAAAAGCATTTTCTGGAGAAACGGGATATAAGCTCTGAGGATCACGCCGGTAAGCAGCATGACGGATAAAAATCCAAACACCACCAATGTTTCAAAGGGAAACGGCGTCATCACTGCTTTATTCCTTTCTTTGGACTGTTCATGAGCCCCTTCCTCCCTTTTGAAGTCTCTTTGTCAGATAGTAAAGGGGACTCGCCTGTCTAGTCAATAGTCTTGAACACTTCCAAAAAAATGGCGATGTATCTATTATCATTTTCTTTTCTTCAATAAGCAAGATTTTTCACGAACAGGTATCAGAACATTTTTCTTGTTTTCATTTTCAAAGGAAGTCTCTTGATTTGCTCAAGGAAAAGAGTTAAATTGGAGGCAACAGTAGGAGGCATTATGAAGAAAAGAATTTCAGTCGGTTTGATATGGTTCTTTTTCATTCTTTTGTTCACGGCCCGGATGGGTTTGGGAGAGGAGAAAAAACAGAGAAAAGAAAAAACGGAAAAAAGAACCAGCACGGTCGTTCTTCCTATTGTTTTCTACCAGCCGGAAACACGGGTCGGTGTTGGAGGGGGAGGGCTCATCACTTACAGGCCTAAGGGCAGCCCTGAAGTTGCCAGGCCCTCTTCTTTGTATTTTGAATTATACTATACCCAGAATAAACAGTACGGCATAGAGCTCAGACCAGAGCTGTATTTAAAAAACGAGGCTTATTTCATCAAGGCGAAATTGAAGACAAGCAAATTTCCTGGTAAATATTGGGGAATCGGGAATCAGACACCGGATGAAGCGGAGGAAAATTACACTCCGCGCATGGTCAATTTTGATCTATCCGCTCAGAGAAGAATCCTGCCCAGGGAAAGACTCTATTTGGGTGTCCAGTACAAGTATGAAAACTTGGAAATCTTTGAAACAGATCCGGGAGGAGAACTTGTCACAGGGCAGATCACAGGAAGCAGCGGAGGCCGGTTGTCCTCTCTGGGATTTATCTTGAATTGGGACAGGCGCGACAGCATATACTCTCCCCATAAAGGCAATTATTTCCAGCTGACCATGGACTTCTGTTCTCCGACCTTTGGGAGCGACTTTGATTTCACCTCTCTCAAATT
>Ga0207752_1000421_pt1 | contig 19938 bp, 17 predicted proteins | sample Pon2CUnioCityCA_6_FD_187272 | JGI IMG/M metagenome (GOLD analysis project Ga0207752, IMG submission 187272) | Marine sediment microbial community from Union City, CA, USA - Pond 2C Sediment 2 (SPAdes) | ecosystem: Environmental > Aquatic > Marine > Intertidal zone > Salt pond sediment ...
TACAGGGCGCTATTTGCCTGAAGGCCTGGATGCGCTGAAGCAAGATTTTGGCTTCAGATAGTCGCCAGAAGTGCCTGGCACCTGCGTAGCCACCATCTGCGAAGCCTTCGGGAAGGTTTCTCCCCGACGTGAAACCCGCCTTTCTTGCTGATATGTTTGACAGATTCTGCTCCCTATGGTATCATTGATCGTTGGATTTTAGCACTCTAACACGTAGAGTGCTAAAAAGGACAAAGGATGAAATATGGATGAGCTAACACCGCGCCAACGGATGATTTTAGGTTTGGTCGTGAGGGAGCATGTAAAGACGGCCGCCCCGGTCAGTTCCCGTGCGCTGGTTGAGGACTATGGCCTTGGGGTGAGCACAGCCACCGTGCGCAACGAGCTGGCAAGGCTGGAGGAGTTGGACTATCTCGATCATCCTCACACTTCGGCCGGTCGGGTGCCGACGCACAAAGGATATCGGCGCTTCGTCGAGCGGTTGCTGGGTGAGGTCGAACTGCCCCTGCATGATCGGCGTACGATCGTCCACCAGTTCCACCAGGCGCGCCGGGATTTCGAGCAGTGGATGCCGCTGGCGGCCTCTGTCCTGGCCCGTACTGCCCGTGGGGCTGCGCTGGTGACGGGACCTCAAGCCGCTCAGCTGTGCTACAAGTATCTGCAACTCATCTCTACGCAGGGGCGGGTGGTGCTGCTGGTCTTGGTTCTGCGTGGGGGCATGGTCAAGCAGCAGATACTGAACTTGACGGAATCTTTCGACCAGAAGGATCTCGACGAGGCCAGCGACCGGCTCAATCAACTCTGTAACGGTCTGACGGCCCAAGAGGTCGAGAGCCGCATCAGCGATTTGCCGCCCTTTGAAGCTGACGTGGCCGGGCTCGTGGTGGGCATGATGCATCGGGCTGAGACACACACGGCTGATGTCGTGTACCGCGATGGGTTGAGCGAGGTGTTACAGCAACCTGAGTTCGCCGAAGGGGAGTGGGCCCAGGGGCTGGTGCGGGTTGTGGAGGAGCGCAGCTTCCTTGAAGCCGTGTTGGCCGATGCCCTCAGCCCGGAGGTCGGGAGTGTGCGGGTGGTGATCGGCGGCGAGGGGCATTGGGATGAGCTCCGGGCTTGCAGCCTGGTGCTGGGGCGTTACGGCGTCGCTGGCTTCGCTACCGGTGCGTTGGGCGTTGTAGGACCTACGCGCATGTTTTACGGCCGTGCCATCTCTGCCGTGCGCTTCGTCTCCGGGTTGCTGTCTGATCTGGTCTATGATATGTATGCCGAATAGCAGGCGATCCCTGACGAAGGTCAACGGACAGGCGACGTGGTAGCAAGGAGGTCAATGTGGCGGAAAACAAAGAGGTGCAGGCTGACGCTGAGATTGCTGAGGAAGAGGTCGAAGCACAGGCCGAAGCTGTTGAACAGGCAGAAGAGGTAGAGCAGCACGAGGACTTGGAGCGACTGCAGGAGGAATTAGGGGAGGTCAAAGCCCAGGCGGCCGAGTACCTGGATGGCTGGCAACGGGCTCAGGCGGAGTTCTCTAACTACAAGAAGCGACAGGAATCCGACCGGGCGCAGATGATCGCGCGTGCAAACGCAGGGCTGTTGCGCAAGTTGCTGCCGGTGCTGGATGACTTCGAGCGGGCGATGTCCTCGCTGCCTTCCGGTTTAGGCAAATTGACCTGGTGCGAGGGAGTCTTGCTGATCAAGCGCAAGTTGGATGCCATTCTCGAGTCAGAGGGTGTTGAGCCCATCAGGACCGAGGGGCAGATGTTCGATCCGTGTTTTCACGAGGCTGTCACGCATGAGGATATGGCCGGCTATGAGGATGGTCAGATCATCGGAGAGGTGCAACGGGGGTACACCCTCGGCGAGCGGGTGCTGCGACCTGCGTTGGTGCGAGTGGCCAAGGCACCAGAACCCCAGCCTGAGGATGACGTTGAGGCGCCGCAATGCGAGGACAAGGAGTAGTGTGAAATGGGCAAAATTATCGGTATCGATCTGGGCACGACCAACTCGGTCTGCGGGGTGATGTTGGGTGGCGACCCCAGCGTTGTCACGAGCGTCGAGGGAGGACGGCTATTTCCTTCCGTCGTGGCTGTCAATCCGAAAACCGGGGAACGCATGGTCGGCCAGGTCGCAAAACGCCAGGCGGTCGTCAATCCCGAGAACACGATCTTCTCCATCAAACGCTTTATGGGACGCAAGTTCGACGACCCGCAGGTGCAGCGGGCGCAGAATCTGGTTCCTTATAAGGTCACGGCGGCACCCAACGGGGACGTGCGTGTCTGGATGGGGGGCAAGGAATACAGTCCGCCGGAGATCTCGGCTATGATCTTGCAGAAGATCAAGGCAGACGCTGAGGCTTTCCTGGGAGAGGAGATCGCCCAGGCGGTCATCACTGTTCCCGCTTACTTCAACGATAGCCAGCGTCAGGCGACCAAGGATGCCGGACGGATCGCTGGGTTGGAAGTTCTGCGCATCATCAATGAGCCGACCGCCTCTTCGCTGGCCTATGGTCTGGACAGGAAGAAGGATGAGACCATCGCTGTTTTCGATCTGGGCGGTGGCACCTTCGATATCTCCATCCTTGACGTCGGAGACGGCGTCTTCGAGGTGCGTTCGACCAACGGCGATACCTTCCTGGGAGGCGATGACTGGGATCAGCGCATCATCGACTGGGTGGCCGACGAGTTCAAGAGGGAGCAGGGCATTGACCTGCGTCAAGACCGCCAGGCTCTTCAACGGCTGAAGGAGGCGTGCGAGAAAGCCAAAATCGAGCTCAGCACGGTGATAGAAACCGAGATCAATCTGCCCTTCATCACGGCCGATGCCTCTGGTCCCCAACATCTGCAGATGAAGCTCACCCGGGCGAAGCTGGAGCAACTGACCGAGGAACTGGTCGCGCGCACCATTGAGCCCTGTAAGCGGGCCTTGGCCGACGCAGGGCTGAAGCAGGCCGACATTGATGAAGTTATTTTGGTAGGCGGTATGACCCGTATGCCGGCTGTCCAGCAGAAGGTGTCCGAGTTCTTTGAAAAGGAACCCCACAAGGGCGTCAACCCGGACGAGGTAGTGGGTCTGGGCGCATCGATCCAGGCTGGTGTCCTCGGCGGCGAGGTCAAGGATGTGCTCCTGCTCGACGTGACTCCGCTGACGCTGAGCATTGAGACGCTGGGTGGTGTGGCTACACAGCTCATTGAACGCAACACGACCATTCCCACCCGCAAGAGTCAGATTTTCTCCACCGCTTCCGATGGTCAAACGCAGGTCGAGATACACGTGGTGCAGGGTGAGCGCCCGATGGCGGCTGACAACAAGAGCCTGGGGAAGTTCATCCTCGATGGCATCCCCCCTGCCCCTCGGGGTGTTCCGCAGATTGAGGTCACCTTTGACATTGACGCAAATGGCATCCTCAACGTCTCAGCCCAGGACAAGGCCACCGGGCGCGAGCAGTCGATGCAGATCATCCCCTCCAGCGGCCTCGCCGACGAGGAGATTGAGCGCATGGTCCAGGAGGCCGAGCGACATCGAGAACAGGATCGAGAGCGAAAAGAGGAGGTGGAGGCGCGTAACACGGCTGACAACGCGGTTTACAGCGCCGAGAAGTTCTTGCGGGAGCAGGAGGACAAAGTGCCAGCCAACTTGCGGTCTGAGACGGAGGCCAAGATCGAGGCGCTTAAGAATGCCCTGCAGGGCAGCGACGTCAGCGCGATCCGGCAGCATACGGAAGAGCTGGGCCGGTTGATGCAGCAAGTGGGCGCTGCGATGTACGAGCAGGCCGCTCCGGGCACGACCCCGCCTCCGGGGGGCGAGCCGCCCTCCGAAGGGGAACCTCCTGGCGATGGAGACGAGGACGTGATTGAGGGCGAGTTCAGCGAAGCGTAGTCGTTGATGTGTGGGTGCATAGAGGAGCAGCGAGTAACGAGGAAGCCCTCGTTGCTCGCCGCTTGATAGGTGGGTATGAGCAGCAAGCGGGACTACTACGAGGTTCTGGGGGTCGATCGCTCGGCAACCCCGGAGGAGATCAAGAAGTCTTATCGAGGACTGGCGCGCCAGTATCACCCGGACGTCAGCGATGCGGCCGACGCCGAAACACGCTTCAAGGAGATCAATGAGGCCTACCAGGTGCTCTCCGATCCTGAGAAGCGGGCCGCGTACGACCGGTTTGGTCACGTTGGCCCCGGTGGTGTGGGAGGCTTCGGGTTTGACTTTGGCTTCCGTGATCCCTTCGAGATCTTCGAGGAAGTGTTCGGGGGTGGGTTCGGATTTCGTACCTCCAGGCGCCGTGGCCCGCGGCGCGGGGCGGATCTGCGCTACGATCTGGCCCTGACTTTTGAGGAGGCGGTCTTCGGGTGTGAGAAGGAAATCGAGATCACGCGTCACGAGGTATGCCCGGAGTGCAACGGCAGCGGAGCGGAACCGGGAACGTCGCCCGTTCGCTGCTCGAAGTGCGATGGCTCCGGCCAGGTGCGCCAGGTGCAGCGCTCCATCCTTGGGTCCTTCGTCAGCGTCACCACCTGTCCCGTGTGTCAGGGTTCAGGGGAGACCATTCCGATTCCCTGCTCGCGGTGTGGTGGCGAAAAGCGAGTGTACACCACCCGGCGGCTGACTGTCACGATTCCCCCGGGTGTGGATCACGGAACCCAGATCCGGCTGGCGGGTGAAGGGGAGATGGGCGAACGTGGCGGCCCCCCAGGCAATCTCTACGTTGTTCTCAACGTGGAACCACATCCCGTCTTCGAGCGACGCGGTGACGACATCCTGGTTGAACTGCAAATCAATGTGGCTCAGGCGGCATTGGGAGTCGATGTACATGTACCCACGTTGGAGGGGGAGGAAGAGGTCTCCATCCCTGCCGGGACCCAGAGCGGCGCCGTGCTGCGGTTGCGCAAGAAAGGAGTCCCTCACCTGCGCAAGAATGGCCGGGGTGATGAATTGGTTTTGGTGCGGGTTGCTGTGCCCCAGAAACTGTCCCGCGAGCAGAAGCGTCTTTTCCAGGACCTGGGCAAGACACTGGATCCTGAGACCGTTTGGCAGGATAAGCATAGCTTCGTGGACGAGCTGCGAGATTTGCTTGGCTTGTGATTCCGACACCCGTATTTCAGCGTCATTGACCGATGGAATGGCTTGAGGTCAGCGTAACCGGCGTGGAGAACGAGGCTGCGGAGGTGGTGGCCGAGGTTCTATCCCGGTATGTCTATCGTGGAGTGGTCATCGAAACCGGGCCCGACGGTTGGAATGCAGGCCGGGTGGTCGTGAGGGCATACCTGCCTGCCGATGACCAGACGTGGTCCAAGAAGCGCGGCATCAAGGAAGCACTCGGACACCTGAACCTGGTCCGGCCGATTCCTGCGCCCACCTTTCGCTCTATCGCTGAGAAGGACTGGGTTGAAGCGTGGAAAGAACGGCTGGATGTCCTGCGCATAGGCCAGCATATCGTCATTCGACCCTCGTGGCACGAGTATGTGCCTGGGGCCGAGGATGTCGTGATCCAGTTGGATCCCGGCATGGCTTTCGGCACCGGCTTGCATCCGACGACGCAGATGTGCCTGGTGGCGCTGGAGGAGTTGGGCTGTGTGGAGGCGAAGGCGCTGGATCTAGGCACCGGCTCTGGCATCCTGGCGATCGCAGCAGCCAAATTGGGGGCTGAGTGCGTGCTGGCGGTGGACAACGATCCAGTAGCGGTTAAGACGGCGCGGACCAACGTGACCAACAACGGGGTGGGGGAGACCGTGCGTGTGGTGCGCGGATCCCTGCCAGCCGCGCCCGGTAGCTACGACGTAGTCCTCGTCAATATCCTGGCCAGGGTGATTGTGGAGATGATGCAGGAGGGACTCGCAACGCGAGTCAGCCCGGAGGGACGGCTGGTTGCCACCGGCATCATCGTCGATCAGGAATCCGAAGTCGTGGCGTCCCTGGAGCAGGGTGGGCTTATATTGGCAGAACGGCGCCAGATAGAGGACTGGGTATGCCTCGTTGCGAAACGGCGTCAGTCTTCTCTTGACTGGACGGAGCGCTTGTATCTGTAGACGATTCGACCGCGCGTTAGATCATAGGGAGTAAGCTCTACCCGCACGCGGTCGCCCAGCAGGATGCGGATATAGTACTTGCGCATTTTCCCGGAGAGGTAAGCCAGGATCTCGTGGCCGTTGTCCAACCGCACGCGGAACTGAGTGCCTGGCAGAGCTTCTACAACAGTGCCCTCAACATCTATTTTGTCTTCTTTTTTCTTGCCCATTACAGCCTACTTCGCCGCCCTGATTCCGGTAGCTGGGAAGCACTGCGCAGGCTAATGTGTCGCCTCTTCACCAGTGGACACAGCAACGGCGGCCTCTTCACCCGAGACTCCCTCGGTGCTCCTTGCCTCCGATTCGGTGGTCTCTGCTTCGGTCTCTTCGCCGCTTGTATCCTCGGCTTCTGGTTCTTCTTCTGCCTTCTCCTCAGCCGGTTCGCTGGGTATCGCTGACTCCGTCTCCTTGGCCTCTTCCGCGTCGGCTGGCTCGGCAGCTACTTCTTCTGCATCTGCAGTTTCTGCGACTGGCTCACTTGCTGGCTCTGCTTCTGGCGTTGCCTCTTTTTCTCTCTCAACCGGTTCACCGGCCGCGGCTTCTGACTCTGGTGCCGCTGCTGCCTCTTCCTCTTCTACCTCTTCTGCTTCCGCAGCCGCGGCCGCCTCCTCAAGCTCTTGGTCTCTTTGTTGCTTCGCCACCCAGCGCTCCCACTCGCTCTTCCGCACCCGTCGGGCGCTCAGGGCGATCCGTCTTCTCCGGCTCTCGATGCGGATGATTTTCACCGGCAACGTTTCGCCAGAATGCACAATCTCTGTGGGAGGAAGTTCCGGCGTGCCGATCATCTCGCTGGAGTGGAGCAACCCTTCAATCCCCAGGTCCAGCTCGATAAAAGCACCGAAATCCAACACTCGGGTAACGCGCCCCTCAACTAACTGCCCCACTTGATAGTGATCGTCTACGAGGGTCCACGGATCAGGCTGGAGTTTCTTAAGGCTCAGCGCGATCCGCTTCCGCTTCCGGTCCACGTCCAGCACGTAGACCTCCACCTCCTGGCCGACTTTGAGCGCATCGCGGGGATGGTTCACCCGGCTCCAGCTCAGTTCGGAAACGTGGATCAATCCATCAGCGCCACCGAGATCCACGAAAGCGCCGAAGTTAGTGAGGCTGGTCACCTTTCCACGCCGCGTCTCTCCCTCGGTTAACGTAGCGATGACGCGCTCGCGCTGCACTTCCTGCCACGCCCGGAGCGCTCGTCGCTGGGAGAAAATCAGGCGGCGGCGGCGGCGATCCACTTCGATGATCTTGAGCCCTATCTCTTCCCCGATCTTCGCTTCTAGACGCTGGCGGCGCTGGTCCTCGCCCAATCGCCTGGGCAGTCCTACGACTTGCGAGGCCGGCACGAAGCCGCGAATCTTCCCGAAACGAACGATCAGCCCGCCTCGGTTGAAGCCTGCTACCTCCCCTTCGTAGAGCTCGCCGTCCTCCATCATTTGCTCAGCCTTTAGCCAGTCTTCGTACAGGCGGGCCTGATGGATGGACAGGATAGGATGCCCATCTTTGTTCTCAGGCCGGAGCACGAAAACTGGGACCTCGTCACCGATCGCGATTTCGGAGCGAGTCTCCTCATCCAGACGTTCCAGGTCTTCAGCCGGCACCAGACCCTCTCGCTTGAAACCGATGTCCACGACCAGGCCATGGTCGTGGGCTTTCAAAATGACACCAGAGCGGATATCCCCGCGCCGGGGGGCCTCATAGTCATATCCTTCTTCCAAGTAGGCGTCCATGTCTATGCCTTGGGCCGCTTGGTTCTGGTCGATCGAACTCTGTTCGGGCTGATCCTGGCTGGTCGAATCCTGGTCGGTCACTGCTTCTATGTTCATTAAATCAGATTACTCCTCAACCGATACTGCACCTCCGACAGATAACCCGGCACCATCTCACTGAATGGACGTACGAGCGATGCCGGGTCCGGAAATCGCGCCTGACGTTAGACGGATACTTGATCAAATCGTCGTATCTCTGCCTACCTCACACAAAGGCCGATATGTCAGATACCGTTCGGCGTCACAGTCCGCACGGAGAGGGGCAGTATCTCAAATGTGTGCATATTCTATCACGTCGTGCAGGAATGTCAAATCAACCGACGATGATCTCCCCCCCGTCGACGGGGATAACGGCTCCACTAACCCAGGTGATGTCCGGGGCCGCCAACGCCACCAGCACCGTCGCAATGTCCTCAGTCCTCGTCATACGACCGCCGGGATTGCGCTCGATCGCCTTGGCGACGTACGCCTCGTGGCCCGGAATGACGCGCAACGCGGGCGTGTCGGTCACGCCCGGCCGCAAGCAGTTGACGGCGATGCCGCGCGGCCCCAATTCCAATGCCAGTTGCCGCATATGGCTCTCCAGTGCCGCTTTGGCTGCCGAGACCGCCCCATACATGGGCGCCATCCGGATCGCGCCAGCGCTGGAGAGCGCGTAGACCCGGCTCCCGCGCACCAGTAACTTCCGCCGTACCAGGTCTTGCACCCAGTAGACCAGACAGTGGGCCATCACCCGCAACGTCATATCCATTTGGGCCTCGCTGACAGCCTCCGCGGGGTCCTCCGCGATGAAGGGCAGCAGTGTGCCGAAGGCCAGCGAGTGCAGGACGAAGTGGATGTTATCGCTGGGATCGTCTGCCAGTGTCTGCTCGATTCGGTCGAGTACGCGCGTCCGCTTGCGTGCGTCGGCGGCATTGGTGTTGAAGAACACCGCCTTGCGACCCACGGCCTCGATGTCGGCCACGACCTGTTTGGCGCGTGGGAGCCTGGATCTTGGATCGAGGTGCACGCCGAAGATATTCATCCCGGCCCCGGCCAGCGCCCGCGCAGTTGCGGCGCCAAACCCACTCGACGCACCCAGTATAAGCGCCCACCGGCCATCCAATCCATTGCTGCTCATTGTTTCTCCTCCTGTATGCTATCTAGTCCACGTCAAAGTAGCTCTACGCCTCACGCCTCACGCCTCACGCCTCACGCCTCACGTTTCACGCCTCACGCCTCACGTTTCACGTTTCACGTTTCACGTTTCACGCATGACAACACCCAGCGGTCAAGTCCGATGCGCCCTCGCTGTACGTTCACACCGCCTGCTCCAACTTGTGCCAGCCCATGAATCACGGTAGAATGCGTGCCTATGGAATCCGTGACGATCCGTAAACTCGACCACACCGGGGGCCAGGTCACCGCCTACCCGGGGCGGGTGCTTTGGCGCAACGAACGCGCCATCGCCCTGCGCACCAGGTGGGAGCGGGCGCCATTGGACCTGGGGCTCGTCGTCCTTGAGCCGGGCGATCGCTGGACGGAGTACTTCTACGCCGACCGATGGTACAATATTTTTGAGATTCACGCCAGTCGTGGGCAACTGAAGGGTTGGTACTGCAACATCACCCGTCCAGCCTGTATCAGCGGCCAGGAGGTGACCGCCGAGGATCTGGCGCTCGACCTGTGGGTTGCACCAGACGGCCAGATGCAGGTGCTTGACGAAGACGAGTTCGCTGCATTGCCATTGACGCCCGCGGAGCGCGAGGTTGCCCGGCACGCGCTGACCGAACTCCAGGACATGGTGGCGCGGGGGGCGGATCCTTTTGACCGAGGGCAGGATGGTGGGTAGCGTGGACGAACAGCAGCGCTGGGAGCGCTGGGGGCTGCTTGTGCTCCTGCTGGTGGGGGCGATTCTGCGCCTGGTCGCCCTGAGCGATGTCCCCCCGGGCCCGGGGTACGACGAACTGGAGAACGCGCGTCTGAGTGAGCGTATCCTGGCTGGCGAATGGGCCATCTACTTTCCGGATAACTTCGGACAGGAATCGGTCTATCCCACGCTGGCGGCGTTGGCGGTGCGCCTGCTGGGGTGGAGCGTGCCGGCACTGCGGCTTCCGGGTGCGCTGGCGGGTCTCCTCTCGGTGCTGGTGCTCTACCTGGCGGGCTGCCGTTTGGCGGGCTGGCGTGCCGCCCTGCTGGCGGCTGCCTTCCAGGCAGTCTCCTTCTGGCCCCTCATCGAAACCCGTATGGCGCTGGAGATGACGCTGCTGCCTCCGTTGGCCGGGCTGGCGGTGTTGTTCCTGGCGCGTGGGCTGGGCCGGGAGAAGGACTCCCGGTGGCGCGTGGTCCTCGATTTCGTGCTCGCCGGGCTGTTCCTGGGCGGCTCGGTCTATGCCTACACCGCCGGGCGGGTGATGCCCCTCCTGTCGTTGGGGCTGCTGGGCTATCTGCTGCTCTTCGACCGCGGCACCCTCCGTCGCCGCTGGCCTGGGTTGCTGGCCCTGTGCCTGGTGACCGTGCTGATCGCTGCGCCGCTGGCAGTCTTCCTGCGCGCCCATCCCGAGGCCGAGCAACGCCTCGACCAGCTCAGTGGTCCCCTGACGGCGCTGCGCCAGGGCGACTTCGGTCCCGTAATCAGGATCACAGCTGGCACGTTGGGCATGTTCAGCCTGCAGGGTGAGCCGCAGTGGCTGTACAACGTCGCCCACCGGCCCGTCTTCGACCCGTTCACGTCGTTGTTCTTCTATGCTGGGCTGGTGCTGTGCCTCGCCCGCCTGCGCGACTGGCGCTATGGCGTGACGCTATTATGGCTGCTGATTGGGCTGGGGCCGGCTATGGTCAGCCTGCCGCCGGGTTCCTTCAATCACTCGCTTGCGGCCCAGCCGGCCGTCTACCTGATGCTCGGGATGGGCGTTGACGCGGTGTGGCAGTGGCTGTCGAACCGGTGGGCCTGGGCTGGCCCGCTGACGGCTGCGCTGCTGCTCACGCTCAACCTCGTACTTGCCTGCCGCGCTTACGCCGTCACCTGGGCGGGCGCACCTGAGGTACAGGAACTGTATCAGGGCGGTGTAACCGCCGTCGCCCACGAGCTCGACACGCGCGATCCGCCCGGCCCGGTAGCCGTCGGTGCCCCATATATCAACTACTGGCATCCCTGGAACGCCGTCGGCTTCGACCTGGCGCTGCGGCGAGACGACCTGCTCGTGCGCTGGTTCAACCCCGGTGGAGGCTGGATCTGGCCCTCAGACTCCGGCCCGGTCACCTACTACTTCCCCGTGGACCCGCTGGGGCCGCAGGCATCGGACCCGGGGCTGGAGGAGCTCTTCGTGGCCGATGCGGCGCTTCTGCCCGTGCCGGGTGATGACTTCGCCGCTTTCCGCGTCGCTTCCCCGGTGGCCCTGGAGCGAAGGCTGGAGCGGCTCTCTGGCGCGTCCGTCGCCTGGCCTGCGGACCTGGAACATCTGCTCCCTCCCCCTCCGGCGTTGCCCCTTGTCTTCGATGATCGCTTCGCACTCTTGGCGGTCGAGCTGGACGAGGGGGCCGTCGAGCCCGGCGGTCAGGTGCGGCTGGTCACCTACTGGGAAACGCTGGCCGCCGAGCCCACGCCTGTCGTCGCCTTCGTCCACCTGACCACCGACGGCCACGACATCTGGGGCCAGTACGACTGGCTCGACGTCCGCCCCGAGAGCCTGCTCCCCGGCGATCGCTTCGCCCAGGTGCACTCGGTGCCGGTCAAGCCCAAGACGCCGGCGGGCCTGTACCACGTCCAACTGGGTCTATATCGGCCCGACACGCTGGTGCGACTGCCCATCGCGGTGGACGCGGACGACGTAGCGGACCGGGTGTGGGTCGGGGAAGTGCGGGTGGCCGAGTAAGCCCCATTCAGCTTCCCGAAAGCTTGAGGGCCGGCTGGATAATCCAGAGGGCAACTCACGGGCATCAAAGCGTGGCCGGCGACCTCCGCCTGAGAAGATGACTTGACGCCGGGCGTGCCTGGCGGTAGAATCACGCGTGGAAGGTGGATATGATCATCGCTGTGATCGACGGGATGGGCGGAGGCATCGGGGCGCAGATTGTGACCCAAATCCGGCAGGAACTGCCGCTGGATGTGGAGATCCTCGCTCTGGGCACCAACGCCGTCGCCACCGGCAAGATGATGAAGGCCCGCGCCAGCCGCGGTGCCAGCGGCGAGAACGCGATCCGGGTGTCGATTGGCCTGGCCGACTTCATCCTCGCCCCCATTGGTGTGGTCGTCCCCAACTCGATGATGGGCGAGGTCACGCCGACCATCGCCGAGGCCGTCGCCGGGGCGCCAGGCCGCAAGCTGTTCGTGCCCATCAACCAGCCCCACTTCGAGATCATCGGCATCGAGTGGAAGGCCCTCACAAAGCAGATCAGCGCCGCCATCGACGTCATTCGCCAGAACCTTGAGACCAGGAGGAGCGGAGCATAATCGTGGCGCCGCTGATTCGCTGACTCGCTGACTCGCCGCTCTGCTGATTTGCAGACTTGCAGATTTGCCAGAAGTTGACATCTCCCTCAGCCTGTGGTATAGTTTCACCTGTCGACATGAAGTCGGCTCCAAAAAGCGCATCGTGAAGATCGCCATCCGTCGGCCTGAAGGCCGGTATCGGCATGCGGCGATCTTTTTTCTTTTCCGGGGGTGCAAGGTGTGTGAAGCAAAAGTTTACTTCAGCGGGGATGGCGAAGAGCAGAAGGTCATGGACGACGTCGTGCTGGTACAGCCCGAGGGTGACGCCTACCTGTTGGTCAGCTTGCTGGGCGAGCAGAAGCTGGTGGAGGGGACGATCGAGAAGATCGATTTCCTGCATCATACCCTTCATCTAGGCGAGTTGCAGGGGCCGTCATCCACCCAGGACTAGCTGCGCCCGACCTGCGTTTCTCAATCCAATAGCACGAGCGATCCAGGGGCCATGAAGGCCGCTTCCGGCTTGAAGCCGGGTGTCCTTCGCGGCCCTCTCTGATTTTCGGCGACCCTTCATCTGGCGCGATCAACTTGGCGCGGCGATGGATCGCTGTGTGCAAGACAGGAAGCTACAACGTCAATATCTCTATTACGAACAACCATACCGCGGTTATCAGGAGGAAACGATGAATACGCCATTGCCAGAAAACCCCAGGGCGCCCATTGAGGCGATGATCCGCAAGGGCGACCTCGAAGGGCTGCTCAAGAAAGCCGGCGAACTGCACGGCCACTTCTGCCCCTACGTCGCCCTCGGCGTCCGCGCGGGCTACACTGCCCTGAGGACGCTCGGCATCGAGCGGAACCTGGGGATGGAGGAGGTGATTGCCATCGTGGAGACCAACAACTGTTTCAGCGACGGCATCCAGATGACGACCGGCTGCTCCTTTGCCAACAACGCCTTGATCTATCACGACCTGGGCAAGACGGCGGTGACGGTGGCGAAGCGCGACGGCGAGGCTGTCCGCGTCGCAGTGCGGGCCGATTACAGCACCAGTTTCGACGAGCGGTACCCCGAGGCCCACGCGCTGTTCGAGAAGATCGTCACCACAACTCGTAAAGGGAAGCGAAGCGGCAAGCGCGAGGAGCCGACGCCGAAGGAGCAGGCGCGGCTGTCGCAACTCTGGGCCGAGACCTCGTACAAGCAGTTGGATCTACCGGAGGAGGAGATCTTCACTGTCGAGCGAAAGCGGATCGACCTCCCGCCCTACGCGCCGATTGTCGAGTCGGCCATCTGCGCCGTCTGCGGCGAGAGCGTGATGGAGACGAAAGCGCGGCTGCGAGACGGCGAGCCGGTCTGCATCGCGTGCGCCGGCGCCGAGCATTATGTGCTGGATGGATCTGGAATCTCAACACAGAAAGGAGCATTCTCGTGACGAAGAAACTGTTGGCTGTATTTGCACTTCTGTTAACCGTCGCGATGACCGCCGGGTGCGGAAAGCCAGCTCCGGCTGCTACGGAGCAGAGAGCCGATACATCCACGTCCGTCGCTGCGGAGGCAAAGACCCTCATGCTGCCAGGCGACGACTGGGGCTATCCCTCGCCGTTCGCCTTCTACTCCCGCGGCCCTGGCTACATAAGAATGTCGTTTCTCTTTGACACGCTCACTTGGAAGGACGAGCATGGAGTCATCCCCTGGCTGGCCGACGATTGGCAGGCCTCCGACGATGGCGCCGAGTGGACCTTCACACTCCATCCTGGCGTGACCTGGCACGACGGCAAGGCGCTGAGCGCCGAGGACGTGGCCTTCACCTTCAAGTACTTCAAGACCAATCAGGCGGCTTTCAAGTGGTCCTGGCCGGTGGACAAGGTTGAGAGTGCCGAGGCCGTGGACGAAGAGACCGTCGTTCTCAAACTGACGGAGCCTCTCGCCGGGGCTCACGAGGAACTGATCGGCTCCCTGCCCATCATCCCCAAGCATATCTGGGAGGGCGTCGACGATCCGGCCAAATTCACGGCCGGGGAAGCCGTCGTCGGCAGCGGTCCCTTCAAACTGGTCGAATACAGCAAGGAACAGGCGCGCTACGTCTACGGGGCAAACATGGATTACTTCAAGGGCGCTCCGACAGTCGACACGCTCATCTTCGTCAAGGTGGAGAACCAGGCGCTGGCGCTGGAGACGGGTACGACCGACTACGCGTCTTTCTGGGGCAAGGAGATTGAGGCGGTGCAAGCCTTCGAGGATGACGAGAAGTACGGCATTATCGACGGCCCCAGTTTCTGGGTGCTGCAGATGATCTTCAACACGCAGAAAGCACCCTTCGACGACGTCGAACTCCGGCGGGCCGTGGCCCACGCCATCGACCGCCAACAGATCGTGGAACAGGTGACCCACGGCGGGGCGATTGTGGCCAACCTGGGCATCGTCTCGCCCTTCACCGACTGGCACAACCCCGACCTGCCCACCTACGAGCACGATCCGGCCCAGGCCAAAACGATGCTGGAGGAGGCGGGCGGGACCGATCTTAGCCTCACGCTGATCACCACCGGCGGCTTCGCCCGCGAGGCGGAACTGGTGCAGGCCGATCTGGAGGCCATCGGCGTCGAAGTCGAGGTGCAGGCCGGTGACTATAGTACCATCGACGAACTGCTGCGCGAGGGCAACTTCGACCTGGCGATCAACGGGCACGGCGGCATCGCCAATCCGGCCATCCTGCGCACACCGACCTGGCCCGCCGAGTCGTACAGCAACGATGCGTACGATGATCTGTATCGACAGCAGGCCAGCACTGTCGACGAAGAAGCGCGACGGAAGTCGGTCTGGCAACTTCAGGAGATCATCGCCGAGGACCTGCCCGTGCTGACGCTCTACCATCCCAAGATGTGGACGGTGTACGACGCCTCCGCGTTGGATACCTGGTTCTATACCCAGGACGGCGTCGGCTTCGGCATCCCGATATCGATGAACAGGTTGATCTTCCTGCCGTAGACAAGGTGCCCGGCACTTGCACTTGGACTTACGAACGACTCAAATGAACATCGGATGCATCAATTCTCGCTTTTCAATATCCTTGTTGAAGTGCCGGGCATCTTCATCGGGGAATGGCCTTCACCTATGATGATGAACAACGGCGGCACGAAAATTGTCCAGTACCTGGTCACCATCCTTGTCCTCCTCACGCTCAACTTCTTCCTGCCGCGGATGATGCCGGGCGATCCGCTGTCGTATCTGCTCGGCGACCCAGGTGTCGACGCGCCGATGCTGCTCACCGAGGAGATGCGGGCGAATTTGCTGGAATACTACGGGCTCGATAAGCCACTCGTCGTGCAGTACTGGGACTACCTGAGTGGCCTGGCCCGCGGCGACCTGGGCTGGTCGATCTACTACAATGCGCCGGTCGGCTCGGTGATACTGGGCCGGCTCAAGTGGACGCTTTTCCTGGGTGGGATCGCAGCGGTGATCTACGTCGCGTTGGGCATCGTGCTGGGTGCCACCTCCGCCTGGCGGCGCGGCTCGAAGACCGACGTCGGCTTGATGATCTCGATCTTCTCGCTCGGCTCCTGGCCACCGTTCTTTCTGGGGATGCTGCTCATCATCTTCTTCAGTTTCAAGTGGGGGATGTTCCCCATCGGTGGCGCCCAAAACGCTGAGGCGGCACGGCTCGGTGGTTGGGAGCAAGCACAGGACGTACTCCGTCATTTTTTCTTGCCCTGTCTGACCTTGGTGCTGACCCATCTGCCGGGCATGTACTTGATCACGCGCAGTTCCATGCTGAGCGTGATGGGCGAGGATTACGTCCGCACGGCTCGCTCGAAGGGGATCGTGGAGTCGCTGGTGCTCTTGCGGCACGCCTTGCCGAATGCGCTGCTGCCCATCGTCACCGCTGTCGCGATGCGCCTCGGCTTCATGATTATGGGGACGATGTTCGTAGAGGTCGTCTTCGCCTATCCGGGGATGGGTACACTGATATACGAGGCTGGCGCGGCGCGGGACTATCCGCTGCTCCAAGGGGCCTTCCTGGTCACGATGGCCTTTGTGCTCGTCCTCAACCTGGTGGCCGATGTACTCTACAGCTGGCTGGATCCGAGGGTCAGGAGGGGAACGTGCAGGAAATGAACCGATCGTTAGCACTGATGGGATGGGGTTTGCTGGCGCTCTTCGCGCTAGCGGCACTCTTCGCGTCGTGGCTCTCGCCACACGATCCAACGATGATGGATGCGCCGATGCTTCCGCCGTCGCCCTCCCATCCGTTGGGGACGAACGATATAGGTCAGGATATCCTCAGCGAATTACTGTACGGGGCGAGGTTTTCGCTGCTCGTCGCAGGCCTCGCTGCCGGCCTCTCCACGGTGATCGGCGTCGTGGTGGGCGCGGCTGCCGGATACTACGACAAACTTGGCTTCGCGATGATGCGCGTAGTAGACGTCTTTCTGGCCGTTCCCCGCTTCCCGCTGATCGTCTTCCTGGCCGCCTTCCTCAAGCCGGGCTTGTGGACACTTATTCTTATCTTCTCGCTCTTTGGCTGGGCGAGGACGAGCCGCCTGGTGCGCTCCCGGGTGTTGAGTGAAAGGACCAGCGGGTACGTGGAGGCCGCCCGTATGGTGGGCGCGAGGGACAGGCGTCTCATCTTTCGCCATCTCCTACCCAGCACTGTGCCCATCGCCCTTTCCAGGTTTATCGTGGACTTTCAGCACATCATCCTGGCGGAGTCGGGATTGAGCTTCCTCGGGCTTGGGGATCCGGTGACCAAGAGCTGGGGAATGATACTGCACTATGCCTTCCAATACCCGACTATCTTCATTTCGGATGAGTGGGTCTGGTGGGCACTGCCTCCGGGGATATGTATCACCTTGGTCGTGCTGGCGCTGACGTTCTCAGGTTTCTCGTTAGAGGAGCGGGCAAATCCAAGATTGCGTAAGTCAAGGCAGCGCAGTCGAATCGAAGCCCCCACAGAGCAAAGGGAGATACCTGACACGGCAGACTCCGTGCGCTCGCCCACCAAGGCCTTCGTACCTGGGCGCTAGGAGCACATTGACTTGCGGTTGACTGGGAAGTTGGTCAAGAACAACTTCCCAGCTCTGTTCCTCAAGAACGAGCATAAAGTGCTACGGTATGCAATGCCGCGTTATTGATGAAAACAACGCCTTAGAGTGCTCCGCTCGGCTGAGTGACCCGGGGGTGGGGTATCTCCGCCTGGATGAGCAAGCCTCCGTTGGCCTGGTTCTGCAGCTTCAGGCGCCCACCTAGCAGTGCCACCCGCTCGCTGATGCCCAGCAGGCCGTAGTGCCCCTCGGCCGAAAGCGCCGATAGATCGAAGTCGTCGGGCAATCCGCGTCCGTCGTCGGCGATGGAGACCATCAGCGCGCGTGGCGACGTGTGCTGGAGACAGATCTGCACGGCGCTCGCATGGGTGTGCTTGCGCACGTTGCTCAGCCCCTCCTGCACGATGCGGAAGATGGAAAGCTCGATCGTCTCAGGCAGACGCCCCCGGTTGGTGTCCAGATTGAGCGTCACGCCGGTGCCCGTTCGCTTGGACCACTCGTGCGTGTACGATTGAAGCGCCGCGCCCAATCCCAGGCTGTCGATCGTCGGCGGTCGCAGGTTGCCGCATATGTGGCGCAGATCGTCTATCAGTCCCCGGATGCTCTCTCGGATGTCGGTCAGCCTGCCCTTGAGCGCTGACGTCACGTGCTCGTCGACCTCAATCTCCTCGAGTTGATAGTTGATGCTCAGCAGGTCTTGGATCACCTGATCGTGGATCTCGCGGGCCAGGTGTTTGCGTTCCTGCTCACGCTCAGTCAAGAGCCGGCGTTGGGCATCCTGCAGAGCCATGTTGGCGCTGTCGAGGGCGCTGACCTGCTTGCCCAGTTGGTCGATGAGCTGCTGGTTCAGCGTGTCCTGGGCGGCCAGGTCTCTCTCCAAGAGCGTCCGTTGATGGCGCAGTTCCTCGGCCTGCTTGCGGGCGCGGTAGTAGCTGTCCAAGGCCCAGATGATGGGAGTGAGTTGCTGACGATCAGTGGTTCCCACCAGCGCAGCTACAATCTCCTCCCGGCTCGTCTCATCGGTGCGATATTCGGCGACGTGACGACCCTGGCGCAGGACGATGATCCGATCGGTCACCGCCAACAGGTGGTCGAGATTGTTGCTGCTGAAGATGACGGCTGTATCCTCCTGTTGCCACGTTTGGATCAGTGAGAGTAGCCTCTGCTGGTAGCGGTAACTCAGCAGCAGCGTCGGGTCGTCGACGATGACCAACCTGGACGGGCGCGTCATCGTACGGGCAATGGCGATCATCTGGCGTTGTTCGCTCGAAAGGTTGCCCACCTTTTCGCGCAGTGAGCTGAAGTGGACGTTTAGTTGATCCAGGATCCTGGCTGCCTCTTTGTCCATCCGCCGCCGGTTGGGCACCTTCAGCCATTTGACCACCAGAGGCCATCCGATCTCGCTCCCCAGGAAGATATTGTTGCTGATGTCCAGCCGCTCGGCCAGGTCTGGCTCCTGGTGTATGACCTCGATGCCGAGGGTCCGCGCTTGAAATGGGTACTGAAGCCTTCGGCCGTCGAAGTAGATATCGCCTTCGTTCGGCGCGTCGAGGCCTGCCAACAGCATGCAGAGTGCTGACTTACCCGATCCACTCTGCCCGGCGATCCCCACGACTTCCCCGGGGTGAACCTCCAGGCTCACCCCTTGTATGGCTGTCAGCGTGCCGAAACTCTTCGAGAGATTGATCGCCCTTAACAGTGGCTCCATGTCTATGTCAACCGGCTCTCTCGTCTGCTTTGTCGCCGCCAGTGATCCAGTAGAATAAACGCCAGGATCATCGTCCCGATCGCTGCCGTCTGCCAGTAGGCGGGAAACCCCAGGAGCACCAGGCCGTTGCGTAACATCTGCATAATGGCTGCACCCAACAATACGCCCAGAATGCTGCCCTCACCGCCGAACAAGCTCGTCCCTCCGACGACGGCGGCGGCGATGATGTCAAGCTCATAGCCGATGGCTGCCGTCGGCGCTGCCACGCCCAGACGTGCGGTCATCAGCAGGCCTCCGGTCGCCGTCAGTAGCCCGCACAGTGTGTAGACCAGCACCTTGATTTGAGCTACGTTGACGCCGGAGACGAGTTGCGCCCGCTCGCTGCTGGCCAGGGTGTAGATGTAGTTGCCCAGGACCGTCTTTTCCAGCAGTAGGCTGGCCAGAACCGCCAGGCCCAGCATAAAGAGAACTGGCTGGGGCACGGATACCAGGCCCAGCGTCAGGTCGTGCTGGCCCAGCGCACGGAATTCTTGGGGTAGATTGCGCACCGGCCATCCGCCGGTGAGGCCAAATATCGCTCCCCGCGTGATGATCGTCGTGGCCAGTGTGACAATGAAAGGCGGTAATTTCACGCGGCCGACCAGCGTGCCGTTGATCCAGCCCACCAGCCCACCGGTCATCAGCCCGGCCAGGATGGCCGGGAGTACGGGGAGGTCGGCCTGCATGCAGAGCGCGCTCACCAGCCCTGCCAGGGCCATCACCGCTCCGACCGACAGCTCTACGCCGCCGATGATCATGACCATGCTCTCGCCGAAGGCAGCGATAGCGATCCACGAGAAGGCGCGTGAAATGTTGGATAGGTTATTGACGGTCAGGAAGGTGTCCGTCCCAAGGCTCAAAGCGGCCCCGACGGCAAGCAGGAGGACGAACACGAACAACTCGTGGCGACTGATAAGCGTG
>Ga0207752_1000423_pt1 | contig 19884 bp, 11 predicted proteins | sample Pon2CUnioCityCA_6_FD_187272 | JGI IMG/M metagenome (GOLD analysis project Ga0207752, IMG submission 187272) | Marine sediment microbial community from Union City, CA, USA - Pond 2C Sediment 2 (SPAdes) | ecosystem: Environmental > Aquatic > Marine > Intertidal zone > Salt pond sediment ...
GGCTTTCATGCATCAGATACGCGTTGGTCTGCGAAGTCTGGAGCACCCCGGTTTCGGCGGTTGGGGCGGCAGATTTATCCAGGAGAAATCCGGCAGAGCAGTGTGGAAAGGTGCAAGAGATGGAGGCGATTTAGGAAAACCGATCTGGCGATTTTCCGAAGCATTTCAATATGACTGGGCGGCACGAGCCGACTGGTGTGTGCTCGACTATGAGCAGGCTAATCACCCGCCGCAGGCGCGCGTATCCGGCTTGCTGGATCGTTCCGCCCATCCGAACGAGCAAATTAAGCTAAGTGCCAAAGAATCTACGGATCCCGATAAGGACGGCCTGAAGTTCAAATGGTGGCAATACGCGGACGTGGATACCTGTAATGCTCTCGTTGACATATCGACTGTAGAGGACGGTTCCGTCTGCACTTTCGTGGTTCCAGACAAGCAGGGAAAAAATATCCATATCATCCTCGAAGTCACTGATAGCGGAGATCCCCCACTGACGCGATATCAACGCGTTATTGTCACCATTGTAGAGTAAAGTACTATTTGTGAAGCTTTATAGATGATGAAGGTTCACTTCAAAGGATGCTACAAGATAACTCTAAGGAAAATGAAAAAGCGATTTTTTTGGATAGGATTATTACTTCTGATAGCAATGACGGATGTTTCCGCAGGCATGCAAAAACTCAGGATCGGTCCTCACAAGCTTTTTTTGGTAAAGCAAGACAGTTCGGCCTTTGTTTGGATCGGGGCCACTATGTGGAAGTGGAAGGCATTGAGCCTGGAGAAGATGAAAAAGATAATCGATGACCATAGCGCCAGGGGTTATACGGTACTGCAAATCATCGCCTATCCTGATCGTTATAAAACTGTCGACCGATTGGTGGATTTGGCCGCCGAACACAATATGTACCTAGCGCTCAATACCGGATGGTACCGGGATGTGCAGAAAGGCTCGGTATTCGATTCATACAAAAGGGGGTACGAACTGGGAAGCCGTTACAAGGACAAAAATAACATCATCTGGCTCACAGCAGGTGAAGCCGGGGGTCATAAACGCAAGAGTCGAACCGTAGCTGACGAGAAACTGGAAGCCTTAATCAAGGGAATTCGTGACGGCGATACCGGGAACAAGCTGTTGACCGTTCACGCGGATTACAAACGCGGTACCTCCCTGGACAACAACACCCGGATCGTCGATTTCGACAACTGGCAAACATCGCAATGGTGCTGCCCGAATGATCTATCTCGTGAAGATGAGCGCAACTGGACAGTATGACAGGCCATTACATATGACTACACGCGTACACCGGTCAAACCCACTCCGGATTCCGAGGCCTGGTACGAACGCAACAAAAGCCACCGGGGTGCCACTGCCTTTTACATTCGGCGACGAGCCTATTTTACGGCGGTTTCGGTCATACCTATGGCGCCGGCGGCATCTGGGATGGGCTGGTCGAGCCGAAAGGAAGCAACGGCAACTGGAAAACGGCCCTGACCTATACCGGCTATATCCACATAGGATATCTCAGCGAATTTCTGCACGGACTTGATGACGATTTTCTGAAACTTCGGCCCGATCAAAGTATAATCAAAAGTGAGAACTCCGATAGATACGACACTCATATTCAGGCAGCAGTTGCCAGTGATCAAAGTTTTGCCTTAATTTATTCAGCCAGTGACGCTCACTATATCCTGGATCTGACAAAGTTGCATTCAAAGAAGGTTTCTGCGCGGTGGTACAATCCAAGAGAGAACACTTTCCGCAAAGACAAAGAGGATTCCTATCTCAACACCAACTCAAATCAGACCTTTGATCCTCCCGGTAATAAGGGCCCCGGTTATGATTGGGCTTTAGTGATAGGTATCACTGGGTGAAAGAATATCTTGTCTTATTCAGAAAAACAGGTACCCTTTGACAAATTAAGATTTCAGAATAATTCCCGGCACGATGGAGGCACATACATTGTTTTGCATTAAATATAAGAGATATTCAACTTTGGGATTGATTATATTTATCTCGTCCATAACCGCTATCGGGAAACACGACTTAGGAGCAACGGGTATATATTTCGCCCCTTCTGGCCAGTCGATTTACAATCAGAACCTCAAACATCCCGAGGAAGTTGGCATGCGTCCTGAGATTGTTGCCCGGCTCAAAGCTAAAATGCGGGGCCATCGTTGGGCATTGTGGCGTCACGGTTTTCTCGTTCATGTCGATGGCGATTTTAACAAGAACACAGAGGTAAAATCGCTGCGCAAGACCTGGCACGCCCTGACCGTTGGAGCAGCCATCGAACAAAACCGGATTCCGTCCGTGCAACAGAAAATTAGCGGGTGGTGCAAAGAACTGGCCGGCAAGGACAACAAAGCCACATTGTGGCACGTGATAACACAAACATCGGGATTCGACTATCCATACGGTGAATATCCCGCTTATGAGCCGGGAAAGATGTGGACCTATTCCGACAAGAATCCGAGACATCTGTGCAATGCCCTCGCTCGTGTTTATGGCAAGCGGGATTATACTGAAGATTACAGCGATGTTGTTCACCGAGCGTACTTCGACTCGATCGGTTTACGCGGTTGGAAGACAAGCGTTCGCAGCGATGGGATTCGTTTCCACTTCGATCTTGAAGATATGGGTCGGCTCGGTTTGCTAGTAATGGCCCGGGGCAAATGGCGCCACAAGCAAGTAATTCCCCAACCCTTCATAGAGCAACTTGAGACCAAGCAGACCTACGGTGCCAGGGTTAACTACAACGGACCAGACGATGGTAAGATTAACCTCGATCCTCACGAATTCCCGGAAGCGCCCTATGGCTTTATGACCTGGGTTAATACAGATGGTGATTACTACCCTGGTGCCGACAGAGCCTGGGCATGGGGTGCCGGCGCGGGTGGCTCATGCGTAATGTGGAATCACAGGAATGGTATCGTCTTCGCCGGATTCGGTGTTCCCAGCGGCACCTCATCAGAAGGCATACCTCATATCATCGAAGCTTCCATTGTCGGTCCTAATCCACTGGTCGATAGCGTTAGGCATTTCACCAAGTGGGCGCCGATTGAGATTAGCTTCGCTGGACCAGAGTCAAAGGGGAAGGGAGTGCCAAATCCGTTTGCAATTTCACTTGATGTTCTGTTCAGAATCCCTAGCGGTACACAATTTCGGGTACCGGGATTCTATGACGGAAACGGGAAAGGCGGTCTCGACGGCAACGTCTGGAAGGTCCACTTCTCAGCAGACGAGACAGGCCGATGGAAATATGTTTCGCAAAGCGATAATCGCCATCTCGACGGCCATACAGGTGAATTTACTGTCACCGGGCCGCCGGATGATGCGCCGGATTTTTATCGCTGGGGACGACTGGAATATACGGGAACTCCGGAGAACAAGCTGCGCTATCTGAAGTTTCGCGATGGACCTTATTGGCTCAAGGCCGGCTGCGACGATCCTGAGAACCTCCTGGGCGGCTACGACAACTACAATACCACAGCCAAGCGAAAGACCGCCATAGATTACTTGGCTGCCCGAGGCATCAATTCACTTTACATCATGACCCATAACCTCGGTGGCGACTACCACGACGTCTGGCCCTGGCTGGGCGAGTCGCCTCGCGAAGCGATGACCAACAGCAGCCGTGACGTGCGTTTTGGTATAGCCAAACTGGCGCAGTGGCGGGAGCTGTTCGAGTACATGCAGACCAAGGGCGTTGTGCCATACCTGGTTCTCGAAGACGACAGCGCCTTCAAAGGTTACGATCATGAACGTTACTACCGAGAGATGATCGCCCGTTTTGGGGACCTGCCGTCGCTGCTTTTCAACTTCGGCGAAGAGCACAACGAGAACTACAAGCTTGCCGAGGCGCTGGAGTTTATGAGCAAACTTAAAGATATCGACCCTTACGATCACCCTCGCGGAATTCACAATGTCAATATCCCTAACGATGAGTATATCGAAGCGGAACAAGTGGATTTTACCTCGATCCAGACGGGCGCTCCTGGTGCGGTCAGCAGCCTCGAAAAAGCGCTTAAGCACCATCAAACGACTCTCGATTGGATCAATCGGTGCAGGCAGCGCGGCAGACGAACGCTCGTTATCAACTTCGACGAAGGCCGGCCTGAAGAAGACCGCCGGGCATGGTGGAGCGCCTATATGGCCGGCGGAGTTTGGGAAGCTCACGTTCTCGAACCATACGACCGCCCAATGTCGGCCTGGGAAACGATTTGGATACAGCTTGGCGGAGCCAGGGCTTTTATGGAAGCGCTGCCCTTCTGGGAGATGGAATCGCATGATGAAGTAATAGAGTCGGGAACGGCAATCTGCCTGGCAAAACCGGGTGAGGTTTATGCGTTATATCTGCCGACCGGCGGAAATGTCGCCGTCAGACTGCCGGAAAACGGAAGTTTTGAGGTCACCCGGTGGAATCCGGCCAATGGTCGGGACGGGAGTTTTCAAAACCATGCACGAGTCCGTGGCGGCCTGAGACGTTTCACACCCCCGGCCGGTGGGGACTGGGCGCTGCGGATTCAGCGCAACAAAGAGTAAAGAACATGCCGCAACCAAATTCGCATCCGAATCGAAAATACATAACCGTGGCTCTGGCCACAATAAGCATTGTCTTGGCGTTCTGTCCCATCACTAATTCCGAGACTGTGATGGTTCCGATGCGCGACGGTGTCAAGCTGTCAACGATTATTTTTCTGCCGGAAAGTGGCTCCTCGGCAAGGTCTCCCCAGGCGAATTATCCGACTGTGTTGACGCGAGGCTATTCGGCAGGCGGATTGAGCAATCATGCAGGACGTTTCAACAAAGCAGGTTACGCCTTCGTCAGCCAGCAGTGCCGGGGCAACGGCGGCAGCGATGGGACACGGTTCTTTCCGGATGACGAAGATGGATACGACACAATCGAGTGGATTTGCAAACAGCCCTGGTCCAATGGAAAAGTAGCGATGTGGGGCGGCTCATACTGGGGCGCTACTCAATGGCGGGCCGCGATGGCACAACCGCCGGGTCTCAAGGCAATCGTCCCCGGCTACATCGATGCGGACCATTGGAAGTACGGCTACCGTAGCCACGGCGCGATTCACCTAAAAATGACCACCCAAAGCAATCGAGCCATCCCGGGTTCTAATTATTCTTTAGATGAGTGGAAGAAAATGCTGTCGTTCCTGCCGCTTATCGAGATGGATAAAAAGTTTCTCGGGCACGAAGACAAGTTGTGGAATGATTACATTACGCATTCTTCGTTCGATGAATACTGGAAAGCAATATCAATGCGCGACGGCAATAAATACCCAAACATCAAAATCCCCGTCTATTGTGTCGCGGGCTGGAAGGATTATTACGCCGGTGCTGCATTCGAGAGCTATTCATCACTAGTGAAACTGGGGCTTTGCCCCGATGTCCGCGTGTGGATCGGCGACCACGGTCATTCTGGTACTCCGGACATCACAGAGACAATCCGCTGGCTCGATTATCATTTGAAGCGAATCGATACCGGGATAAAGGATGAGCCGCCGATTAAGATTCAGGTCCGGCACGGCCGCTGGAGGATGGAAAGGCGTTGGCCGCTCGACGGTAAAAAGTTCACTGATTATTACCTCAGCAGTCTGGATGGTTCGAGACTCGGTTCGCTCGATAGACGCCCGCCGGGCAAAGAACTTCCGACAAGATACAGATATGATCCCAACAAGCCGCTTCGTCAGCGAAGGACACAGACTTTACGATCAAGCTTATTGACGTTTATCCGGACGGCAGAGCGCTTAATGTGACCGAGGGTATCGTACGCGCTCGCTTTCGCAACTCCATTTGGGGCAAACCTTCACTCATTGAACCGGGAAAGATTTACGAGTACAAAATCGAGCTTCTGCCGATAGCGATAATATTCAGAAAAGGTCACCGCATCCGTATCCATGTATCAAGCAGTAGCTGGCCCCTGTGGGACCGCAACCAGAACACGGGAAACCCGATTGGGTTGGATGCCAAAATGATTGTGGCTCGGCAGACAATCTACCATGATGCAGACCATCCTTCCTGTATCATCCTGCCTATTATTCCTAATGACGAACTAAGATGAGCCAACAATCTTTCTTGTAGGAATGCGGTCTAAAGTGTATTCTGCTCACTAGAAAGATTTTTCTGGGTGATAATAATCAGGCGGTGTTTAAGATGGACAATAAGAACGATCAAATCATTTGTTTCGGAATTTCTATAGTCATCTCGTGTGCCTTGGTATTGATGTTTCCGCTGTGCTGTCTTGCCGGGCAGGATACAGAGCAGATCGATGTTCCCATTCTCAAGTCACAAACATTTCATGTACCGGAGAATTTGACCGTTCGAGTGCGCCTGAAAAGTATTAAACCTAAAGAGCCGACACCGATCCAATGGCGTTACGGCGGAGAAGGACAGGGAGGCCAAGTCATTCGCGGTGTATTTCCTAAGGTTGGTGTTGCTACCGAAGCACCTGTCGATTCTCACAGACTTCAAGTGGGCCAGTGGTCTAAGTCGATGCCCCTTGTTTCTTTTGCTAAGCGATTCCCAGATAAATTCTTTCTTACAATTACTGCCGGTAATCCGGGCAAAACAGTAGATCGGAAGACCGGCAGACGCGGCGGCTACTCAACAAACGTGGTTTTCGAGTTCGAGTTCCGTTCCGGCGATGAAATAATTAAGAAATTGGAAACGAAAGGTCCGGACGGTGGAACTGCTACGATTGTGGTTCCCTTATACCGTTTGGTTGAAGGCGTGCAGCCAAATTCGCGTGTGTTTACCGAAGAGCTGACCGATGTGCTGGGCTATGCACGACGCAGGGCTGAAGCTCTCGAAAGTCTGCCCTGGGCAGGCTGGCTTCTGCCTCGAAAATATGCCATTATCAACAACGTGGGAGGATACGGCACCGGAATCGGTTATGGAATTCGTACTACCGACCGTGCGGTCACGGAGGTCGAGCTGCGCAGCCTCCACCAGTTGGGCGTGAACGGATTTCGCGAACCGCCGGACTTTATACTTCAGATGCTTCGAAAAGGCGGCCAGGAGGCCAGCAAGTGGAATCGGGGAATGATTGCCCATATCATGGGCTTTCCAGTTGACAAGTATCGCCCTGGACGCAACGAAAATCCGCAGGCCGGATGCCCGTTTGGCGAGGATGTGGCCGCCAAGACTCAACAGTTAGTGGCCGAATCAATCGAGCAAGTCCTCTCACTTCCTGTCGAGGAAGTATGGGGACTGACAGTCGATGAAATCGGGACGGTGTTTGACGGATCTCGCGAGAAAAAAGCCCATTTGTCCGTTTGTCCTCGCTGCCGACAAGGATTTCAAGAGTGGCTTAAGCGTAAATGTTTCAAGCCTTCGGATTTCGGGGCTTCGGAATGGTCCGATGTTAAGCCCTTGAATGTATGGGACTCACAGAGCGACAGGCCGTGGCTGCGTAACCGCGGCCTTGCGCTGGCGGCCTATTATACGCGAGATTTCAACAACTATATCACGGCAAGGTTATTTACCAACCTCAAAGAGGCTTTTGCCCGAGCTAATGAAAATAAGCGGGCGGCGCTTGCTCACGGCAGTGATTCGAATAGTGCCGATGCTCATCGGCCATGGATTTACTCCTATGCGCTCCGCGGCAACACCTTTCTTATGAAAGGACACAGTCTCGACTTTTTCGACTTTTATCGCCTGGCCGACAACGCGATTGTTTATGAAACCTCCAACCGTGGGCCTCGCATTTGGGGCTGGGATAGCTATCTCTGCGATGTGCAGCGCATTGTAGCGACGAAGATGAATTTGGCTCAGGGTATTTACATTAAACCTCATCGCGGCGCACCCGTGCAACGAATGCTCTCCGCAGTCAGCAGAGGCAATATAATGCTCTATTGGTACACGTACGGGCCCGACTACAAAAAGGGAGACAGCTTTTCTCAGGATCCGGAAGTTCTCAAACTGACGAGCAAGGCGGCACATCTGCTCGGGGTTGCCGAAGATGCCCTTTACGGATCCCGGTTGGCAGTCCCAACTGAGGTTGCCGTGGTCAAGCCTGAGACGACCCAGCGATGGATGAACCTCAGCGGTAATCCACCTCATCTGATGGCTGCCTGGGAGAACGCCAAATGGATCTATTCGGCGCTTCAACACGCACACATTCCGGTCGATCCGATCGACGAGGTCATGCTGGCCGAAGAAGACCTCTCGAGATATAAGATTATTTACGTCAGCGGCTCGCACATTACCAAAAAGGCGGCCCGGGGACTTGTGAAATATGTTGCGAACGGCGGAACACTTTACACAAGCGGTTGGGGGCTGGCACGCGATGAGGCCAATCAACCGCTAACCTTACTTCAGCCTGTGCTCGGACTCAAAGAACGCGCCGAACCTGAGATGTGGTACCGTGTTAGTCTCTACGGTGCTGGAAGAATTGAGTCCTACAATGATCCCCGCAATCGGCTTGCTGCTGTCCCCTCCGGGGCGAGAATTGTCGGAAAAGACAGATTTCGAGCCTCCTTTATGCCTGTTATTGGTCGAGAAATACTCCACACCGAAGAAGAAGACACGCAGATACTTGCCCATTTTGCTGATGGAACTGCGGCCATGACCTGCGCCAAATACGGAAAAGGACGGGCCTATGTTGTTGGCTTCTTTTCCGGATTGGAATACAGTGCTGCAGTTCGACGGTTTGATTTCAACATGCGACGCGATTTTGATTCAACGCTTCGGCTTATCGTTACGGCACCGGCACTCGATTTAACTCAACCAACCGCAGAACCTTCTGATCCTCTGGTCGAGGGCGTTCTTTTGAAGAATGCCGCAAACGGCATGCGAGCTGTGACCCTGGCGAACTGGGCATATGGCGTAACTGCGATAAAACAAGATGCTCGGGGCCATCGCTCCGCGGTTATTACGAATCTTCCAGCCGAAGATCTGCAAATCAAAATCCGTCCCCTTAAGGACATGAAAGAAGTTTTTTCTTGTATGCTACAAAAGAAAGTGAAATTTACAGAATCGGGTGATTCCGTTATCGTCGATCTGCCGAAGCTCGACGAAGGTGATGTACTTTTACTCAAGTCAAATGTGCCTTCACTGTCACCCAAGAAGCTTGGTTCAAAGGGAGTCATCAAATGAGAAATGTCATTGTTCTGATATTATTATTCTGTTTTCATTTTTCGGCTGTCGCTCGGCCGATAAAAGTAATCTTCGATACCGATATGGAATCGGACGTTGATGATGCAGGAGCGCTGGCAATGCTTCATGGTTTTGCCAATCGGGGCGATGCGGAAATTTTGGCTACCATCAGTTCAAGCCTCAACCCGTGGTCGGCGCCCACGATTGATGTGATCAACACGTATTTTGGCCGTCCTGATATCCCGATTGGCAATGTGAAAATGTTGGGAGTTTATCGCAATTCCAAGTATGCCAAAACGATTTCTGAGAAGTTTCCACAAGACATCGGATTAGGTGAAAATGCACCCAATGCTAATCTGGTTTATAGGAAGGTATTAAGTGAGCAAACCGATAACAGTGTGGTCATCGTTACAGTAGGCTACCTGACCAATCTTGTCAATCTGTTAAACACAGAGGCGGATAAATATACCCCGTTGTCAGGAATGGAATTGGTGGCTAAGAAAGTAAAACATCTCGTTTGTATGGGAGGACGGTATCCTTTAGAACAGAATCCTGGAAAATGGGGCAATTTCAAGCCGGATCCGAAAGCCGTCCGACATGTAGCGAATTACTGGCCAACAAAGATCATCTTTACTACCGGTGGAGATTTCGCCAACGCCATTCCAACCGGAAAGATTCTGTTTGAAACAGAAACCTTACATCCAAATCCTGTCCGCGAGGCGTATGGAATATTTTTGAAAGTATGGAACCGGAACTATCATCACAGTGCCGACCTGATTGCAACCTATGTGGCAGTCAAAGGACACGAACCTTACTTTAAACTACGAAAGCAAGGTTATTTCCACATATTCAAGGACGGCACCCATATGTGGCGCATCAATCCCAATAATCCGAATCATCACATTATAGGCGAATTTACAGAAGGGATCGATCCGCTGGAGGTCGCTTCCGATTTCAATCGATATTTGATTCAATCTAATGACAAATGAATTCAATGTTTTGGAGCCATAAATTATGAATAGAGTTCTCTCTATCACTATCATATCTTTAACGATATCAGTCGTAACCGCTCACCCCGGAGTAGTTGACGATTTCTCAGAGGGTGGCTGGACTCGCTCCACATCGACTCCGGGTAAGGTCTCCATAGATACTGGAAAACTACACCTGGAGGATGGGCGGGATCCACCGGATTGGATCACCGTCAGTAAAACATTCTACATAGACGTTGACAAGATGCCTTTCTTTGTTGTCAAGGTTACGTCCACATCTGACCGCGGGACGGTCAAACTCATTCGCAAGGAACCGTACGACAAGCGGGTAGCGATTGAGATAGACAGACCAGGTCTCTATGCCATTGACATGCGCAGCCGGTTTGGTTGGAAGGGATCGGCGGCTATCGAGACATGTCTCTATGCCATCGGTAATGAAGAAGAGATAACTTACGAGTATGTCAAGTTCGCCGAAGGGCTGACACAACAAGAGAAAACGCTGATTGCAAACCAGACGGCCGGTGGAAACGTCAGGTTGAACGTCGCGCCATTTGAAATCGTTCCGCTTTTCAATACGTGCTCGTTCTACTTCAAGAGTCGTGCCCGAGATGGTCTATCCGTGGACTATCGCAAAAAGGGTGGGACCTGGTGGAGAGCGCATACGCCCGTGTACGTTAAAGAGGATGGCATGTACCGCGGCAGCATTTTCGATCTGGACGAAGAGATGCTGTACGAGCTGAGAATAACAGCTAAGAATGGAGACGTACTGGCGCAGCAGGAATTTCACACCTGGAGCAGTCGGGTCCCTGTAGGTAAAACCATCATTCTCGACAATAAAACTTTCACAGGACAACTCAATGTTCGGGAGTCCGGTTCTGCAGATGCATGGGTTAAAATCACCGCTAAGAAGGGATTCGTGTTGCGGAACGACCGTAGGGGACCGTTAATTGAACTGTATAAAGCCAAGTATGTCATACTTGAGGGTTTGACCTTGCATGGCGGCTTGAAAGAGGCCATCAGCATCAGGAGGTGCGAAAACGTAAGGGTCGTGAATTGTGATATCGCCGGTTGGGGCCGAATCGGCAAGCAGCATTTCGACCGTGATGGCAAGTACTACACCCAAGACGGCCGCGCGATCAACTGGGACAGCGCGATCCTGGTTAGCAAGAGTGTCGGCACCGTGGTCGAAAGATGTTACATCCACGACCCGGTGAGTACTGCGAATTCGTGGTACTACTCCCATCCGGCCGGACCGCAGGCTGTAGGTATGGACAAATCCAGGTCGACCGTTTTAAGATATAACGACTTCATCGGCAGCGACGAACATCGTTGGAACGATGCGGTTGAGGGTGCGGGGAACTTTCATCTCGACGGCGGTTTTAACCGGGATGGCGACGTCTACGGTAACATGATGTGCTTCGCCAATGACGATGCGCTTGAGATCGACGGGGGCCAGACAAATGTCAGAGTGTTTTTGAATAAGTTCGAAGGTTGCCTCTGTGGGGTAAGTATTCAGGGTTGTATGTCAGGTCCGTCATACGTGTTTCGCAATCTTCTGGTAAACATGGGCGATGAACGAGGATTGGCTGGCCAAACCATCAAGACTTCGTCACACGCCAATGGTCCCAGTGCTGTATCCTTCATCTTCAACAACACCTGCTATGGCGAGTCACGTGACCTGAATCTTCCCCACAACCTCCGCATTGTGGCCAAGAACAACGTCTTTGCTGGCAGAAGCGCCATTGCCGGCCGCCGGAGAAGCCCTCAATCGGAATGTGACTACAACCTGCTGTCTACAGGACAGCCGGGCGATGAGGCGCATGGGATCTTCGGAAGACCTGATTTCGTCAATGCCAATGCCGGCCTATTTGCCCTGCGCCGGACATCTGATGGAGTGGGTTGTGGAGTAGCCATCGACAACTTTGCCTCTGGTGCGAATGGACGGCCCGACATGGGAGCCATTCCATTAGGAACGGACCTCGTTCTGCCAATACGTCCGATCCCGGTCACGCTCGATCGCTACCAGTTGATGTTTTCTTCATCAGACCTGAAATCGGCCAGGACCAGAACCGTCTCGGCAACAGCTCAAGGTAAGACATTCTCAGGCCGTTATCGGATAGCAAAGAACGATGCTTTTGACTGGTTCTACGTCACTCCAAAGACCGGCATTTTGGCGTCGGGCAATACGATAACATTAACAGTAACGCTTCGCCCCGACAAGATGACCGCCAGAACGCTCTATCGGGGAGCCTTCCTCATCAGACTGGAAAGCGGTTACTCCCGACCGGTCATGATTTATGCTCAGACCGATGTGGTCCCAGAAATCAAACCCACAAGTAAAAACGTTTGGGTGACCTACTTAGAAGCGGAAGCACCTGATAGCAAAAAAGCTTACGACATTGTTGCCGATTCTGAGGCATCCCAAGGCAAGTACCTCTTACTGAGCGGCCCTACCAGGAAGAATCCTGTCGAGTACCGGTTCAGTGTACCTAAAACCGGCGAATATTTCCTGCTTCTTCGCGTCAAGTCGGATGAACCGGTCGGCTCTCACGATTCCTTGTATTTCGGTATAGACAACGGGCCATTTGATAGGGCGCAATTGAGAAGCGCTGCGTCATGGACATGGTCCCTGGCCGCTCACAACAGCCAAATGTCTTTGATCTGTCTGAAAGCATTCGAACTGTCTGCGGGCGAACATATCTTGAAACTCGCGCCTCGGGAATCCCTGTACATCGATCTGGTTGCCGTGACCGACAATCCAGGTCTGTTCGATTAACCAGTTGACTCTCATGGAAGGAACTGTGAACCACCATCTCTAAAAGGAGTGGTTTAACGGGTGATCCTGGTAAGGTCTTCTTGTCCCGGAATCTATGTTCCCATTTTCTTGTTTTACATCGACAAGGAGTTGTACAAAGCGATCGATTACTTGTGACTTAATCATAAGCTATCTGGTTTATGCCATGGTGCAAAGTTCCAATTCTGAAACAGATTCATCGCGGCGCGGTCTATCGTCGGAGTCTGCGGCAATAATACGATCGCGTCAAAACACGCCCCGGATTCTGCGCCGAGGATTAAGCAATGTTCACCATCCTTCAGATTGACGTCCGGAATACGATACCACGACCAATGGCCGTATTGCTCGCCGTAATGAGCGAACATTTTGGTATGCGCACGTTCGGGGTTATTCCAGTCGGTGAACCCGATCATCGCGGCGGCTCGAAGGTGGCGGGATTTACCCTCGTCCACCTTGAGTGTTATGCGAGTTGAGCTTTGCGACTCCCAACGAGCTCGCAGCCATAAAGCATACGTGCCTGAGTAGGGAGCATGTATATTAAAGCCCAGCTTTCCCGACCCACTGAACGCCACAACACGTGCGTCGCTTGCTTCGGGAAGGTTCACAGGCGAGATCTTATCCGTGGCTTGGTCGGCCCGTTCGGCTTCGCGAACCAGAGCAGCGTCCGCCACCAAGACCTGTACGGGAATTATTCGCCGGCGTCCACCTTCCTGAATCATGATGTCAAATGTCCGAATCTCACCGTCCCTGACTTGGCTCGTTTGCAGGAGGAATCTGGTTGTGGTTGTTGCATCAGGATTGGAAAGCTTAACCGACCTTTTCATTGGATCGCTCGCCCAGCCCTCCGGTAGGTTCTCAAGCGACACGTCGCCGACCAGGTCCCGACCAGATAAGGCTACTTCTACGGGTGTTTCGCCTTGAGGGGCGACAATAAAGAGATTTCGATGCATTTGGTCATCGTTCATATAATAGCTGATGGAGTTCAGCGAGACGGCCAGCTTGCTCTGATATCGCTCAATCCATTGGCACGTAGTTTTAACGGGAACGGTCAGCCGCCCGCCAACGAAGCGGATATGATTATCTCCCTGGGAGAGTTTGCCCGGCAATGATAGCGGCGAGATAACAAATGTGGTGCGTACCTTCAATCCGATGATCTCTGGGCGTTGTTCCGGAGCAAACCGGATTCTCAGCCAATAACCGTAACGTGCGGCTATCTCCTGGCGCATATTCACAGCGATTTTTCCCTCCCGGTTGGGATTGCGCCAGAGCTCCGTCCAGCTCTCGCCCCGGTTGAATGACAAAGAAATTACAATAGCCTTAGGATTTTGAGCCTGGTATGAACCGGCGACGATTGCATCGGAAAGAATATAGGGACACGCAACTTGATAGACCAAAACGCCTGCTTCATCAGGGTTTCGCAAGCATAAAGATGCCGGTGCCTGGTTGTTTGGTTTGATTCTTAAATTATCGAACGTCGAAGCCTCGGTCTCGCCGATCGCCTCGTAGACGATGGTCCCGTTGCCAAAATAGGGCGGGATTTTTGCCAGGGGAATTGGCTCGCGGTCATTCGTGAGTTCGAACCATCGACCTTCATTATGCCATCCGATGCTGACTCGCTCGCCTGAACGTAATGGAAAGTACATATTATGCGGTTTTTCTGCGGTTCCAAATGTTGCCCGGCTTCTCCGGCCCCGCAGCCAGGCGCTCACATTTCCACCCTGACGCAATTTGAGATAGGGATCCTCCTCCAGGCCGCGTCGGCTGAGTACTGTGGCGTTATCTCTGTCGAGCCAATACACCCGGGGCGAAAGGTCGAAGAGCCGCCAACTGCCCCGGTAAAAGGCCTGCTCGAACTGATGGTGCGTACCTGAGGAATTGTTCGAGGAAATGCCGGCAGCCAGAAAGAGCTTGCGTAACATATGGTTCAGCGGGCCGCACTGGTCGAACGGATAAATATTTAAGGCCTTGAGCAGAGTGTAAGAAATCCGCGGTCGGTGACGGTCCGCCAGTGTCTCACAATAGTGAGCATCGAAATAGTTCGTCGTCTGCAAAGCGTATTTGAATGTCTCAAAAGCCTTTTCACTATCATTGGTTGCATTGGGAGCGAGGGTGGCATTGAGGCTTTCAACGCTAAAAGGAACGACGTTGCTATTAGTCCGCCAGCGTGGCAGCATCGTGATATGGTCAGGCGAATTCCGGACCTGTTGAAAGGTCACCGAACACATCAACGGCTCGAAGTCGCCGCCCATCTTGAGTACAAAATCATCATCTACGCTTGTAATAGTGCGTTCGACTTCACGATGGCGATAATCGATGAAGCGAGGATCGGGCAGCGTGCGAAAAGTTCGGCTTACTGGTAAACGATTCTCCGCCCGGTTGGCCTCAAACCGTTCGGAAGAAGGGTGCGGCTTAACGAGAACAAGCCGGCGATCGATTTTGCCTTCGGTAAATATCTCCAGTGGGACTGTTTGCTCTTGAGGCGGCAGCTCACAGACCAGGTGACCTCGGACATACCTGTCATCAGAATCGTGGATTCCGTTAGATTCATTCTCAAAATGAAAGAGGACCCGTGTATGGGAATCTACCTGGAACTCTTTGCGAGGCGCGATGAAGTCTTGGCTGTACCGGCTGATATCTGATATTCGAAATTCGTCCAGGACAGCCCTGGCGGCGTGCTGAGGTGTACACGTCCTGTCGCCACCGATAAACGCCTGCATCGGCAGGCTTCTGCTGTCTTCTTCGGCGATACCGATGCCTTTGCCTTTCTGATCGTTTATTGCGACCAAACTGCTCGGCCAGGGAAGGTTAGCGGGCCCGTGTTCCGCTATGCGTTTACCATTCACAAAGAGTTGAAGGTGCGCCTTTGCGAAATTCCAGGTGGCGGCGATATGGTGCCACCGGTCCCCCCTCAAGTCGGCAGGACCGCGAACCGTACGCAACCTTCCGCCCGCATCGGCGATCGTAAATTCAAGCTTTTTTTCTCCGTCCGAGCCGAGTTTACGAAAACGCGATTGAAGCCGATGACCGTAGGCAACGCCCTCGAAGAAGATGTGCTCAGCACCGTCAACGGCGTTCCATAACGGACGGCACCAGAACTCGATAGTGCCCGCTTCCACACCCCAGTGAACAGAATGTGGATTGGGATTGAATTTCCCGGCGGTCAGAGTACCTTCCGATGCACCATTGAAAGCAAGCCGACGTATGCCTGTGAACTCAAAACCACGATTTATGGGCGCCGTCTTTAGTGCACCCTCCACAAAACCCGCATAGCTTTGGGCAGGCCAGCTTAATCGTTGCCCCGGACGGATCACCAGACGGTCGAGCCATACTGTGAAAAAAGACTCAGGGCCCTTGAGGATTTGGCGGGTATCGGCATCTCTGACATAGCAGCGCAGCCGGATCTTCGCATTGACACGGGCAGCTTCTGGACTGAATCTGCCTCGCTCGCAAAACTGTACAAGCTGGCCTTGTGCCAATTCTATCGTAAGCCATCGCGGTTGTACTGCATATTCGAGGATGCGTGAGCCATCTGCTCGGAACTGTTCGAGTTCGATGGAGACAGGCGCACCATATCGGGCGCGTTCAGCCAGTAAATCACATTGAAAAACCATTTCCTGACCCGCGAACTTGCGGACATCAATCATTTGGGAAAGAGTTACCTCGCGAGGTGTGTTTTCGGCAGTATTTTCATCTATAACGATTTTTAATGAGTGTCGTCCCGTCGTGTGATCAAATCTACTCAGACGGACAATTGCCTCAGGCGCTATTCGCCAACCGATGGGCATACCATTGACATCATCCTCGAAACCGGGATTTGAAAGAAGGTTTAACGGCGGCAAAAGGTTCACATCATCATTCTGGGCGGGGATACTGCGGTTCTTTGTATTAAAATAGATGTCGTAATAACTCACTTGGTTGGTCTGCGGATGGGCGAACCAACTAAGATAGGCTTCCTCTCGGCCTTTGACGGCGTTGAATTCGGTGCGGTAAGCAAAAGGAACTTCTTGACCCGGCGCGCTTCCGCTGCGTTCGATAATGCGTAGTGAGCCCGGGTCGAACGCGCCAGTGACGTCGGCCTGCTTCAGCAGTATTGGAAAGTTAACCACAACCTCGGTTGGTGTAATAGCATTGTTATGAGAAGGGATATTGTCGATTATGGTGGTGCGAAAGCGCCATTTGGCATTCCACCAAGGAGCCGGTTCGTCGCAAACCGTTATCTGGCAGGCTAAGAGAATAAAAGCAAGAGCAAACAAGATCCTTGTTATGAGTCGATCAGCGTTCATGATGCGCATTCCTTGAAATCTGGAAATCTTATCTTACGGAAATCGATTTTCTTTATACATCTTTACACCAGAGCATTGAATAGTGCAAGGTCATTGTTGAAATCGAACCGTATATTATGCTACGATTGAATTTATAGAGCACAGAAGAATTTAAGGGACAATCTGATGATAAAAATGAGATTGAATCGATTCTTCGTAATTGCATTGACGTCGCTCATCGTGACGAGTGTGAGTTTTGCCACCGAACTAAAAGAAAGATCAATAAAGGACCTGCTGATCGAAGATCCGGGAGAACTGTACGACCAAGAAATGCGCCGTGTACTGGTCCCTATGGGCATTGCCCGTGTGAAAGATCGGTCCGGACAATGGCGCATGATCAAAAAACAGTTGCCTGCGAGTATGGACGGCTGGTCGCATTGGAATCATGGAACCGAGAGGAATCCGGTGTCCCGGGATAAGCTTGTCGGTCCGCCTCGGTGGACTCAATGGATCGACAGCCCATAGTGGTCAAAGAAACACTGGTGTTCGCGTTTGAGTGCAATCGTCACTTCAGGAGGGCGATTGTATTACGTTCAGGATGATACGCCGACCTAACTGTTCAATATCGAAGCACGATGGGTCCTGATCGCCAGAGACGCATTCAACGGCGTCGTCCTTTGGCACCGTGATCTGCCCGAGTGGGCTGGCAAAGACTGGGGATACGTTGTACGGCGTGATGGTACAGAACGGGATTCAGATCTAATATTTGACATGTAGGGTGAGTTGGCTGGCGGTTCGGGTGTCCGCGACGCCATGGACGTAATGGTGGCCGACTACGATCACGTTTATGTTCCTCTATCCGCGAGTTTGCCTTTGTCATCAATCGATGGTGCGCCTGGAGATATTTTACGAACATACGAACAGGTCGTTCCCTTCCAGCAGGTTGTGTTCGTCAATAAGAACCTACTTATCAGCGGTCGCGGAAAACTCTGCACGGTGCGTGCGAAAACAGGCCAATTTCTGTGGGAAACCTCCGGGAATCATGCCTGCACCACTGACGACAAAGTCTTAATAATCGACCGTAAAGGGACAACGATTGCGGCTGGGGGATTGGAAACCGGAGACATAGCAACACTAAAATGGCCCAATTTTCAATCGCAAAATGTTTACAACCCGACTACAACCCGCAAGACCAATACCTACCTTTTCTCAAAAATTTCTGATTAAATAAGCTCTTATTTAAAAAGTATTTAGACAATGAGCAAAAAATCGCAAACGTATTCAATGGACTATGCGAATTGCTTGCCTACTGCTTGAATTTGGACATCAAGTAAGGAGTCGTGAAGTAGTTCATGTTAGAAACAGAAGAGACCGGTGCAACAGAAACGTAGTACTATTTGAGATGGAACTGTAACACCATCGTGTCACTCACCTGAGTTGAAATAGCAAATTGTTGGATCGCGTGAGCTACCTATCTGCACCAAAATCTGCACCAAGACTGCACCTTTGGTGCTACATTAATTCTTGGTTGGTTCTCGGTCAGTTTCACAACTCCTTTTTTGACAGTCATAAACGACTGTCCCACACCAACTTACAATCCAGAAATCCGGACTTCGAATCCGAAGGTTGCAGGTTCGAGTCCTGCCGGGCGCGTTCAAAAATGCCGCTTACGGTATCGTGAGCAGCGTTTGCGTGTAGAGGCTCATGGTCAGGTTGATATCGCCGTGCCGCCGGTCCGAGCGACACAATCCTCGATCCTTCCGCAAATAAGGGTTAAAGCTTTTTCGCATGGGATGAATACTGATTTGTTTACCGGCAAGTAACCTCACACAAAACAGAAGAAACATTTTCCACTTGAACTGCGTGCCAAGCGGTAGATTTAATCCCGGTTATTGACTGGCTGTAAGCCCATCTTAAAGCTGCGGCCGCACCTATAGCATTGGGTCCCAGGGCGGAAGGAGAATCGCCGGGGCTTCTTTAATTTTCAGAATCTCTTCAGGCACGTACTTTTTATGCACCACGATGTTATAAACGTGCAGGTCAAACCAGTTATCATACATCGTCCAGTAGCCTTTGCTGCCTTTCTCAGCACCCCAACTGTTTTCGACCCGCCACTTGACTGGACTTTCATTCTTAAGATCGACGCCAACCAGTGCCATTCCATGATTACGCACACTGCTACGATACAAGGCTCGTTCGGCCTTTGTCAGGCGGATTTCAACGCCATAGATGGATTGATAATCATAAAGACCGTCCGCCATAATTCCATGCTCGCTGTTCTGATCGTAACTGACGTCGGCAGCAAACAGCATCGGGACTCCATCCCGGATCGAGCGAATCGCGATATCCTTAAGTTTTTCGATGTTCACGTTTACATAATTAATATCCTGCCCGTCGTAAACATTCCGTGACATCCGGATTTTATAATGCCTGCCGTAGTCCCTCGTCGTATCGTTGAAAATATTTACATAGTCATTCAAATTTACCCCCACGAATTCCTCGAAAAAGCTTTTCGGCGTTGCAGTGATTTCAAGGGTTTTGTCACTGTCAATCGTATCTTCTTCATTGTCTTCGTCTCCGTTTTCCCGCTTATCCTCTTCTTTGTCTCCGTAGGAGTCTTCCTTCCGCTTATATCTCCAGGTGAATTTTTCAGGCGGCTCGCCCAGATTCATTACAAGAATTCGATATACTTCTGAAAGCATCTCTTTCTTGGCAGCGGTTAGTTCCCGG